>Ga0055584_100006811_pt1 | contig 11207 bp, 5 predicted proteins | sample OSDHelmetaG_FD_58716 | JGI IMG/M metagenome (GOLD analysis project Ga0055584, IMG submission 58716) | Pelagic marine sediment microbial communities from the LTER site Helgoland, North Sea, for post-phytoplankton bloom and carbon turnover... | ecosystem: Environmental > Aquatic > Marine >...
ATCCGCATTTACAGATTTAAGACTAAGGTCTAGGTCACCATCTAAATCCCACGGTAATGTACCGATGTCATTGAATGGGAATACACGGTAACGGTGTGCCATAGGTGTATCTACTAACGTACGGTGTTTACCACGCTGTACTTCTAAGTATGAACGGTCATCAACTTTAGTAATACCAAAGTACAGTTCTAAATCGGCTTCATTATCAATAGTGGTACAGCCATCATACATACCTTTACCCGGTAACATACGCACGTACTTCAACGGGTCCATTGATTTTAATTCTTTTGCTTTAGGAGATAACTGATGTGGTGCCAGTAGCAGGCATTTCTTAGGCGAGGTTAAGTTACGTGCAATACGATATAATTCACGTATATCAGAACCGATAGTACCATTACCTAAACCTGCACGATTTATAGTACCTAGGTAATCGGCACGAATACCAACAATATGGTAACCAAGACTTTCGTAATAGGCCATACGTTCACGCATGTTCCCGATCGTAAAGTCAGAGTTGATATGTCGCTCGAATTGATAATGCCACCCATGCTTATCAAGCAATGTATCACAAATATAATCAGCCGCTTCTTTTGAATCGATGTCCATGATGTTAACTGAGACTTTATCTGTATTCTCTTTTAAGGCACGATAAGCAATTGGTAAGTTAACTTCTAATTCATTCTCAAACGATAAATCTAGTAACATCGGTTTAAGATGTTCTTTACCCTCAGGTAGAAAATTCTTAGGATCGTTAAATACGGCAAGGCTTATAAATGTAAGCATAGAGAATAGTGTCTTACCCTCATGCGGTAGCGCAGGCATAAGACATAGCTCACCGGGTACAAAACCGCCATTAATACCAAGCATTCGATTAAGTCCTTTCCAACCTGACTTAAGTGTGTTACCATTTAATTGTTTTTTGGTATTCTCGAATATCTCAGCCATACCGTCACGGTTAACAGTACCTACTGATGCCACCAAGGTGCCACTCTCACCGACGTTTGCATTCTTGGTAACTTTAGCTATGTCGTCTTGTAATGCCGCTGCTACTGTCTTGTAGTCCGCGCTAGTATCATTGTTAATCGTAAACGATGCTTTACTTATTAACTTTCTAAATTCTGATGAGTTATTAAAATGATGAAGGTGTGAAATATTTGCAGAGATGGCCTTCTTTATATCTTTATCAGTGTCGTAGCTTATCTCCATTGCTTCTTTGATACTTTGGTAGAAACTCTGGTCGAGCGAACAATAAACGCGTATCTTTTGTAATACCGTTGTTATGTCGAATTCTATTTCGCCACTGGACAGATCGGTAACGACACGACGGACTCCTGATAATGCAGAGTACCCATCACCTTCGCTTACCATATCAGGTACTCTAATTAAGTCAGTGGTCTTTTTGATAAGTGACTTATATGTGCCACTCTCTGTTTGTAGGTTCTCAAGGTGAAGAAGTGCAAGACAATTTACTAACGCTATTTTTTGTTCCATTATATTAACCTAACTAGATAAGAGGGGAAGATGACCCATGAGTAAACTATGCTTTATTCCAGACTGGCTGAACCAGACATTAAATGAAACGGGCACGTCCTTAGATGAGTTTGTTACTAAAATTGATTCTACTATAGTATCACGTCACGATGTTATTAATTATCATAAAAGCCAATTAGAGTTTTTAAAATTATTAACAAAGGGTAATTTTTGTAAGGATGATACTTATTCTATGTACCAAAATTTGTTCGTACATTCACTTCCAGATATTCCTGAGATAGAATTAATTGTTCGCAATTGTAATATTGAAGAAATTATTTGGGATAATATGGTTACAGCCGCAGCGATACAGCAAAACGTGTCTTTCCGTTTTGAAGCGTCAGCCGATGGAACTGTTATCTATATTATAGGGGAGTGTGCTTTTGACGTACAGTCTAGTGATTTAGGAACAGCTGAGCCAAAATCATTAATATGTAGCATACTTGAGAAGATGCATGGTTGTCTAAGAGTGCAGAACGGTTCTATTGATAAATCGTCCGCTTTTCGTGAATCACCGCTTCTAACCCAATTGTATGTAAACGAGAAATTTTGTTAGAGCTTCGCTAGCAATGCTTTATCATTAATAACCATTACTTAATTAAGTAAACAAGGAAATTCCACAATGGCAAAACTATCAAAAACCACAGCAAGTGTAGGCGGTACTAAGCTTACTGAATTAGGTCAAAACCTACTTGCTACAAATGAGTCTGAGTTAAAGCAGGCTGCACCAGTTGGTAACATCATCGGTCTAGAAAGCTTCTCTGATGCAAAATCTTCTATCACCCGTGAAACTCTTGAAACTAAACTTGGTGATAAAATCCGTCAAGGTTGGGCTGCTAGTACTCAAGGTACTGCTTTAGAAGACCTTACAGATGCACAAGTAGAAGCTGGCGCGATTATCGCAATGGCATCAGGTAACCCAGTTGCATATGCTGAAAAAGCTATGAGCAACGACTTCCCTGCATTAGAATCTCACGATAGTGAAGGTCCTGTTGTAAACAACGGTTCAGCTGGTGAAATGGACCAAGGTATGGACCCGATTGCTCTTGAATACTTTACAGAGCAAAGCCTTGATAAACATATGGCTGCTTCTTTCCGTTTCAACATGCAGGCTGCTCGCCAAGACAACTTCGCAGAAACAATCATGCCTACTATCGTAGCCGACCCAACAGAAGCTGGTTTATTGATCGAAATCAAAAAGACTATGGTACATCGTGCTGTACGTCACGCGGTTCGTTCTAAAGACAGCCGTCCATTCAACCGTCGTAACATCTTAGACGGTGCTACTGATGCATCTGTACTTGAAGACAAGTCAATTGCATTCGTACCGTACATGCTTGAAGATGGTGCTAACAGCTCTAACTTCGTGTCTACCGATTTAATGCAGCCTGTAGCTAAAGAAGTTGGCGATTACACAGTTAACACTAACCCATTAGCATTTGGTTCTGGTAAGAAAAACTTACTTGAATTATCTGCACATACTGGTTTAGTTAGTTCTGGTATTCTTGACGAATCAGATGAATTATCTGGTCGTGTAGAGCTTGAAACACTTTACTTCACAATCGGTAAGAAAGGCGGTAAAAAAGAAGACCTACAAATCTTCTCTGTTAAAACTGCAAACACTGCACGTTCAACGTTCAACAAGTCACAAGAAGGTGACGGTATGGAACTTGAATTGAGCTACGTTGGTTCTACATTCTCATTATCATCAGGTACTGAAGATGTTGCAGGCGCACCTTTATTAGCGCTAGACGAAGTTGCAAGTAACAAATACCAACTTAACTTTACAGTTGAAGTTCGTAACCGTTTAAACATCCAAACAGGTGTTGAATCTTCTTTAGTTGGTGCTATTGAAATCCTTAACTTAATGAATGAAGCACGCGAATCAATCAGCGTTGCATCAGGTCAAGGTAAATCAATCGTAGACGCTATTGAAATCTTACCAGTTGGTTACGTGTACAAAGCAGCACGTTCAAACGCTAACCGTCGTACTAAAGGTATCTTAGTTGATTCTGTAGTAGAACGCGAACGTTACAAAATCCAATTAGGTTCTCCAATTACATCACGTAAACCTATCGGCCGTACTGATAACAGTCAAGCAATCGAAGACCTTATCACTGCTGCTCGTATCCGTAACTCTAACCAAGCGGTTACTAAAATCTTAAACGTTACTGAAACGTTGAAAGATGTGGTTGCGTCAATTGGTGCTGAAAACGAATACCAAGTTCCTTCAATTGAAGGTGTTGGTCGTCACTACGTACGTCCATGGTTCGATGAGAAAAACATCATCGTAGGTAACGTAACAGCTGCACGTGAAACAAAAGACCAAGATGAAAACTTGGCTGCAATGATCCTTGGTTACATCCGCGAGCAAGTTGTTCGTGCGATTCAAGAATCTCGTTTCCAACCTGCACTTGAAATGTTATCTGGTTACACAATGACTAAACCGAAAGTAATCATCGGTACTGACGTTGTTATCGCTAACTGGATTGAAAAGTCAGCTGACAAACGTACACTTGGTGACCAATTCGATTACGAAGTTGTTACTACAGCCGACAATCGTTGGAGAGGTCGTGTACAGTGGTTCTTTAAAGTGTCTGATGGCCAAAACGGTCTTAACCCACTTAACTTCGGTAACCACTTATGGGTACCTGAACTTATCACTGATACTAACCTTACACGTAATGAAGGTACAGCAAACGAAGTTACAGTACAACCACGTAACACTCACATCGTTAACTGTCCTATTACTGGTGTTCTTATCATTGAAGGTATTACTGAATACGTTCAGTCTAAACCATCTACAATCATCGAATCTGTACAAGCATTAGCTTCTGATTCATCAGGTGATTTAGTTCTTGGTGACCTTGCTGGTAACTAAACAGTAGTTTAGCATCAACATAAAAAAGAGGGGCTTAGGCCCCTCTTTTTATTTGTCTCTACAGTAACCTGTAGTTTTTAACAACTGTAGTTATAATTATGTAACCAACTGAAAAACATTTCAAGTATATTTCATAGTACTGTAGTTACATTTATAAAGGCAGTATTATGATAAATAAATTAGACATAGAACCAGTCATATGTGACGCCTCCAAACTCCGGATGCAGTCATCTATGCATATAGGGTTTGTGAATACTACGGGTAAAACTGTAACGGTTGTTTGGCGAGATGGGCGTGTAGATACAATACCTTCTACATTCACCGCCACTACTTACACAGGAACATTCGAAGTTATCTACAGTATCACGGCAAAACGAGAAGTCCTTATAAGGATGGTTAATGACGACACTGTATTATCACGTTCAAAGGAGGCGTACCGTGCATTACTTGCACAACCTAGCACTAGAGACGGGACACACTCATTACGGTTCACTGTATCGTACAATGAACTTGAGGGTTGTCGAGGGAGCTTTATAGACACGTTAGATTTACTAATAACTATGAAGCAGGGAAATGAAATACCTAAACATCCATATGCAAACACTGTAGCGGGCGACGCACTAACAACATTAATAAATACTAAAGCACTGACCTACCGTATTATTATGGTAGATTTATATGCTTTATGCGGCAACCGATATGTTAATATAAATGGGTCTCCTTATAAGATCCCGACTATTAATAATGTTACGTTACCAGACGGTATCTATATCGCACTGGGGACTGCGGACGATTTCAAAATAACCAGATATATAATAGATGATCCCACGTCGGAGATCAGAACTTATAAGAGTATGGGTGAAGCAGAAACATCGGGAGGCGAACTAACCGCCGCGATGGCTAAATTATCTAAGAAAGAAGTAGAACTGGAAAAGATAATAGATGCCAACCGACGTATGGAGATAACTGCCACTGCCGAGGCAGATTCTAAAATAGCCAAACTCGAATTAGATAAACAGTATCTTAATTACACACTAGCTGAACAGGAGAGAACCGTTGATAACTTGAAGAAGAATATAGAGGCTGCATCTAAAATAGCAGAAGTGGAAGTAAAATCAGAATACGACAAGCAATCAACCGCAAGGAAGAATGGTGTCGAGTGGATGAAAGTAGCGCCTCATATTTTAGGCGTTATTGGATTAGCCGCAGGACTATATAAAGGTGCATAAACATGTTATCAGACGCATTAGATAAAATATTTAACGAAGTTGACGGACGCATACCAAAAATAAACCCATTCATAGGTAATGGTGTAGCATACTCACAGATGCAAGACCTGCATTTGTATATACATCAGTTGCTATGTACATTACTTAAGAAAGAAAACGAACCAAGGCTACCCGCTGACTTTGACTATATGCATTATGAGTTATTAACACCTGAAGAAGAATATCAGGAACGTGGTAATAAAAAGAATAAACAGTCAAATAGAAGTAGCAGCTTGGATGGATATCAATACGCTCCTACCGACACTTACTTTGTTCGTTACTTATTTAAGAACCGCGATTCTGTTATTAAACGTTGTGTACAGATCCCATTCGTTAGACGTGGCGGCATTACACAGATATCAGGTACTAAGTATACGATATCACCTGTAATAAAGACACGTGGGTTATCAATTACACCAAAAGGGTTCTTCGTTGCATTCGATGCAAACCCAGTTAACTTTGAACGTGCTAACCGCCACTTTACTGTTAATGGAGCACCTTGTAACTTCTGGCTACCGATAACAAACGACCTACATCGTTTTAATAAGAAAGGGTCAAAGGCATTTAGACCGCCGTTAGCAGCATGGTTATTTGCCAAGTACGGTGTACATGAGACTTTTAAGAAGTATTTAAACATCGACATCAACATTGTTAATGTTAATGATACTGCTCTCTCAGACTACGATACAGAAGAGTATGCCGTATGTAGAGCACCATTACCTTTTAAACGTGAAAAGCGCTCACAGTTCGCTATAGTGCTCCCACGTGAAGAGTTAACGCAACATGCTGAGATTCTAATAGGTACATTGTTTTATGTTACGTCATTTCATGGCGATCGTATGCCAGTGGAGCATCTTGATAATGTAACATTATGGTGCCTATTGCTAGGTTACTCAATTCACGGCGAGTTGAATTATAACGATGCTAAACATATCGTAATGATTGAAGATCACCTCAAAAGTATCGAACAGTATATAGATCATAAGTTTAAACATGAGTTACTGCATGAAGGGGTAATCTGTGAAACTATTTATGACTTCCTAAATTACGTCATTATAGAAACCACACACATTAGCGCTAAGGATAATAAACATCTTGCTAATCTATGGGGTCGCTACCTTACTTGTATTGAATACGTTGTGTCTGAACTACGTAGCAAGATACAGAAGGCCCAGTGGGATCTATGTAACGCAGCTAAGGATTCGTTTACGGGCGAACGTGGACTACCTGTAACTAAACGTAACGTTGAAGGTATTATTAACCGCAGTATTACCGCAGACACGTTGACGCGAATAAATACAGGCCATGGGGAGATCGCTACGGTACAAGTAACTACAGATAACATGTTGATTGGCGTAACGTCACGTGCAATTGATGAGTCGGATGCCAAGAAGTCATCGGGGTCTGGTAAAAAGGTCGTTGACTTAAACGATCCTACTAAACATATCCATGCATCGTTTATAGAAATTGGCTCTGTTGCGAACTTACCAAAATCGTCACCATTTGGATGGGCTGTACTAAACCCATATCTAGAGACTGATGAAAATGCTAAGTTAGTACGTAAAACTAAGAATGTCGCACTGTTAGATAAGGTACAATCGGACCTGTCGCAGAAGGGAACAAACTAATCAAAAACATTTCAAGTATATTTCATTACATTGAAGTTCTACCATATATCATTATTAAATTATTAAACTTACCCAGGAGATTAACATGTCAAGCATAACCGATCGTGATTTACAAGATGCTAGAGATTTAGCATTAGACGCATTAGAGAAGTCGACGTCACCTATTGACGAAGATTTATTTAGTATCCTAAGTGAAGGAAGATTCAATAACCGCACATTCGACGACTTCGATAAATGTTTTATTAAGATGATTGAGTTTAGCGTTCTGGTAGCTGAATCTAATGGTCGTCGTAATCCATTTGATGATACTGCGACTATGAAAGAAATGGTGTATACAGCCTTAGATATATCTGCCGCATACATTATCGTAAGTGATCGTGCGTTGTCAGATCAACTATCTGACGGCGACTACAACAAAATACTTAAGCTTGCGGATAAGGTGCAACTTGTAGAAGATAAGCTACGTGACTACGAACGTGGAAGTCGCAGTACAGGTGGTCGACGTGATAGTCGTGATAATCGTTCACGTGGTTCACGTGACGTACGTGACCGTGGTGGTCGCGACTCACATAACAGTCGTGACCGTGGTGGTTACACTGGCTCACCTCGTTCACGTGGTACATCTTCACGTGGCGCATCAACTGACAAAGCCGCACCATCGTACCGTACAAAAGACCGTGTTACCGTTGAACCGCATCAGCGTGCCGTCCGTGAACCTGTTGATACAGACCGTCGTGCCGCAATTCGTTTAGAGAACTGCGCACCTGTACGTAAGTCACCGCTTAAAACACCTGAGTCAGTTAACGCAGTATTTGACCCACAGCGTTATGGACCTTACCACGTTGCAACATCTGATGGTGTTGTTGAAGAATTACTTGAACATAAATCAGAGAAAGATATGGAAGATTACCTAGAACATGAGTTAGTACGTTCAGCTATCTCAAAATCATCAACTGGTAAGATCGTAGTACCACAAGTTGATTTCCGCTTAATGCCAGACCCTATTACTGAAGAAGAGTTACCTGAATCGAAAGTAATGTATCATGGCGAGCTAAGTTACTGTAATCCAGACCGCCGTCTATCTGCGGTTGATTTAGCAATCGCTGCGTCACCTAAGGCAGACTATACAGTTATTAATGTAACTCAATATCGTCCTTTTGCACTACCTACGGTAATGAAAGAGATATTAGGTGATCGTCAAGTGTTACGCACGTTCGAAGAATACCATCATGTATTAGTTAAGTTACAAGAGAAGTTATTTGAAACTGAAGGCGAGTCAGCTTACAACGATACTAACTTCTTATGGAATCTAAACGACACATTAACATTCTTATTCAATAACCTGTTAGCAATGACAACCAAGGAAACATTTAAAATTGGTAGCTTCATTAATGACTTTTATGATTGTGAAGAATACCTAAAAGATCCAGACAATATTGACATGTATAAAACTTGGACCTCTATGGAAAAAGAATACATCAATAATAACTTACACGCTATCACGGATGAGGAACGTGCAGATAAAGAAAGTAAAAACATCTTATACCCAACGTATCAAGACACTGACGATGTTAAATACGTATGGTACGGTGTTAAGCATGTTGCAGTACGTGCATCAGGTGAGTTAGTGGCTGATAGCTTACAAATTGATAAAGGTACAGACCCGTCATTAGTAGATTATAAAATGGCACCTGTATTCCACGCGGCATGTATGAAAGTTATCCATTACCGTAACACTAAGTTATCAATGGCTAACATGACTATGATTGACCCTGTAGGTAACCAATTGTTAATATTGGCAGGTACCGACACAACACCAATTATTAAAGTTAAAGCATTGTAATTGATTAACAAATAAAAAAGAAGGGCTTAGCGCCCCTCTTTTTTTTTGTCATCGGGTGAAAAAGATAAACTATAGTTCCTCTTCTTCCTCCTCTACATTGCCATCGGTTTCCTCCGATTCAATATCATCACTCCCACCTTCGTCAGTATCTGATAGACCATCACCACCGCCGATAGCGTCATCGTCAAAACCAGAACCACCAGTATCATCGCCAGCAAAGTCATCTCCACCAAGGCCATCACCGTCTCCCTCACCACCTTCTCCTTCACCAAGTCCATCACTGCTAAATTCACTGTCTTCTTCTTCAGTATAACGCTCAGCAACTGTTGTAACACGTTTGTCTGTTCGTTTTATAGCCATCAGAATTAATTCAGCAATCTTAACATTATCATCAGCAATAGATTTAATCATATCTTGTCTAGCTTCGCCTGTCTCCTCAAACATATTAGTGATAACTGTTTCCACACCATTACGTTTAAACCAGTCACGTTTAGCATAGTTACCCAACATACTTTGTGCGCGACGAAGGTCTATATCCAATCCACTATCAGATAAGAAGTCTTCATCCACATTAACAGCTATAATCTCATCAATAGCCTCAGAGAACTCTTTGTATGAATCCATCTGACTAGCTAACATAGACATATCAGGTGGTGGCAGAGTCGTCTTCAAAGAACCTAAGAAGATATTAATTGATTTACCAATCTCACCCTTTTGCAACTTCTTAGAACTAGCACTATAATAGTCGGTAACTTCCTTAGCTAATTTCTCAAGTAGTGTACCGGAACTAATAATGTACGTCTTAGTAAAGTGTGTCATTAACGGCGCTAGCTTTTCCTGTAACTTACATGTCTGTTTGGTAGCAAGTAAATCCTTAGATAGAATCTGAGTTGCAAATTCTATAGAAGTATTATCCATAACAAGATCGGGATCAATACCATATCCACGGTAGTTACGTCGAGCAAGTTCTTTATCGATGCTTTCATCAGGTACTTTATAATCAGGGGTATTGTCACTCACCGCAATCTTAGTCGACGGGTAGTAATCATTACCTTCAATATTAAATGAGATACCAGCATTAGTAAAGTAAGCTTCCATGTCATTGATACTGCCTGTAAAAGGTATTCTACCACCATATCCCTGCATGATACGATGTTGTGCATCATCAATAGTTTTCTCAGGCTCACGGTCTTCTGGTGCAAGTGTAATAGTATAATCCATATTACGTGTAGCATTAAGTATTGAAGACTGTAATGTAGCAAACTGTAATGCCGCACGACCAGCCGTGATAATCTTATTCTTATCTGTCAGCGAACGTCCAATACCAGTATCCGTGTAATCGAATGCATAGTAAGAGAATTGCTCACTTGGGATATAGAGTATTTGAGTAGACTTCTTAGCCAGTGAACGTGCCATCATGATACGATACACTTCCTGTGGGCGCGCTACAGTGGCTGAGTCACCATACACACCATTATTAATACTATTAATAAGTTTACGTTCTACTAGATCAGCGTAACTGTTTGTCAGTTTAGAAATAGTCCACTTCTCCTGAGTCTCACCGCCTAGCCCTAAGCCTTCCGCCGCTGACTTAATAAGTGACGATGTAGCATCACCATTAATCCATGACCATGCCTGTGTCGTGTTCATTAAATCGTGACGGCTGACAGGGTTACCTAACTTATCTAACAGTACTAAGTACCCAACATGCATTTTAAGGTCACCGGGTACATGTACTGGAATTACAGATTCTGACGGCATATGCATCACAAGTGGATGTCCTACAGACGGTGTGTCTGTATCGGTAGCGGTAGCAACCTCTTCGATATCACGTAAACCATATGCACTATCATCAAACTGGGTGTTATCATATTCACGCAGGTTATTTTTTGTACCGTTCATGTCCGCTTCTTTTTCGCCAACGTCCTTTTCTTCATGGGCTTCTGCTGCCATATTTACGGTAGTGCGGTACTGTCCGTTATCATATGTATCTTTAATTTTAGTCCTGGCTAAGGCACGTTGTAGTTCTTGTACTTTAAGAGCCTCAGGGTTGTCCG
>Ga0055584_100006812_pt1 | contig 11206 bp, 7 predicted proteins | sample OSDHelmetaG_FD_58716 | JGI IMG/M metagenome (GOLD analysis project Ga0055584, IMG submission 58716) | Pelagic marine sediment microbial communities from the LTER site Helgoland, North Sea, for post-phytoplankton bloom and carbon turnover... | ecosystem: Environmental > Aquatic > Marine >...
TTGCATGCTGTGTAATCAGGCGAGTCAGTCGATCTGTTAGTGCGACCGGGAAGTCATGCCCCATACCTTCAATAATCGCCGTTCGCGCCCCTGGAATAACGCGGGCTGTGTCGAGCCCACATGCGACCGGAATCATCGGGTCGGCGTCACCGTGAATAACCAGGGTCGGGACGTCAAGTTTGCCGAGTTCTGCAACACGTGACGGCGCTGCAAGAATCGCCAGCATCTGGCGTACCGTGCCGAAAGCGGTCATGCCGCGTGCGAATATGCGACGCAAAAATTCGCTCAGTTCTTCGTTCGACAGAGGGTAGCCCGGCCCGCCCAGCATGCGCCAAAGCTTCCATTGAAATTCGACCGCGCCTTCGTCCGTCGATCGTTTGGGACCACGCAAAATATGGCGTACAACGGCCATGGCCGGCCCGGGAAGATCGCGTGCACCGGTCGTGGACATGATTGACGTCAGCGTCCTGACCCGCTGTGGTGCATGAATCGCGAGCAGCTGCGAGATCATGCCACCCATCGATACGCCAACGAGATGTGCAGACTCGATGTCCAGCGCATCCATAAGACCCTCGACATCGCGCATCATATCGAGCAACTGATACGGCGCTTTTACCTTCATACCGATCTTTCGCCGCAAGGTCTGCGCAAGCAAATTTGGCACACGCAATTCATGCAACGTTTGCGATTGGCCGACATCGCGATTGTCAAAAATGATAACGCGAAATCCTTCTCCGACCAGTGACTCAATCAGTTCCGGCGGCCATCCCGCCAAAGACATGCCGAGCCCCTGCACCATAAGCAGCACTGGATCGGCCGCACTGCCATGTTCCTCGTAGGCGATTTCCAGGTTGTTACTAATTATCGTCGGCATTGCTATCGCTTTCAGGCCACACGTTCAATTCGCGCCGGTGTCATCATGTGTCCAGCGTCGCCAGATACTATGCCTGACCTGAACCTATGCCTGTCTCCTGCGTGACAAGCATGTGTCCCCGGTGTGACAGACAGCCGCCGTCCGCGCGCGTAAATTAACCGTCAACCTTATGCAAATACTCAAGCTGGAGACACCAAAATGAATGACTTCACCCCCGACAAGGTCAAGGATTTGCTGGAATCCGCAATTAGCAGCAGCAGTGCTGCGTGGACCGCTCAAAGCAAGTACTTTGACGACCTCGTCAAGCGTAACGTATCGACATTTTCTGCCTTATCGGATGCCAGAATCGCGAGTCTCAAAGAGATTGGCGAGTCACAGACCTTCAACCAGGCCTTCGAAGCAAATATCGCTTACGAAGATGCCTTGCGCGAAGAGTTGAAGAATATGTACGAAGACAATGCACAAGCGTGGAACAAGCTTCAGGAAGAGCTCAAGACCATCTACACGTCAGGCGAGAACGACGAAGAAGCCGCATAAACGGGCGGCGTTCTCACCCTCGATAACCCGGGCCGCGTATGCGCAGCCCGGTTTTCGATTGCACATGCAGGATTGAAACCATGCGACAGCTAAGTGGCATTGATTCGCTGTTTCTTTTTCAGGAAACGTCCGCGCAGCCGATGCATGTCGGCACGCTAAGTCTCTTTGATCCCTCTACTGCACCGGACGGAATCGTGCGATTCAAGCGCGTCATCCAGACGCTGCAGGAGCGCGCCCACCTCGCGCCCTATCTGCGCGAACGGCTGTTCGAAGTACCACTAAACGCGGACTTCCCGTACTGGATACGCGACGGGTCCTTCGACCCGGAATTTCATATTCGCCATATCGCGTTGCCCAAGCCCGGTGACTGGCGACAGCTGTGTATTCAGGTCGCGCGACTGTATGCGCGACCGCTCGATCGATCGCGCCCACTGTGGGAGTTGTACATCATTGAAGGCCTCGACAATATCGAAGGCATTCCAACGGGTAGTTTCGCCACACTGACAAAAACGCATCACGCTGCGATCGACGGCAAGTCGGCAGCGGACATCAGCACGGCACTGTGTGATCCGACCCCCGCTATTCGGGACATCGAAGACCCGGGCGACTGGCATCCGGACCAGACGCCAAGCGCGGTAGAGCTTGCAATACTCTCCGCGCAGAACAACGCGCTTAAACCATTCCGCTATATGGAGTTCATGCAAAAAGCCCTGGCCAGCTGGAGCGCCAATCTCGAAGAGCTGGGCGACAGGTTGTTCGACACACCGCCATCCGTCCCGCGCACACGATTCAACGCCACAGTCTCTCCGCACCGAGTCTTCGAAGGCGTCGACTTCGCGCTCGATGATATTCGTGCGTTAAAAACCAGAGCGGGCGGCACCGTCAACGATGTCGTGCTTGCGATTTGTTCCGGGGCCTTGCGCCGCTACCTGCGGGCCAACGACGAGCTACCGCAAGATAGCCTCGTCAGTATGTGCCCTGTAAGCGTTCGCGACCCTAACGCGATGGCATCGGGCGGCAACGAAGTTGCGGCTATGGCAGTTCCCTTGCACACGCATGTCGCTGATCCCGCAGAGCGGCTGGCAAACATCATTAATGAGACCCGCAATGCCAAGGAACTGACCAATGCCCTCGACGCCAGGACCATGATTGAGATGGCGAATTTTATGCCGACGCAACTCGCTGCACTTGGTGCCCGAGTCGCGGCTGAGCAAGGCCTGGCAAACGTTACGCAACCGGTCTTCAATACGGTCATAACGAATGTTCCGGGCTCACGCGACCCGATTTACAGCAATGGCGCGCGGCTCCTCAATTCTTTCGGCCTCGGCGTGTGCGCGAATGGCAATGGCTTGTTTCACGCGGTGACGAGTTACTGTAACCACCTGACGATCAGTATCACCTGCTGCCGCGAAATGATGCCAGATCCCGCGTTTTACGCGCTATGCTTGCGTGAGTCATTCGAATCACTGAAGGCCGCGTATGTCGAAGATATTGCGCTGGAAAAAACGGCCTAGCCGCTTGCTCCGAACTTCGTATGCCCTGATCGCATTGCTGATCGTCACCGCGGCGATCGCGCAGACGCCCGACCCGATGCAGGCCAGGCGCGTTGCGATATGGGGCTCGTCGGTTGCCAATGGCACGGGTGACGAATTGCAGCAAGGCGGCTACGCCGGGCAGCTTAAGAAACTGATGCAATCTCGCGACTGGCAGGTGTTTAGCCAGTCACGTGACGGCGACAGTACCGTCACCATTACCGAGCGGTTCGCGCCTGGCGAGCAACCGGATCCGCAAACGAAATACCTGACTTCGGTTTCCCCAAACTACGTTGTTATTGGACTTTCCCTGGGTAATGAGGGGATCGCCCAGTGCCAGCTGGGCCAATCCAGCGACTGTGCGTCGACGAAAGATGCAGCTGAGGCGATATTCGAGCAATTCGCAAGCGGACTGCAGCAGCTGATTTCGAGGGCACGCATAGCGGGCATTACACCGATCGTCACATTGCCCTACGCGCGCAGTGACTTCTGGGAGCGGGAGTACACATTTACGCGGCGAATGAATTTGCTCATCAATTCCTGGGACGTACCCAGCGTCAACCTGCTGGGCGCCATTGACGATGGCCAGGGACGCTGGGCCCGCGGCATGTGGAGCGACCCATGGCACCCTAACTCTGCCGGCTACACCGAAATGTTTCATGCGTTCGTACCGTCTTTATTCGATGCACTCGAGGCAGGCAAACCACTACCACGGACATCGCATGCCTCCGGCTTCGCCCGCATTCGGAAAAACGTTGCAATGCCAATCTGGTTCGATGTCGACGACACCATGCGATCTTTCACACTTAGCTTCAAAGTACGACCGGGTGACGATGGCGTGATTGCAGCCGTGCATGGTCAGTCGCTCGATCAGGACTATTCGATTGTGCGCCGGACCTACGGCAACTTTCAGTGGGATACGGAATCGCTCGATCTGCAACCGGCAGAACCGTTCTCGGCGATGCTGAGCATCTCGAACGGCAGTATTCGCTATCGCGCGTCCGCCGGCAGCGCCGTGTCCGCACCTGCCGTGGTAACAGGCGCATGGCACTACGTCACGCTGTCACATTACGCGGCACGCGGCGAATCACTTTTGTATGTCGATGGCGAACTCGCCGGTAAAGTCGACGAACGCCTGCAACCGCTACAATTCGTGCTTGGTGGCTCGGCGAGGGCCGATTATCGCGACTGGATGATTCATCGCGCGGGACTCAATGCCGACGAAGTGCGCACCCTCCACGATGGTGGCTTGTTACAGGCGAGCATGGAGATATACGCGCCGTTGACGCCCGAAGATGGCATTGAAAACCGCGCACAAAGCCTGTCCGAAATTCAGCTTGATTCCGAAGCTGTGCGGCTGCTATCTGATTAACTCGCTCGCCTTACGCTTCTCGGTTTTTTCGTATGCCAACAACGCCTGCAGAGCGCTTAACGATGTGTCCGCGTGCAAGCCGTCGGCGAGCCGGTAGATTTGTTCGTAATACCAGCCGATCTTGGCAAATCCATTGATGGCCTTGAAGATGGGCATCGGTGAATTGGGCCCGAAAATACCCGGTCCAATCCGCAATCTTTTTTCAACGTCAGGCGCTACGGCAAGCTCGCCGGACAGGATCTTCGCGGGAAAGTCGGGATCGACACACAGCGGCCGGCCGAGACCGATCATGTCCACACTGTCACCTGACAGGGCTTCATTCATTGCCTGGGCCGATCGAAAACCACCCGTGACCATAAGCGGCATCGTCGCCGTTTCACTGGCGGCTACCGCGTACTGGTAGAAGTACGCTTCGCGCGCCCGGGTGCTTTCACGCACCTTGTCAGCAAACACCGGCTCTAGACCGGCAATGCCCATCAGCCGTGGTTGTTCGTAGTTACCGCCGGATATCTCGAGAAGGTCAATACCCTCTTGATTGAGCAGCTCGATGACACGCAGGCAATCGTCAAACGAAAAGCCACCCTTCTGAAAGTCGGCCGAATTTAGTTTCACGGCAACCGCAAAGTCAGCACCAACCTTCTTGCGAACAGCGTGGACCGTTTCAAGCAGCAGCCGCGCCCGGTTCTCGATTGGACCGCCCCATTCATCGTCACGCAGGTTGACTCGAGGCGACAGAAACTCGGACAGGAGATAACCATGCGCACCGTGAATCTGCACACCGGTAAACCCTGTCTGTTCTGCGATGCCGGCTGCAAACGCGAAGCGCTCAATGACATTGCGAATTTCCTCGCCGGTCAGTGCCCGGGGTTTGCCGAAGCGCCCACCCGGAATGGCGAGCGGAATATCCGATGGCCCCACGGGTTCGACTGCTACAAGCTTAGGTGCCTGGCGTCCTGCATGACTGATTTGCATCCACAATTGTGTGTCATTGCTGGTGCCCGCTTCAGCCATTGCCTCGAGCGCGCTCAACTGCGCAGTATTCTGCGGACCATCGATCGCGATATTACCGGCACGCTCGAGGTAGCGTCGGTCGACCTGAACGTTGCCTGTCAACAGGAGCCCCGCCCCGCCCTCGGCCCAACGGCGGTACAAAGTGACATGCCGCTCCGTCGCCCCGTTGCGCGCGTCGGCGACGCCCTCGGTCATGGCCGCCTTGCACAGGCGGTTCTTTAGTCCGGCACCACAAGGCAGGATCAGGCGGCTGGAAATCTGTGTGTCTATCTCAAGTTACTCCGGCAGGCGGTTTTCTGCGAGTCTACGCAAGTTTTCCTCGTGGTCAGCACGGTTCAATTGATAACGGGATATCACGGCCATCATCAGCATCCAGATAATCAAAATGGTGGGTACATAATAGGCGCCCAATCGCCACACTACCTCATCGGTTACCTGCTCCACGGCGGCACCGGCTGGAAACTGTGCCAGGTGCAGTACGAGAGAAGCAAGCATCAGGCCGAAACCCTGCACGCTCTTGCGGATGAAGGTGATTGATGAAAAGAACACGCCCTCGGCACGCCGCCCGGTTTTCAATTCGCTCTGTTCGACGAGGTCCGCCATCATGGAGGTGTAAAGGATCTGAAAGCAAATGATCAGCCCCAGATCGATGACCCCGGCGGTGAAGACAAACCAGAAAACAAACGGCGTGCCATTTTCAGGTAACACGTCCAGAAGTCTTAGCATAATCGGCATCGGCGCGCCGATGAAGGCGATAATGCCGATGACCATCGCGCCCATTTTCTTGCCAATGCGGCGCGTGATGATTGGTGCGAGCATGAATCCGATAATGGCAGCGATGAAAACGCCCATCAAAATCAGGCCGGTCTGTATCGACGTAAATTGCCAGAAGTAGGTATAGAAATAGAACGTGAGTGAAGCCGCCAGGCCCGTCGCGAGCGCGCCGAGCAGTGCCGCGATAAACAATGCCAGGAACGAACGATTGGACAGCGATTCGATGATTTCACGAAACACCGTTATGAGCGTAATTCGCCGCGGCGGCGGTGGCTGCTTGAGGTACTTGATACGCGACCGCGTGCCAAACACGCAAACAAGGATAGACGTAAATATAAGTAGTGACGCGATAATGCCCATCAGCTCATAACTGTCACGATTGAAGCGTCCATCGGCTATGGTCTCTGTCGCCATCAAGGGAAACAGGAAAAAGAACATCAACACCGTGACGGCATTGCCGCCCGTCCAGCCGAAATATGAGCGGTAGCTGATCAGTGAACTTCGCTCGACGTAATCGTCCGTGAGTTCCGCTGCGAGCGCGGAGCTGGGCGTTTCATAAAACGTAATGGCCGTGCGTATAACCACGGCCAGTGCCAGCAGATACCAGAATACGCCAGTTTGTGACCAACCTTGCGGGGGATTCCAAAGCAGAAAGTAGCTCAGGGCCACTGGGAAGGCTGCGGCGAGCATGAACGGATGTCGCCTGCCCCAGCGCGAATGCAGGTTATCCGACCAGTAACCGACGATCGGATCGCTGATCGCATCGATGATCAGCGCCACGAGGATAGCTACGCCAACCAGGCGCGCGTCGAGCCCGATGACCTGGCTATAGAACAGCAACAGGAAATAATCGAAGCCGCCGTTGTTTACGCCGTAGGCGACAGAGCCGAATCCGTATGCCGACTTGACGCCGACCGAGAGTGGTTTCACTTGGCTCAAAAGCAACGCGTGGCGCCCTTTATGGGCGCCACGCCAGTGCTTAATTAGAAGCGCAGGTCAAACTGTGCGGAAATCGTGCGCGGCGGCTGCAAGTAGCCGTAGTACGTCGGTGCAGCCCACAAACTCCCGGTCAGGGCCTCGATACCACTGAACTCAATCACGTCCTCATCGCTCAGGTTCTTACCGAGCACCGCAAGTGTCCAACGCTCGCCTTCAAGGGCAAGGCGCAGGTTGTACTTCGTGTAAGCATCCTGGACCAAGCCGACTTCCTTCGTGGGTTCGGTGTCGTACTCGTCCTCGTAATTCGCATCAAGCGTCGCCCTGAAGGCCAGGCTGTTCGCGAACGGCAAATAATAGTCGAGGACCAGGTTTCCGGACCATTCTGGCGTGTTGCTGGGCGACGTACCTGTGCGGGAACAACCGTCTGCAGCCTCTATCGGGTTCAGCAATGCGAACCTGGCATTACAGGTGGCGCCCTCGTAATCCGTATACGCAGCATCGATCCACGCAAGCGAACCGGCCAGGGTGAAATGATCAGTGATGCGCCAGCGACCATCCAGTTCAACACCTTTGGCGTTGTATTTTCCTGCGTTGCCAACAGCGAAGCGTGCTACACCGTCGAACGTATTGACCTGCAGATCATCATAATCCGAATCGAAATACGCAATATTGACTTGTGCTTTACCACCGGCAAATGCGCTCTTGACGCCGATTTCGTAACCACTCACTTCTTCGTCTTCGAATTCCCAATCCACCTGTGCTACACCATTGGCGTCGAAGCCGCCGGCTTTGAAGCCTGTCGAAGCGGTAGCGTAGAACATGCTGCTCTCGCCAAAGTCGACCTCGATAGTGAGAGAAGGCGTGAAGAAGTTCTCCTCGCGGTCGCCAACAATATTGTGAGTATTGTAGATGCCGAAACCCGGAACCCCGTCACAGCCGGGCAGTGGAAATACCTGATTGAGTTCCCCCAGCGTGTTGTAGTCGATCCCCTGAAAACAGGATGCGAATATTAACTGGGTGATATCCGGCTCGCCGGTCAGCTGATTAATGGCATCGTTGAAGCGCGTAGCCCTCTTGTCTTCGCGCGTGTAGCGGCCGCCCAGGGTCAGGCGGGCAGCATCAGACATGTTCCAGGTGAACTGGCCGAACGCGGCGACGGTGGTGCTTTTGCCAGTGTAATCGAGCGTACCGGCGATGTTAGCGACAGACTCGAGTCCCGCCGTAAGAGGGCCAAGCGTCAGACCGGCCAGGACCAACACATTGTCATCGTCGATGAACGTGGTGCCACTGGAATCGAGCTCCCAGGTCTGGAAAAAGGCACCAGCAATCCATTCGAACGTTCCGCCGGTATCCGATGTGAAGCGGATTTCCTGGCTGAGCTGCTCATATTCTTGTTGCAACCGCAGGAAGCTGATATCGATTCCGCCGAATGCGCCGGACGCAATCCTGTCCTCATCGTATGCGACAAAGCCAGTCACAGATGTGAAGGTGAAGTCGTCAAAATCCTGGTTGAAGGTCAGCTGTATCTTGTTGAGATCCAGATCCTGATAGGCGTCAAAGGAGGACCTGCGAACCCGGTCCATGCTGATATCGTCGCTGCCAACATTGAGTGGTGGCGGAAAGGCCGCGCTTGGCGGGATAAATCCGGCATTGTAGAAGCCCTGGAACGCTGCCACGACCTCCGTGTAGTCGAGCGCTCCAAATCCCGGAATCAGGCTGTCGTAGCCGAAAATAAGTTCATTTGGCTGACCTTTGCTATCGATGGTGTTGTGCTCGAACTTGAAGATCGCCTCGGCATCGTCGCCGATATCCCAGGCAAGGGTGCCGCGCACGGCAGTCTCTTCACGTCGCTCTTCATTTTTGCCGTCAACCGCGTTTTCATAATAGCCACCGTAGTCTGCATAGCGGACTGCGAGGCGGCCACGCAGATTATCGGTGAGAGGCCCTGACAAGACGGCGATGGCTTCACTATCCTCGTAGTCTGGCTCGTAGCGGAGCGAAACACTGCCCTCGAATTCGTCCGTCGGTTTCGCTGTAACCATCGCTATTGCGCCGGCAATGGCGTTCTTGCCGAACAATACATTCTGTGGTCCGCGCAGGACTTCAACCCGCTCCAGGTCCATAAGTGGCATGCGAGCGAGTGGCGCGCGAGCCAGCGATATATCGTCCATGTACAAAGTGACCGACTGCTCAAATGCAGGGTTAGCGCCGGTGCCAATACCACGCATCTGCAAGATCGCGCCGCCGCCCGATTCGCCCTTACTGAAATTCGGGACGTACAGCGCCAGGTCGTCGAGATTATCGATGCCAGCTTCCGCGATCTTATCGCCGGAGACCACCGAGATTGATATGGGCACATCCTGCAAGCTTTGCTCGCGTTTTTGCGCCGTAACAATAATTTCCTCGAAGGCGCCTGCCTCTCCCGCAGTCTGGGCCTGCAGCCCAACGGTTGAGAATCCAAACGTCATGCCCAGCAAGACTGCCAGGTTGCGTCGTAGTTTGTCCGTCATGATTTCCCCCTAAGGAACTTGAATATCGGGTATGGCAGCGCCCGCGGTTCGCAGACACCTATAATTGCCGCAACATTAACAAGTAACATCAAAATCCCCTGTCACGCCGGTGACACCCGGCCGAGGGGCCTAGCTATCGATGAGATTTCTACCCCGAAAGAGAATTGGGTGAAATTGGGGTGTATACATATAAGAGACGGGCGCCAGGAGCGAGCGACTTCATCTTCGATGCCTGATAACTGGATGCGATGCCAGTGCTGTAAATGGTTTCGTTGGGGTGTGTCATCTCGACCAGCTTGTCGCGGACGTGCGAAACCCTCTCGACACCATTGTCGTCAGCTACGTTTCGACGTCAGCCAGCTGCACGATCTGCTTGCCTGTATTGCGACCTTTCAGAAGATCGATAAATGCCTGCGGCGCGTTTTCAATACCGGTAGCGATCGTCTCGCGATAGTTGAGTTTGCCCTCCTGCAACCAGCCGCTCGCCTTCTTGACGTACTCCTCGCAAGCTTCGGGATGGTCGCTGACGATAAAGCCTCGAATCGTGAGTCGGCGGCCAACAATGAGCATCATGCCACGAGGACCGGGGCTCGACTCTTCGAGGTTATAGTCGGAAATCATGCCGCACAGCGCAACGCGCCCATAGTTCCGCATGTTCCACAAGGCGGCCTCGAAAATATCGCCGCCGACGTTTTCGAACAACACATCAATTCCCTTGGGACAGACATTGGCGACGCTATCGCTTAGCGACTCACTTGTTTTGTAATTGAAGCCGGCGTTATAGCCGAACTCTGCTTTCAATAACGCGACTTTTTCGTCCGAGCCGGCGCATCCCGCAACCTTGCAACCAAGAATTTTCGCGATTTGGCCGACAACGCTGCCCACCGCACCAGATGCGGCCGTGACGAACACGTTGTCACCGGATTTGGCGGCGGCGATTTTCGTCAGTCCAACATACGCGGTCATTCCGGGCATACCAAGGATCCCCAGGTGATAGGACAACGGCACAGCCGTTACCGGAATCTTGCGCAGCAACCGGCCATCACTAACAGAGTAATTTTCCCAGCCGAGCATGCCGTTGACATAGTCGCCCTCGGCGATGCCGTCGAACCTGCTCTCGATGACCTGCCCCACCACGCCCGCCTGCAGAACCTCGCCGACCTGGAATGGTGGTATGTAGGACTTCACGTCGTTCATACGACCGCGCATGTAAGGATCAACAGACAGAAAGATGTTCTTAACAAGAACCTGGCCGTCCGCGGGTCTCGCCACGGCCTCCTCGCTCAGTACGAAGTTCTCTTCTGTCACCCATCCGGACGGGCGACTGGCAAGGCGGATTTGCTGGTTCTTGATTTCTGACACGATAATGACCTTTTGTTGGATAACGGTAGGCAGCTTCCACGATTGCATCGAAGCGCGGCGATTAACATACTGGACGTTACGGAGGTGGTCCAATGATTCGTTTTATCTTGTTGCTCTTGATGGTAGTGCCGCTGTTTGCGTGCACTCCGGAGGGCAGGCAGGCGCCGACGACAGTTGCCACTGAATCTGCCGCGGTGGCCACGGCTCAGCCCTTAACTGGCAAACAGGCTTATGAGCGGGCTTGCGCGGAGTGTCATGACGACGGCATCGATGGTGCACCCGGAATCGGCGATCG
>Ga0055584_100006813_pt1 | contig 11204 bp, 7 predicted proteins | sample OSDHelmetaG_FD_58716 | JGI IMG/M metagenome (GOLD analysis project Ga0055584, IMG submission 58716) | Pelagic marine sediment microbial communities from the LTER site Helgoland, North Sea, for post-phytoplankton bloom and carbon turnover... | ecosystem: Environmental > Aquatic > Marine >...
GAAACACTGTTCCTGCTATTAACCGGCAAGGAACTGCGCGAGTAAATTCATGAGATTCGCGCTTAGCTCATTCAAAAAAGACATCGCTCGTTTGAGTCGGGACAAGGTGTCCACGCTCATTTGGATTCTGATTCCGTTGCTGGTTGGTGGCCTGGTAACAACATTGATGGGGAGTGACGTAAAGCCACACGGCGTGCTGCTCATGGTGGATCAGGATGAGTCGTTTCTCAGTGAGCTTATTGCCGGTGCTTATACTGCGGGCGAACTTGGCGAGCTGATTTCCGTAGAGAAGACGACGCTGGAAGAGGGCAGCGCACGCATCAACGAGGGTGATGTCAGTGGCTTGCTGATAATCCCGGCTGGCTTTGGCGCCGCGTTTCTCGACTCCACGCCAGTGACGTTGACGCTAAAGACAAATCCATCGCAGACGATATTGCCCGGGATTATCACCAACGTTACGGAAATCCTGCTCGACGCCGGTTTTTACGCACATCAACTGTTCGGCGAAGAAATCCGTTTAATGAAAAATTTGGGCGACGACCCGCCCGATGCGTTGATTGCTGCCATAGCAGTGACAATGCAAAACAAGATTGAGGCTATTGCGCCGCAGCTGGACCCGCTCGTAATTGACCTCGAAATTGTCGAGCCACCACCCAAGGAACCTGCGCCGCTGCTCGCCCTGCTGTTTCTGCCAGGAATAATCATTATGGCCGTCATGTTCTCGGCAAATGGCATCGCAAGTGATTGGTGGCGAGAGCGTGAGTTGGGCACGTTGCGGCGACTGATCTATGCGCCCGGTCAGCTAGGCAGCTTCATCGTCGGCAAAGCGCTTGCAGCGACGGTCATAATCGGCATGGTCGGTGGACTCACGTTGGTGGTGGGGTTTCTGTACCACGGTATTCCCTGGGCCAAGTTGCCGTCATCGCTGATCTGGATTTCAATTTCGGGCGTAGCTTTGTTCGCCTGGTTCGCGGCGCTGCAAATGATGTTCAACAATCAGAAGACAGCCAACATCGTATCGTCGATGCTGTTGTTTCCGTTGCTTATGGCGGGCGGCAGTTTCTTCCCGCTGGCGGTCTTGCCCGGCTGGATTGCGGCTATCGGGCGGGCATCACCAAACGGTTTTATCGCGGACAAGTTAACAACCGAGATTACGGCCGGTAGTGCCTGGGCAATTGACCTGAATAGCTGGTTGACGATCATTGTTGGAGCCGTGCTTGGACTCGCCGTGTGCGCCTGGCGGTTGCGTTCGGGGTTCGCGCGCGCATGAAGAACATCCTCTTTATCGCCTGGCACGATGTGCGCTATCAGATGCGGCAAGGCGGCACATTAACGTGGCTGTTCGTCATGCCGCCCATATTCTTTTTCTTCATAGGTACTGTGACGTCGGGGTTCCAGGGCGGAATGACGGGTGGCACAGCGACGCCGATCGTTGTTGCTGCAGAATTGCCAGGCTTTCTTCAGGAGCAGATCGAGTTGCGCCTGACAGAAAACGAGTTTGCTCCCGAATGGCAGGCGCAAGTCGTCGCTGACGAAGAGGGTAATCTGCCGCGCCGCGTGCTCACTTTTGATGCAAATCTTAGCGACAAGATTGTCGCTGGCGAACAGGTAAAGGCCAGTTATGACACAAGGGCGTCGGCGTTATCGCGAGATTTTGAGGCTATTCGTATCCAACGCAGTTTGTACACGGTGCTCGCTGACGTCGTGGCGGCTGACGCGAGGTCGGAAGAACCGCTGGATGCCGGCGCACTCGCACAGCTGAATGCTGAAACCCGGGTGTGGCAACTTGATGTTGCGACGGCAGGTCAGCGGCAGGTAATTCCCAGCGGTTTCGAGCAAGCGATTCCCGGCATTCTCGTGATGTTTACGCTGTTGGTATTACTGACCAGCGGTAGTTCGATGCTGGTCATCGAGCGCATGCAAGGTCTGTTGCGACGGCTCGCCTCTGCGCCGATGACGCGCACTGAAGTTGTGTCGGGTAAGTGGGCAGGGCGGATTTTTTTGGCAGCACTACAAATCGGCTTTGCAGTCCTGATTGGCACGTTCGTATTCGACATGCGCTGGGGACCGGACGTTGGCATGATCATCGTCGTGCTTGCGGCGTGGGCGGCATTTTGCGCGTCGGCTGGACTACTGCTTGGCAGCATGGCGAAAACGGTAGGACAGGCAACGGGCCTCGGCGTATTGCTGGCCAATGTATTGGCGGCGCTAGGTGGGTGCTGGTGGCCAATTGAAGTCACCCCAGCGTGGATGCAAGGGCTGCAGAATTTCATGCCCACCGGTTGGACAATGGACGCGTTGCACAAGCTCATCAGTTTCCAGGCAGGTGCCGCATCGGCGATACCCAATGTAATTACGCTGTTAGTCGGTTCTCTGATCGTCACAGCCCTAGCAATTAACAGGTTTAGATACGAATGAATAAAATCGCAATTGCCAAAATCAATGAGATTGAAGACCGTCAGCCTGTACATGCGATCGTTGGCGCCGTTGATCTTGTTATTGTTCGTTTCGATGACGAGGTCTCGGTCATGTACGGCCGCTGCGCACACCGCGGTGCCTTGATGGCGGACGGTTTCGTCGAGGGCGACAACCTCATTTGTGGCGTGCATTTTTGGGACTACCGCCTCGACACGGGCGTAAGTGAATACAAGCACAGCGAGACGTTGCCAAAATTCAATGCCTGGGTAGAAGATGGTTCCGTGCTGGTCGACCAGCATGAGATCGAGGCCTGGGCGAAGCAACACCCGCAGCCTTATCAACGTGATTCTTACCAGGGTGTTTATCAGGATCACACCGGCAGCAGCGATGAGCCGCACGTAAAGCTCATTCGCAAACTTGCAACCGAAGGCCTGAGCAAGACAGGCCATCATGGGCCTGCAGCCGCAATGGGCGTGTCGCGCAATCAGCTGCCGAAGTGGGACGATATCCAGTTCGTCGTCGGTCAATTACACAAGTTGCCATTACTCGACGAAGAGCCTGTCGGGACAAATGTCGTCATTGGCGCGAACGCTGCAAAACCGCTGGAACTGGACATTCCATTATTCGTGTCGGACATGAGCTTCGGTGCGCTGTCCGAAGAAGCAAAGGTCGCACTCGCCAAAGGGGCCGAGTTAGCCGGCACCGGAATTTGCTCCGGTGAGGGCGGCATGTTGCCCGAGGAGCAGGCGGCGAATAGTCGCTATTTCTATGAATTGGCATCCGCACGCTTTGGTTTTTCATGGGACAAAGTGCAGAAGACGCAGGCGTTTCATTTCAAAGGTGGGCAGGGCGCCAAGACAGGCACTGGCGGGCATCTTCCAGGTAACAAGGTCAAGGGCAAGATCGCCGAGGTCCGTGGGCTGCGTGAGGGCGAGGCCGCTATTTCTCCGGCGCGTTTCCCCGACTGGACTGAGCTGAGTCAATACAAAGACTTCACTGCTGAAGTGCGTGAAAAGACCGGCGGCATTCCGGTCGGCTTCAAGTTGTCAGCGCAGCATATTGAAAAGGACATTGATGCAGCACTCGAAATTGGCGTCGACTACATCATTCTCGACGGCCGCGGCGGCGGTACCGGCGCGGCACCATTAATATTTCGTGACAACATCTCCGTGCCGACGATTCCTGCACTGGCGCGCGCACGTAGACATCTCGATGCAAGCAAGGCCGATGGCGTAACCCTGGTAATTACGGGCGGCCTGCGGCACCCGGCAGATTTCGCCAAGGCGATGGCGCTTGGTGCCGATGCGGTTGCTGTTTCAAATGCGGCGATTCAAGCCATCGGTTGCGTCGGGATGCGTGCGTGTCACACGAATAACTGCCCGGTTGGGATAGCTACACAGAAACCTCATCTGCGAGAACGGCTGCCGGTCGATATCGCAGCCGAGCGTCTTGATCGTTTCTTCCGGGCGTCGGTTGACCTGATGTCTGTACTGGCGCGAGCTGCAGGACACCGTCACTTGCAGGAATTCACGACGGATGACCTGACGACATTTAAGACGGACATGGCGAGTCTTGCTGGTATTGCTTACGGGGGCGTAAACGGTCCGTAAATGACGTGCTAATTTGCACCCGCTATTTTGTACGACATCGAATTGACCAATTTTTCGGCTGACGCGCAAGCGAGCGTCCATCCCAGAGAGCCGTGGCCCGTATTCAAGTACAAACCGTCCACGGACGTTGCGCCGATCAACGGGCGGCCACTCGGCGTCAACGGCCGGCTCCCGCCCCAGGCTTTATTCGGGGATGAGTCGTAGTCGGCAGCCTGGGGAGCGTTGCTTTTGACGATATTCAGTAGTTTCGATATGCGCTGTGAGTCTTTGTGTGTAGTAAAGCCGACGAAATCGGCGAATCCTGCTACCCGAACCTGATCGCCGATCCGGCCGATCACAAAACGACGTGCAAAGTCGGTGACGCTGACAGACATTGGCTGCGGACCGGGCGCCAAGGTCACGCTGTAGCCCCGCGCCGGATAGATGTTTGCGGCAACACCATGTTGCTTGAGAATTTGTGGGCTCCACGCACCGAGGCAAACGACGACGGCATCGACATCGATTGGTCCGTGATCGGTGTCAACTGCCTTAACTCGATGTTGCCTGGCGATGATCCCATTAACGGTCACGCCGAGCCTGATGTGGCACCCAGGTCTGTCCTTGAGCTTGTCGGCGAGTGCGTGCGCGAAAGTCCTTGAATCACCAACGTCATCGCCGGGTGAGTACACGGCACCACTGTATTGTCCTTTCATGTACTGGATCGCGGGCTCGATATCGATAGCATCGTCAAGGCTGATAACCTCGGTTTGAACACCGAACCTGGCTTTTAGCGCACTCGATCTGCGGGCATTCGCCAGTTCCTTGGCGCCATGCAGCAATATGATTTTGCCGGCGCAACGATATGAAAAGTCAGCGCCAAGTCCCGGCCTTAGTTCGGCAATCAACTGCGCTGATCGTTGCGCCATCTGTAAGTTTGCGACGGTATTTTCGACGGCCTTTTTGGTGGTGCACTCACCAACAAACGCGAGCCCCCATTTGAGCAAGCTGCGATTGATCGGCGGCCGCACACGAATGGCAGGGTCGAACCCGGCCACTAGCCGGGGCATTTTCGCAAGGAACGCCGGTGTCGCCATTGCATCGGTATAGCTGTAGCTAAGTTGTGCGCCATTCGCAAAACTGCAGCCCTGTGCAACCGATTCTTCGCGGTCGATAACAGTGACGTCATGGCCTGCCCTGGAAAGATAGTTGGCAGTTGTTACGCCGACAACGCCGGCGCCTAAAACCGCAACATGCATTGATTGCCCCGCAAAACCGATTCGTTGCAATCATGTTACTCAGTCATCTTGAGTGGCGACCAATGTTAGTTTGTTGACTGCCTATAACCGTGGCTTATGGCTTCGGTTCCTGTTGCAGGTAGTCCTGAACGATGTGCTTGAGATGATCGACGAATCGTTTGCCGAGGATCGATAATGGCATGGAGTCGGCACTGATGACCTCAACCGAGTATCTTAGCGGTGGATCGAGCTTCCAGCTTCGGATGTTTTCGTCATCACCCGATTTTGCTGTAATGGCATCAACGATTGAGACTCCGGCTCCTTTCGCGACCAGGGCTTTAGCGATGTGATAAGTCTCGGTGTGGACAATCTTGTTGAGGTCGACGTTGGAACTCTCCAAGTGGCTGGACAACAAACGACCCAACGGACCGCGCGAGCTCAGGCCGATAAACGGTAACTGCGCGAGCGTCTCTACCGTGATGCGAGACTGATCGCCGAAGTTGACGTCCGCGGGTGTGATGGCAACGAACTCGCCACTTGCCAATGACTCTGTCACCAGACCTGGTGCAGGCACGGGGTCGAATGCGAGCCCGATGTCGACGCGTGATTCCAGCAGAGCATCGGTAATTTCATCGTGGTGCAGTGTTTCGATCTCGAACACCGTGTCTGAATGAGACTCTAGATAGGTACTTATCGCTGTCGGTAGCAGGTCGATGCCGAACGCCGGAGTAGCGGCTAGGCGAATCTTGCCAACATCTGATGCACGGAGGTTTTTAGCGACATTTCGCAGTTTCTCGACATGCTCATAGACATTTGAAACAAGGCCGAATAGCCGATCGGCCTCGGGTGTGGCGACGAGTTTGCCCTTGACCCTGTCGAAGAGCACATACCCCAGCTGCTGTTCCGCGTGAGCGAGTACCTTACTGATAGAGGGCTGCGACACATTGAGCAACCTTGCCGCGTTCGTCATCGAGCCGCTGGTGTAGATCGCGTGAAATACCTCTATTTGTCGTAATCGCACAGGGGAGAGCCCTCATAACCACGGGTTATACATTATCCGAAACGATCAATAGAATCATCGATATTCCTCTACAGGCATAACCTGGACTCATGCGTTCCTAAAATGAAGTCATTGGCGCGCGCTCCCTGGCATTGTTAGCGTGAGATCTAGCGGATTCGGGTCCGCTCGCGTTATAGTCATGCCAATGCGCGCCGTTGCGCACGTGGCCTGCCATAGAAGCTGGCTGTTTTGAGGGGAGAAACCATGTTGTTTGAGTCTAATTTTGCGTGCGGCATGCGCCGTTTTAGTTCTATTCTGGCCGCAGTTTTGGTCTTACCGTTTGCTACAAGCAGCGCATTCGCGCAGGAAGAAGCGGACGATGTCGGGGAGATCGACGAGGTCGTTGTAACCGGCTCGCAAATCAAAGGGGCGAGAATCAACGGTGCGTTGGCCGTGTCGGTTATCGAGGCCGGCGAAATCGAGGCTATGGGCATTAGCTCTGGCGACGAACTATTCGACTCCATGCCGGAAGTCGGTCAAAACTTCTTTAACGAGGCGGACGCGCATGCTGGCGGCGTGAACTCGGTGCGTGGCGATGTCGGTGCTTTCAACATGCGAAACATGGGCACGGGCAACACCCTGGCGCTGATTAACGGACGCCGTATGGTCAACTCCGCAGGCTACCAGACCGAAGAGGTCGGCGGTGCCTTCGTGCCGGTCAACTCGGCAAATACCAACGCCATTCCCGTCTATGGCATCGAGCGCGTGGAAGTGCTGCGCGACGGCGCCTCGGCCATTTACGGCGCCGACGCGGTAGCGGGCGTGATTAATCAAGTCCTCAAAAGTGACTTCGAGGGATTCAATATTCGGATGCGCTTCGACGATTATGAAACCATTCCCCGCCAGGACCAGCGGCTCAATCTGGAGTGGGGCAAGTTTTTTAATGACGGACGCACCAATGTTGGCGTGTTCTTTGATTACTACCACCGCGACCGCGTCAACGCCCAGGACGATAGCAAATGGGGGGATTCGAATTACTCCCGGTTTGTAGCCCCGGAATGGGAATCCGCCTTCGGGACGGGCTACAGTTCCAATTCCGCGTTCCCGCAGATTGATTTCCGGTCGGGCGCCGAGGGCCGTCTTATGCAAGCCCTGGGCTACGCTGATAGTAGTGGCGAGATCGTCACCTATCCGACCGGGGATTCACGATGCGCATTCGTCATTAATGCAAATGTGTGCGGTGCGCCGGATACCTCGGGTAATTACCTCTACAACCCAAATACGTTTCGTGACGTGTCGTCCGAACTGGACCGCTATAACCTGTTTTTATACGTCAACCACGAATTCGGAAATGGTGTTGAATCCTTTACGGAACTGTCCTGGTACGAGGCGGACTCAAACTTCAATGCGGATGCGGCATACTTCAGCATCGGCGAGTCCGATCTACAGCTCGGGCCGGAGTACTACTGGAATCCGTTCGGACCCTGCCTGGTTGACGGATTGCCTAACCCAAACCGTGCAGCGGCCGCCGATGCAGCAGGCATTGACTGCAATGGCGAGCGGATGGAAGTCGACAATTTCCGTGCCCTGGAAGCCCCCAGAGTCTCGGTTACCGAAAACCATATCTATCGTCTCGTGCAGGGCTTTCGCGGCACTGCCGGCGATTGGGACTGGGAGTCCGCGCTGGTCTGGTCCGGGGCCGAGCGCGACAACGTAACGCAGAACCGCATGTCCAATACCGCCCTGCAGGATCTGCTGAATTCGAGCTCGCCGGATACGTACAATATTTTCGGTGGAGCGAACGGTGATCTCGATGGTCTCCGGCCGGCGCTGATCGATGTCTACCGTAAGGACAAGAGCGATCTCAAGATGGTCGACCTGAAGTTCACCAACGCCGAGTTGTTCGAGATGCCGGCGGGTCCCGTGGGCTTCCTGGCTGGTCTCGAATATCGCGAGGAATCCTTCACGGACAATCGCGATCCGCGTCTGGACGGCACCATCGCGTATACTGCCTATGAGGGAGCAACCTTCCCGATCGTCTCCGACGTGGCGAACTCCAGCCCTACCGCCGACAACAGCGGAGACCGCGACGTATTCTCGTTGTTTACCGAGTTCGCCGTACCGGTCTTTGAGACTCTGGACGTGCAGCTGGCTCTCCGGTACGAGGATTTTTCGGATGTCGGTGATACCACGGTTGGCAAGATCGCTTTCGGTTGGCGACCCATCGAGCAATTATTGTTCCGTGGATCCTGGTCCGAGGCCTTCCGTGCTCCGAACCTGATCACTATCAACGAGGCCCTCGTAGTCCGCCAGAACACCCGCATCGACTATGTTTGCGATTACGTCGAGCTGGAAACGGGAGCAAATCTGGATACTGACTGCACGCCCAGCGTGCAGCGCCGGGCCAGTGGCAGCAAGGATCTGAGGCCTGAAGAATCCACGAATACGTCGATCGGCCTGGTGTGGGACGCGACGGACGAGCTGACCTTCACGTTGGATTTCTGGAGCATCGAGAAAGAGGACAGCATCGGCCTGTTCGGCGAGAACAACCACTCTGTCTACGATCTGCTGTTACGCCTGCGGGCCGGCACCGCTGATTGCAGCCAGACCTTCAATCCGGCGCTGGGACGCGACGACGTTGATCCTGATGACATCCCGTCCTACCTTGCAGCGGGTGTTTGCCCCGGCGGCGACATAGATTCCGTGGACGATACCTACACCAACCTGGATACCCGCACCATCGAGGGCTATGACGTCGGTGTCTACTATGGCACGGAAACCAGTATCGGTGACTTCAACTTCAAGTTTGTCGGCACGTTTTACGACAAGTACACGCAGCTTGGAAGTACCGGTATCGCCCTGGAAACACAAGAGGCGCTGGACAGTGGCGAGCTGCCGGACTGGATAACCTTGCGGGGTTACGGGGACTTGCTGCTGCGCGAAGGCAACATGGACGAGAAATTCAATGCCAGCGTGAGCTGGTCGAAGGGTGACTGGGGGGCGTACGTATCTATGCTCAGGGTTGGCAAGTTCTACGATGCCGACACGGCGATTGTGGTTGATGGCGAGACAGTCAACTGGTGGCTGTCGTCCATGACCACCTATAACGCCAGCTTCGATTATGACTTCGATGCGTGGGGGCCGGACATCCGATTGCGCTTTGGCGTCAACAACCTCACCGACGAGCGTGCACCGCTGTGCGACTGCCGCTTCGGATACTGGTCAGATGCGCATCGCGACGCAGGCCGGCAGTATTTCGTCGACATGAGGATGGGTTTCTAGCAGCGCTCAGAGCTACAACAGGGAGCCGAACCGGCTCCCTGTTGTAGCTCTGAGGAAGTCTCTCAGTGAATACAGGTGCAAAAATCTCTGAGCCGGCGGTGAACCGACCACTCGAGACCTACCAGACGGTGGGCCGAATTCTCGGTCCCGTTGTATTCGCGGTAATGCTGATGACGGATCAGTGGCAGGATGCGATGAATCCGCAGGCATGGCGCGCCGCCGCCATTGGCATGTGGATGGCAATCTGGTGGGCTACGGAAGCCGTGCCGGTTCCTGTGACCGCGTTTTTGCCGCTGGTTATATTCGAACCGCTGGGAATCGCGAACCTCAGGGATGCGGCAGCACCTTACGCGAATCCGATCATTTATCTTTTCCTTGGTGGCTTCCTGATGGCGCTCGCGCTGGAGCGTTGGAACCTGCATCGTCGAATCGCGCTCGCGATTCTTGACAGAACGGGCACGGATGGACGCCGCCTGATCGGCGGCTTTATGTTTGTGTGCGCGATGCTCAGCATGTGGATGACGAATACGTCGACAACCATGATGCTGCTGCCGATCGTCTTGTCTGTCATTGCTGTAATTCGCGATAACGTTGTAGGTTTGTCTGAAAAAAGTCGTTCGGATTTCCAGATTGCGATGCTGCTTGGTCTCGCGTATTCGGCCAGCATCGGTGGGCTGGCGACATTGATTGGTACACCGCCTAATGCGTTGTTGATCGGTTACCTGGCCGAGAATTACGGCATTGAAATCAGCTTTGCTCGATGGATGACGGTTGGCATCCCCATAACGATGGTTATGTTGCCGATCGCCTGGTTTTTACTGACGCGCGTTCTTTTCCCGGTGAACATCCCGGCCAGCGAGGCGGTGAATCAGCACTTGCACAAGTTGCGCGAGGAAATGGGCCCGATCACGACGCCCGAGCGTCGCGTGGCCGTGATTTTCGTTGCCGTGATCTTGTCCTGGATGTTTCGCCGTCCAGTAACCGAGATGCTGGGCCTTACCGGTGTTTCGGACGCGGGCATTGTCATGACGGCAGGTGTGCTGCTGTTCATGTTGCCGAGTGGCAATCCGGCGCAACCGCAATTAATGACCTGGCACGACGCCACACGCCTGCCGTGGGGCGTCCTGATCCTGTTCGGGGGTGGCTTGAGCCTGGCTGCGGCGGTTTCGAATACTGGCCTGGCACTGTGGTTGGGCGAAAGTCTGGCCCCACTCAACTCACTGCATATCGCAGTACTGGTGGTAGCCGCTGTGGCGCTGGTCATATTCCTTACGGAGCTGACGAGTAATCTCGCAACGACAGCGACGCTGCTTCCCGTGATGGGTGCGATCGCGATTCAAGCGGGCATACCACCCCTGTTCCTGACGGTGCCGATTACCATCGCAGCCAGCTGTGCTTTCATGTTACCGGTCGCAACGCCACCGAATGCGATTGTATTTGCAACCGGTCAAATTACGATTCCGCAAATGGTTCGTGCAGGCATTGTCCTGAATCTAATTTGCATTGTAATCGTCACCCTGGTCGCTCTTTACCTCGCACCTAATGCGTTACTTTAGTCTTCTTGCGTTCGCCTTCTTTCTGCAAGCCTGCGGCGAGAAGTCGGGGTCGGTACAGGAGGCGCTCGACGTAATATTCGTTGGTGGAAGCGTTTACAACGGGCTCGATGAAGAACCTGTCGTT
>Ga0055584_100006814_pt1 | contig 11203 bp, 13 predicted proteins | sample OSDHelmetaG_FD_58716 | JGI IMG/M metagenome (GOLD analysis project Ga0055584, IMG submission 58716) | Pelagic marine sediment microbial communities from the LTER site Helgoland, North Sea, for post-phytoplankton bloom and carbon turnover... | ecosystem: Environmental > Aquatic > Marine >...
GGCTCCATTTAAAACCCCAAGAACAAGAAGATCTTTATCCTTATAATCTTCATTGATCTGAAGACCGAGTTCTTTTACTTTTTCATGGATTTCTTCTTGGGATATGAGTTCTTCAATCATATTCTCTCCTGTTATGGAAAGGATATCACAGCAAGGCCCTTACTTCTCCCCAAAAAGATTAAGAGATGCTTGTAATTCTGGAGAAGGCCTTTTTCCTTGATAATGTTTACGGCATCGGGCCTCATAGTAATCAAACTCACCTACTAGGACCTGTTTTTGATCACTAGTATTAACTCGAAGACTTTTTGTCGCTGGGCCACCACAGACAGTGCAAACAGCATAAAGTTTATCGACTTTATCGGCCACGGCCAAAAGTGATGCCATAGGGCCAAATGGAGCGCCCATATGATCTTGATCCAAACCAGCACAAATGACTCTATAGCCTCTGTCAGCAAGGATACTAACAATATCAATGATGTCATCATCAAAAAATTGAATTTCATCAATGGCCACGACTTTTGTGTCACCAATAACTTTATCTAATATCTGAGTGCTTCCATTGATAACATTAGCAGACAAAGAATGACCTATATGACTACATACTTGCTCTTGTCCGTAGCGGTTATCGATGGCCGGCTTAAATACGGTAACTTTTTGTTTGGCTATTTCTGCGCGTCGAATACGCCTTAAAAGTTCCTCGGTTTTTCCCGAAAACATTGGCCCACAAATAACTTCAACAACACCACTGGTCAGATCTGAATCAAACATAGGCTACTAGCCTAATACCCTAGAATAGAAATGAAAACCATAAAAGTTAATAGAAGAAAAAAACCAATTATTGCAATGAATAGTAATGGAGAAATAATGATGACAAGGCTTTGGAGGCGAGACATCAACATTTTTTTTCTTAGCCCAAGATATAAATAAACCAGATGAATAAGTTGATGAAAAAAGCTTCCTATCAATGGTAGTGCTAATAGAATATGACCCGAAAAAGAAGTTATGATTATATCTTCGGCCAGCTCTGGATCAGAGTTTTTAGAAAAGATAATATTAAAAAACTTAATAATAAAAACCCATACTTCTTTTATCACTAAGAGATATAAGGGATAAAAGATACTTAACACAAGAGTCCAGTATAAAAATGCAGTTGATTCAAAAAGGCTTGAGGATCTAGGCCAAAAAGAGAACTGCTTAAAAGTTAAAGAGAAGTTATGGAAAATGACGGTGTAAGTAGAGCCAATGATATAAAATATCCAGCAGACTAGAATCATCTCATAGAAATCAACTCTTTTATTTCTTTTGGTTGGCCCTGTAAAAATAGACCATATATTAGATAATATCATGGCCCTTACTCCAAATAATCTTTATATCTTTTTGAAAACGGACGATCGGTTCTTATGTGATAGTTATATACCCCTTCAGAAAAGATAATTTCATCTTGATTCAAAAAGGCCTTTAATTTTAATTGGGCCAGCTCTATATCAAAGGCTTTTTGAGTAGTAATTTTCTTTTCTGTTAAATAATCTGCTTCCTTTTTCAAAGCGTTTATAATTCTTAGAACTTGCTCTTTTTTAACTTTAATATTATTTCGGCCCTGAATGACACCTTTTTTAATTTGAATATCAAGGACTTTATTTTCTCTAAACTTAATCTTAAGCTCGTCTATCTTTTTAGAAGAAACCTTTTTATTCCAAAAATCTTGTATATTAGTGAAGAAGAAAGGTACTGCTGAAGGGTTAAGCTTAAATAACCCTTTATCATTGTTGATTGTTAGATAATGCCCTTCTTTGCCTTGATAAAAATGATAAAGGCTTAAATTTAGCTCTCCATTATTTAAAGAAATAGTGCTCATTATTTTATTAAGCTTATCTGGATCAAAAGGATAAATAACTTTGTTACCTCTTAGCATTTGCAGACCTTTAATATAGTCTTTAATACTTTCTTTTTTTACTTGAAGGTTTTTAGGTGAAGGAAGTGTTGTCAAATTAACCAAATCTAAAGAATAGCTTTTATCAATAAGAGCATTGGTAACCGTGAGAGGCTTTTTAAATACTCTTGAATCATGAAAGTAAGATTCATCTAAATAGAATAAACTTTTCACACGAGTAAATTGAAAAGGGCCATTATTAACATCTTCCTTTGTATAAAGCCCGACATTAGGAGAAGAATCATAAGCGACTGCCCATCGTTCATCTTTTTTAGTCTTTATCTTCACATAAAAAGATTTTGCTGTTTGCAGTTTTTCTCCAAGAGTAAATTCAACAATATCATCAGCAAAAGTGAAAATCATCTTTTGAGATTTATCTGGAAAAAATTCCTTCTCTGCAATTTGAGCGTCTATCAACTTAGGTCCAAGAAATCTTTTTGCTCTTAATAATGAAAGAATCTCGAAAAAATAGTTTAGTTTCTCTTCTTCTACAACATAACCAGTTTTTTCAACGTAAAACTGGTCATTCTCTTTTTTCAAGCTTATCCCAGGAGTTTTTAGTGATAGAAGCTCTCCTCTATCCTCAATATTAAAAAAACTATTTTCACGTTCTTTTTTCTCTTGGAGAGCTATCGTATTTCTCTCCTCAAAATGATAGATTATTGACATTAGGACGACAAAAACACCAAATAAAATGACATTCTTTTTCAAAGCACTAACCTTCTTCTATAGAAAAAGACACTTGCTCCAAACAGAGAAAGTGGTAAAAAAATGACCGAGAAATAAAAGATAACGCCCAATTGTGGAGAACTAATAAATACAGGTTCATCCTTAATACTTGGTAAATTAAAGCTTATCAGTCTATCTTGATAAGTGACCCAACTTAAAGAATTAAGTGCCAAAAGAAAGTTTTGTCCAAATGTATTATAACCATTTAAAACAAAGCGGGCATTTCCAATCACAAGAAGCCTTGATTGATCAGATTCGAGAGTCGCCATAAGGGGTATCGGACCTTTAGTATCTCGATCTTCATGAAACGTTACTTTTGATGAAACTATTTCCTTTACGCTTTTTTCTGCCCAACTAGCTGGAAAAGGAGTCGTATGTATTAGAGATTTTCCCTTATATTTTTTCTCTTGAAGAAGCTTATGATTAAGCTCCACTGAAGAGGCCAAAGGAAAAAAGATTGGCCCTTTAAATTGAGATACGATGAGGTGGTCTTCTCCAAATTTTTTAATAAGCGGAATTGTACCTTGGGAGCCACTATAGTGATGAATACTATCTATAACAAGATCATTATTAATTATAATCCCTTGGGATTTTAAAAATGCCCTTAACTTTGGAACAGGGTCCTTACTAAAATTTGGATCGAGGGCCACAACAAGCTGCCCCCCAGAATTGAGATAGTTTTCTAGCAACTTTATTTCATGGTCGTGGAAATCTGACTGGGCCCCCCAAATAACAATGGCCTGTGCCTTATCAGTTATTGTGTCTAAAGTTGCTAGGTTTTTAGATTGAACATCAAAAAGGTGTCCTTGAAGTAGCTTTGAGAAGCTCATTAAACCAGCGTCACTTTTATCATATATATCAGCTTCGCCATGCCCGGTTGTAAAATAAAGAACGGGATCCTTTACTCTTGAAACTCTTAATAAGGCATTTGTTATATTCAGTTCGCTCTTAGGCACTATTTTTACTGAGCGCTCATTATATTGAACTAACAATGTTGGGGCACTTAGCACTTCATGCTTTTTAACCAAATCAGGTCTTAACTCAACATCGATAAACTCAATACTTGTATCACTTTTAGCGTAACGATACATCTCAAGTAAGGCCTTAATAGGCACCATTTGTTGTTTATTAGAAAAGACTTTCAATGTAATGGGTTGATCTAAGGACTTTAATATTTGTACTGTTTGATCTGTTAAAGAGTTATTATTATTCTTACTTAGATCAATAAAAGAAGGATGCTTAAAGACCCAATAATTTATAAGACCTAATATACAAAAAATGAGAAAAGCTGAAATTAATGTATCAGAAAAACCTTTAAATTTTTGAGATTTATAAATAAGAGCAAACCTTTGCCGGTCCCAAATTATCATTAAAGCACTAAAACTAAGGTTAAAAATTGTAAAAGAAATATTAAGTGTCACTTCATCTGGAATAGCAATCCAAGTGGCCACTAACAGTAAATAGAAAATAATATTACAAATCCAAAGAAGTGACTTGAGAGCGCCCTTCATGACCACCTCCTTGAACCTAGGGCCCGGTGAGTTAAATAAATAAAAAACCCTATAAAGCAAGCATAGTAAATAAAGTGATAATTTACTAAGGCCCCACGAAGAAAAGACTCAAAATGATAAGGCACTGACATATAGGCCATCATTTCACCTAAAAGAGGGTTATTGGTCGCATTCACACTTAGTACCAGTAACATCGTCCCTAATAGAATAGAAAAGCTGAGAAGACTGGCGACAATATGATTTTCTGTAATAGAAGAACAAAATACACCAACAGATATATAACAAAGTATAGAAAAAACTATACCGAGATAGCTTGTGAAAACAATTCCCCAGTCACTATAACCTGAAAAAGATAAAATAAGAGGAAAGATTAAAGTCGTTGAAACCATAAAAAGGCAAACAAGAAAAGAAGAGATAACTTTACCCATTATAATTTGAAAATCAGTTAAATTACTCATAACAAGAAGAGCAAGTGTTCCTTGTTTTTTTTCATCAGTAAAAGCTCTCATTGTTATAAGTGGAGTCAAAAATAAAAAGATAAAATTAGCATTTCCAAAAAAAGGTAATAGTATTTTTTGGGTCAGACTTCCTTGGGTTAAATTTTGCGCATTAACTAAGTAGTTAAAAAACAACCAGCCCATCATCAACGAAAACAATCCACCCAAAATATAAATCAAAGGAGATGCAAAAAAATCTTTTAACTCTTTTTTCACCAAAAATATCATTGTCTTCATATGCTTTGTTCCTGAAACCCATTTTCATTTTGGGCCATTTTTCCGAAAACATCTTCAAGATTAGGGGTATCTTCGCTAAGCCCTAAAAGTCCAAGGTTATTAGTTATAACAAAGTTTGAAACTAAGGATCGGCAATCTCTATCGCTTATAATATTTAAAAAAGTTGATCCTTGTTTTTGTTCACAAAGTATTTCGCAAGAACCAAGAATACTTTTTAAAGAATTTAAATAATGATCTTCCCAGTGAGCAAGCTCTACTTTAAGGTTATGCCCTACGCTCTTAATTCTTTTTGTTTTTTCTAGTGTTTCTGAGCTTACAATTCTTCCTTTTTGAATGATTGTAATATGAGAGCAAATTTGCTCCACTTCATGAAGCTGATGGGAAGAGAAAAGAATCGTATGATCTTTTTTTAACTCTTGAATCAATTTTCTGACTTCCATAATTGCAATAGGATCAAGCCCAGCAGTGGGTTCATCGAGGATGAGAAACTCAGGGTTATGAACCAAGGCCTGGGCCATTCCCACTCTTTGTTTATAACCCTTTGATAAGTTTTTAATAAGCCGATGTGAAACATCACCTAGCCCACATTTCTCTAGGACATAGCTTAACCTCTGTTTTCTTAATTTAGTATTTAGTCCACGAATACTGGCCACAAAATTAAGATAATCTCTTACGACCATATGTGGATATAACGGTGGGATCTCAGGGAGAATTCCAATATTATGATAAAGCTCTTTACCGTAACTTTTTAAGTCTTTACCAAGTATTTCTATATTCCCTGAACTTGGCCTAAGGTAGCCTGAAATTAAATTAAATGTTGTTGTTTTCCCTGCTCCGTTTGGCCCGAGAAAGCCATGAACTTCTCCTTTTTGAACACAAAAAGAAGCTTCACTTAAAGCTTGGGTACCAGGGTAAATTTTTGAGACATTGTATAAACTTAAGACGGTATTCATGAAAAAATCCTAACAAAATATCCTAGATCTTTATATATCTGTTTTAAACTTATGATGCGTTACTCCGATTAATCATCATGAAAAACTTTAAAAGATTTAAAAGCCTGATTGGCTCCGTCAAGAATATTGTCATTACAACCCATATATTTCCTGATGCGGACGGTATTGGAAGTCAGCTGGCGTTAGCTGAGGCCCTTAAAAAGATGAAAAAAAATGTCAGCTGCGTTAATGAGTCATCTCTTCAAAAGCGCTACTCTTATCTTGATCCCAATAAAAAAATTATTTCCTGCCGTAGGTATTCATCTAAAAGACCAATTGATTTACTTATTGTAGTTGATACAAATGGTCTAGAAAGAATAGGTAGTAAAATGTCTTTATTAGCAAGACAGGCCAAGGAAATCTTTTTTATTGATCATCACCCTGCTCCCAAAGAAGTTCTTGCTCTTCATATTATCGATGTAAATAAGGCCGCTACTGGAGAGGTTGTAGGAGAAATTATTCGAAAGCTTAAAATTCCTTATAGCCCTGAAATGGCCTTGGCGCTTTATACGGCCATCATGATTGATACTTCTAGCTTCAGGTACCCTAACGTGAAGGCCAGCACTCATGGCCTTATAAGTAAGCTACTTGAAACTGGAATAAAGTCCCATAAGGCCTATGACAAAATATATGGAGCAAAGGAATTAAGCCATCTACAGCTGGTTGGGCAAGTGCTTTTAAGTGCTCAATCAACTGAGAACCAATCTATTGCTTGGATTTATCTCACAGAGAAAATGATGAAAAAATATAGAGTTGAGCCTGAAGAGACACACTCTTTCATAAATTACCTTCTTATCTTAAAAGGGATTAAAGTGGCCGTTATGTTTAGAGAAGAAGGCAAGAGAGTCAAAATAAGCCTTCGTTCAAGTAGTGTCGATGTTGGAGTCATTGCTCAATCATTAGGTGGTGGTGGACATAATCACTCGGCCGCTACCTACAAAGAAGGCCCATTAACACTTGTTATTAAACAAACTATTGATAAAATAAAGATAATGACTAAGTGAGGGAAATCATGGCGGACAAGAAAACAATTTTAGTTGCTGATGACATGGAAGACGTAATTGAAAACATAGAGCTTATTCTCGGTGAAGATGAATATAATTATTTAAATGCTCAAAGTGGTGAAGAGGCCCTTAAAGTATTAATGGAAAACGAAGTTGACCTTGTTATCACAGATATTGCAATGCCTGGTGGTAATGGTCTTGAGTTAATAAAAAGTATGAAAAAATTGGCCAAGCCACCAAAGATTGTTATGGTTACGGGTTATGCGAGTATGTTTCCTGAGGATGATGAAGCGAAAGCTGATGCTGTTATTGAAAAGCCTTGGGATAACACTGACCTTATTCAAACAGTTAAGGGTCTACTAATTTCCTAGAATGCTCGATAACACTTCTTTTTCCTTTGCAGAAAAATTAAATGTTCCATGAGATAGAGCTGCTTTTAATTTCTTTTGAGTCTCAGGACTTTTAGGATCATTGGTTCCGATATCGGCCGGAACCTTAAGTTCTGCTTCTTCTTCAGTAGCTTCATTTTGAGATGCTTCTGATGTTGGTTTATTAAAATGAAGATTAACCCGATCCCTTATTTGTTGAGCAGAAAGCTCCATTTTTTGAGGTTTATTATTTTGTATATTAGTTTCTTGAGTCTTAGTTTGCTTTGGGGTCTGAACTTTATTTTGAAATGTGGTAAATATATTCATAGGGTGATTATACCACTACAATGCATAGCACTAAATAGGAATAAATTACTATGGATATAGATTTCAAAGACTTTCAGGCCGTTTTTTTTGACCTTGATGGAACTATGATTAACTCTGAGCCAATACATTTTCAGGCCATTGTACATATCGCTAAAAAGGGAGATCCCAAAGACCTAGAAAAAAAGTATAACGGCCACTCCGATGAAGAAGTCTATACGGCCTTAAACTTAGAAATGAACTATGCCGATTTTAAGGCCCTTAAAGAGGCCAAGATGCGAGAGATTCTAAAAGAAATTAAATCCCCTGAAAAATATCTCAACCCCGGCCTTAAAAAAGTTTTAGAAAAAATAAAAGCAGCGGGAGCTAAACTAGGAGTTGTCTCAGCAAGTGAGACAGAGTCGGCCATTGATCTTTTAGAAACCTTTGCTCTGTCTTCATTCTTTGATCATCGAGTCTTTAGAGAAAATACACACCTAAGCAAACCAAATCCTTCACCCTATCTGAAGGCCATGCGGGACCTTAAAGTATCCCCTGACAAAACACTTGTTTTTGAAGACTCAAAGGTAGGAATAGAAGCTGGTATTTTAAGTGGTGCAAAGGTGATTCAGGTTCTTACCTTTCATCACCCTCCCACTATCGACAAAAGAGTGGATCAGATATCCTCATTCGAGGAGCTACTTAACCCACATCAAGCTTAATTCTGGTACGTAAGTAATAACAATCAACGCAAGAACAAGTAATAGGAGAAAAGGAAATGATGCCTTATATAACTCCGTTACAGGTCTTTTGAACCTAAAGCTAGAAATAAATAAATTAATCCCTACAGGAGGAGTTATATACCCTATCTCCAGGTTAGTTAAAAAGATTATTGCTAGGTGAACTGGATGAACACCAAACTCTGTCGCAATTGGTACAATCAATGGTACGACAACAATAATAGCACTAAAGATATCCATCAAACTTCCAACAATTAACAAGAAGATATTGAGAAAGAGTAAAAATGAATATTTATTAGTGAGAAATTCCTTCATAAGAGCTAAGATCTTCATCGGAATTTCTTCATCTACAAGATAGTTTGTAATACCTAAAGCACAACAAAGAATTAAAAGAATTCCCCCAACTAAGCTCATGCTATCTAAAATAATCTTGGGTATATCCTTAAATAATTTAACGTCTTTATAATAGAAACACTCCATAATTAAGACATAGAAGGCCGTTATTGATGCTGCCTCAGTCGTTGTCGTGTACCCACCATATATACCTGTCAAAATACCGACCGGAAGCAAGACTTCAGGTAAGGCACCTTTAAAAGACAACCAAAGCTCACTAACAGAAAAGTCTTTTTTAACCCTTGTCGAATTCTTAGGTGCATTTTTAATGGCCCAAAACGAAAGAATTACAATCAAAAGAATACCTGGAACAATACCGGCCTTAAACAATTGATCGATATCAACCTTCGCCACCATTCCATAAAGAATAATTGGAAGAGAAGGAGGAAATAATAAACCTAAAGAACCTGATGTTGTTATTAATCCTAAATTAAATTTTTCAGAATACCCCTCATCTTTAAGAATAGGATATAAAAGTCCACCTAAAGCAATAATCGTCACTCCACTGGCACCCGTAAAGGCCGTAAAAAACGCACAAATAACCAGTGAAACAATGGCCACACCACCTGGCATCCAACCAAAGCATGCATCGGCCAAGCGTAGTAACCTTTTGGGGGTTCCACTTTCGGCCATAACATATCCAGCAAACGTAAAGAGCGGAATGGTTATTAAAGTAGGTGCAGCAGCAATTCGATAAATTTCAACGGCCACAGCTGAGACTTCAACTTCTGCAAACGTGAAGGCAACCAAAGCGGCCAGTCCCATTACGATAAATAAAGGAGTTCCAATTATGGCGAGACCGAAGATTCCAATTCCAGTTAAAATGCCCATTACTTGGCCTCCTCTTTCAAAAATGAATCAATGAAGATGAAACCAAAACGAATTGCAATCATTAAAAAGCCAAACGGAATGATACCTACGAGAAAACCGCTATGGATACCGAGAAACTCTTCCTTACCATACTCAAATTCGATAACCATAAAATTATAAGAGGCCTTAATGAGCCAGATTAATGTAAGAGTACAGGCCAATGATATAACCCTCTCCACCCATTTTTGGGCATCATACATTTTTTTATTTTCAAAAAACTTACCCAGTATATCGATACCAATATGAGTATGCCTGCCCGTGGCCAAAACTCCACCTAAGAAGGCGGCCAAAAAGACAAGATGCCTCACCAGGGGCTCAAACCATAAGATATTATAGTTTACCCACCTAAACACAATAGTAAGAACACTGAATATGATCATCCCAACAACACAGACATAAAGACCGTATTCAGCTATTTTTTCTACACCTTGATCAATTTTTTGAAGTATTATTTTCATTTTTTAATTCTGCCTCAAGCTGACTTAGAGCATCTTTTGAGAATAGATTTCCAGTAAGTTTTTTCAACACTTCTTTTCTATATGACTTTGCTATAGCAAGGTCTTTTTCTGGAAAACTCAAAAACTCTACACCAAGCTCTTTCATTGACTTAAGTGCATCTTGGTTATCCTTAACATTAGCTTCATTAACTTGTGAGATATAGGTATCAGCTAGATCTGTAACGATCTTCTTATCTTTATCAGAAACCTTATCCCATTGTTTTTTATCAATTAAAAAAGCTCCTACAGAGTAGGCCAAAGGAAAATCAATAATATACTTTATCTTTGTGTTCCATTGAAGGGCCACAATACCAAGAGGTGGAGCATAAGCTGCCTCAACTACCCCTGTAGATAAACTTGAAAGAACATCCGGAAGAGGAAGAGGTACAGAAACAAGGTTCATGGAATTCACTAAAGTCGTTACAAGTTCATCACCTTGCCAACTCCAAATCTTTATTCCCTTTAAACTATTAAGATTATCTGTTTTCTTTTGACTAACAAAATAAACCTGCCCTATTTCAAAAAAGCCTAAATTTTTAAAACCCTTATTTTCAAAAGTTTCATTAAAGAAGTCTTTCATTCCAGTCAGGGTCTTCCATGCTTTTTCACGATTATCGATAAAAGTAAAAGGTAATTCAATAACTCTTACATCACCGTTAATATCACCGAGCGTTTTTCCTGTAAAAACACCTCCATGAAGTTGACGTACTCTAATCTTTCTTAAAACATCAGGTTCATCTCCTTGAGCACCACCATAATAAATTTTAAATTTAACTCTGCCCTCTGTGGCCTTCTTAACCTCTTTAGTAAGTTTTTTTAGATTTTCAGACCATGCCGTTCCTTCTGGAGCAAGAACTCCAACCTTAAAGGTTTTAGCGGAAACGCTAAGTGATAGAAAGAGAAGTAAAAGAAGTTTCATAATATATTTCCTTTAGAATAAATCTTTGTCGTATTTTTTTATTATCTTATATCTTTCAATGGCCACTGCTTGAAATAGCCTTTGTCTTTTCTTTGAAAAAACAGATAGAACATCTTTTCCAGGAGTAGGATCAAAAAGAAGCTCTTTCTCATGTAAAGTGATCGCCTTATCTAACACAGGCTTTTGCTTGAGATACTCATCTTCATCGTAATT
>Ga0055584_100006815_pt1 | contig 11203 bp, 13 predicted proteins | sample OSDHelmetaG_FD_58716 | JGI IMG/M metagenome (GOLD analysis project Ga0055584, IMG submission 58716) | Pelagic marine sediment microbial communities from the LTER site Helgoland, North Sea, for post-phytoplankton bloom and carbon turnover... | ecosystem: Environmental > Aquatic > Marine >...
CAGCAACTGGCGCGCCGCTGGGGGAGTATTCCGCAACCGGAGGTCGCCCCACGCGCCTTCCTGCTGGAGTGGCCCGAGCCGCCATGGACGGCCGGCCATTGGGTCCCCGAGCAAATCCTCGTCGCGGGAGGCCTCCCCGTCCTGGGCGAAGCCGGTGCAGCGAGTCGTCCCGTCACGCTCGCCGAGATCGCGGACGCCGACCCCGACCTGATCGTCTCCATTGCTTGCGGCTATAATATGAACCAGAACCGCGAAGTCGCGACGAAACTTCTCGAGAATCCGGACACGCGACAAATCCGTGCGCTCCGGAACGGGAAATTTTTCGCCGCCGATGCAAACGGCTACTTCAGCCGACCCGCGCCCCGTTTGGTCGATGGTGCCGAAACCCTGGGCGCTTTATTCCGAGAAGAAATGGAAAGCCCGCTGCTTGCGGGGAGATTGGTTCCGGTGGTTCCGGACCAAAATTCCTGAGCATTTCAGATTTGTCTCACAACAGTCTATGCTCCCCGCCATGAACAAGAACTCAGTGTGGATTCTTTACATCGGCTGCGCTCTGGCCATCCTTCTCGGTAGCGGCGGGATCGCCACCGGTGCCTGGTGGCTGATCGCCATCCTTGCCGTCGCTCATTTGGCCGAATTCGTCGTCAAACGAGACGTGATGGTTCGTGCGGGTGGATCCATGGGCAATCATTTCGTGCAGACGATGATCTACGGATTTTTCCACTGGAAGCCCATCGAAGACGGGCAAAACGCCGACAGCTGAAACAGCGGGCCGGCTGCATGAAAGTTCCCGGGCGGCCCCGCCGGCGAGTCTGCTCAATCCGCCGAGTATTCGTCCAGATGCGCGAGCAGGAGTTCGGAGAGCTCATCCGCAGCAGCCTCGGTTACCCAGTGATCGACGCCCTCGATGATGGAAAATTGATAGGGGCCGTCCACATAGTCCCCGGTCAGGTAGGCCGGATCCCGGCATAGAGCCGTATCCTCGGTGCTCCAGACATACATCGTGGGCACCGTCACATTTCCGATCCGCCCCCCGACGCCGCCGGATAAATCATTCTGCCGGTACCAGTCCAGAGCCAGTTTCAGCGCATCCGGCTCACGGAAGAGTGCGAGATACTCAGCGACAGCCTCCTCCGAGGAGGAAGTCCAGATGCCCCGAAGGATGGCTGCATCATTCGCCAGCATCACGTCCTGCGAATCGGGTTGGACAAAAAAGTCCATATAGGAGGAGGCTTGAAACTGGCATGAAGATGGGTCGTTTCGGGTCAAGGCGAATGCGTCGAGGTGCGGCACCGAGATGGCGGTCAGCGAGTACAATCTTTCGGGGAAAACAATTCCGACAAACCAGCTGACGGCGGCCCCCCAATCGTGGCCCACCAGATGAAACTGATCGTGTCCGAGGGCGTCGGCCATGGCGAGAACATCCGCACTCAGGTTCGGGAGGACATAGCTTCCCGGAGCCGTCGGCCGCGCCTCCGGCGAATACCCGCGCTGATCAGGCGCGACTACCCGATAGCCCGCCTCACCCAGGGCTCGGATCTGCTCCACCCATTGCGCCGAGGTGGACGGAAACCCATGGAGAAGGATCACCAACTCGCCGGACTCCGGTCCCGCGACGCGCGCGCGGAAAGTCAATCCGTTCGCCTCCACTTCCGTCCAGGAAATTTCCCCCGAGGGAGCATCCCCGGCATTGGAACTGCCGCCACATCCCGCCAGACCGAGGCCGACGAAGGAAAGGATCAGAAGCGAAAGGATATTTTTGCGCATTCCATTGCCTGCCATGCGGGCTGCCCTGGGGTCAACGCCGGCGCGGGCCATCGGGAGGCTTTCCTTCCGATCGGACGTCGGGAGGGGCCCACCGGCTCCTCCCGAGACTCGCTGGAGCGCCGCGAAACGCCGGACTCTTCAGCCGCCCTTCGTGTAGGCCGCCCGCAATTCCTCAACGCGCTTGCGATTGACACCCATATCTCCGTAGCCGAGGCGGGACGCCGAGCGGATCGCAATTTGGTTTTGCGCCGGCTCCAGCTGGAGTTCGAGATCATCCACGTATCCCATCAGAGGGGTCGTGGACTCGAAATGCATGTAGTCCGCTGTCTCATTGATCAGCTCGGTTCGCGGCAAGCTCAGCGCCGCCGCTCGAGCCCTCGCAAAGGCTGCGGCCGGATCCCCGGTATAGGTCAGAGGAGCAATTCCATGCTGATCGTCGCTATCCTCACTGCAGACACAGTTCGGGCTCGAGGGGCAAGCGCGTAGACGACCATCGATCGCTCCGAGATCTGCAGGCCTCTTTCCAGCGCAGGAAAAGAGCGCCATCGCCGGGATCAACAAGAGAAGAATACCACTGAGGGAACCATTGAAATTCATCATCCATACAGTCTTTCATGGAAATCGACCCTGAGACAAGAAACAGGTAGCGTGAAACGAAGATGCCGGTATTTGCCTACCAAGGATTGAACGATGACGGGGCCAAAGTTCGCGGCATCCTCGAGGCCGATTCAGCAAAAGGAGCGCGATTTGCCCTTCGCGGACAGGGCATTTTCCCGACCGAAGTCCACGAGGAGGCATCCCCCGAGCAGCGCCGTCGCACGGGAGATGCCCGGATCTCCCAGCAGGAACTTGCGATCGTCGCACGACAACTGGCCACGCTATTCGCGGCAGGCATCCCCGCCGTGGAGGCGCTCTCGGCGGTCGGCGAGCAGACCGACAAGCCCGGGGTCGAAAAAATCATGCGCCAAATCCGCGACGCGGTGACTCAGGGCAGCTCGATCGCCGATGCGATGGCCGAGCATCCAGCGACCTTCCCGCCCATTTTCATCGGCATGATTCGAGCCGGCGAGGCCGCCGGTGCAATCGATCTGGTCCTCGAGCGCCTCGCTCAATACACCGAGACGCAAGTCCAACTGCAATCGCGCGTTCGGAATGCCCTCACCTACCCCATCCTGATGTTTTCAATTTCCGGGGCGATCGTCTTCTTCCTGCTGAGCTTCGTGGTACCGAAGGTCACGAAAATCTTCGCCGACAAACAGGAAGCCCTCCCATGGCCCACCCGTTTTCTGCTCTCGATCTCTCATATACTTGCAGATTGGTGGTGGCTGATCGCGATTCTTCTGGTCATCGCAATCCTCGGGGCACTCGCGGCGATCCGACGACCCGAGGGGCGTCTCTGGTTCGACCGCAAGCTTCTCACCCTCCCGGTGATCGGGCCGCTGTTCACACAGATCGCGGTCGGGCGCTTCTCTCGCACCCTGGCGACGCTGCTTGCGGGCGGGATTCCTCTGCTCGAAGCCCTCGAACTCGCTAGTAATACATCGGGCAATACCGCCCTTGGTGCGGCCGTCGAAGAGGCCCGCATCGGCGTGCGCGAGGGCGAAAGTCTGGGAGATCTCCTGCAAGCCTCCGGCCTTTTCCCCCCTTTGCTGATTCGCATGATCGCTGTGGGCGAGCGCTCCGGTGAGCTGGAACCTATGTTGATTCGCGTAGCGGATGCCTATGAACAAGAGGTCGAGAGCGCACTGAGCGCCCTGACAAGCGTCCTCGAACCGGCCATGATGGTCATCATGGGAGGGCTCGTCCTGTTCATCGTCCTGGCCGTGCTGCTCCCCATCTTCGAAATTAATTCTCTAGTCGGGTAAAATAAAATCATGAAGAAAATACTTCGCAAGCAAGATGGATTCTCCCTGATCGAGATCATGGTTGTCGTCTTCATCATGGGATTGCTGGTCACGCTGGTCGCCCCGAGAATTCTCGGTCGAACCGATGACGCCCGCGCCACCAAGGCCGCGGCCGACATTCGTTCTCTGGAACAATCTCTCTCTCTCTACAAACTCGACAACGGCCAATTTCCGACGACCGAGCAGGGACTGGAAGCTCTCGTGATCCAGCCGACGAGCGGGCCTGCGCCGCGTCGGTGGCGAGCGTATCTGGACAACCTGCCAATGGACCCATGGGACATGGCTTTCATTTATGAGAGTGACGGGCGAGACTATCTCCTTCTCTCGTTCGGCGCCGATGCGGCCGAGGGCGGAGACGGTCCGGATGCGGATATCGATTCTCGAGACCTTGGGTGAAGCAGGAACGCGGATTCACCCTGCTGGAACTGTCGCTGGTTCTGGCATTGATCGGGCTTCTCGCGACCTTGATCGTGCCGCGGCTCGACGTGATCGGGGGAGCCGAACTCGACAATATCACCCGAAGGATCGCGCACCGGGTCCGCTACTTGAGGGAAGATGCGGCGCGACGCAACCTATGGGTGCGCATGGTGTTTGATCCGGCAACACAAACGCTTCGCATGGAGGAAGGGATTTCTACCGATGAAGGGTGGGCCTTCCTGCCCGGTGAGGGGCGGCTCTACCAGCCTCTGACGATCCCGGAAAACCTGCAGCTCCGCCTGCTCGGACCCGGCGTTCGGCCCACGGCCGCAGGGATGTCCAGCCTCGTATTTGCCGCGGACGGATTCGCTGATCCCGGAACTCTCGAGGTCTCCGATGACAGCGGCCGTGCCGTTCTGGTCTTGATCGAACCTGCGCGAACGCGACCAAGAATCGTCGACGCACCGCCGGAGGGCCGCGCCCGTTGATTCGACCCTCCTCACGCCAGAGCGGCTTCACCCTGCTGGAGGTCATGGTCGCGCTCGCGGTCATTGCAACCGCGTTCACAGCCCTGCTCGGCCTTCATGTGCGGAATTTGGAAACCATGGCGCGTGAAAACGCCTTCAGCCGCTCTCTGCTTCTGGCCGAGACGCTCGCAGCCGAGGCTGAACTCGAAGGCTATCCGGATCTCGGAACCACGCAGGGCGACTTCGCCAGCAAACTATCCGGGGAGGCCGCCGGTTTCACCTGGGAGCGGCAGGTCCGGGAATGGATGCTGCCGGGGACGCGTGAGATCACCATCCGGGTCGTGCCACCTCGCGGTGAGGAATCGGCGAGCGAATTGACGCTCTTTGTTTCGAGGAATGTCCGATGAATCTGCTGCAGCGGCACGAAGAAGGCTTCACCCTGCTCGAGCTTCTGGTTTCGGTGGCCATCATCGGCATCATCTTTGCGGCGCAAGTTGGTCCCTTCCAACAAACAATCGCCTCACGCGATATCGCGGAGCAGACCATCGAGGCGACGGCGGCCGCGCGCACCACGTTGGAGAGGCTCGCCGAGGAGATCACCGGGGCCGTTGCACCACCCGATGCGCGTGGCAATTTCGCAGTTCTCGACCGCAGCTTCGACCTGCCCTCAAGCGAGTTCCGCTTCGCGAGCACTGCAGCCAGACGCCTGCGTGGCGACCTCACAGACCCTGTCTCCTACCTCCGGTACCGATTGGAGGACGACCCCTGGGCGCCGGGCCGCCAAGTTCTGGTCAAGGAACAATTGCCGTCTGTCGCCGCCGAAGGTGTGGAGCCGGTATCAGCTGTAATCCTGGAAGGAGTCCGGGGATTCCGGGTCGAGGTGCTCCCTGGCCGATCCAGCGAATGGACGCGCACATGGAGTGCCGAGGGGACCCGCAGCCCGCTCCCGCGCGCGGTGCGCCTGACCCTCACGCTGGATGAAACCAACGGCAGCCCCGAACCCTACCGACTGACCGTGCGATTGCCGATGGGGCCTCGCCGATGAAGAGTAACGAACGCGGGATCGCTCTCGTCTCGGCGCTGCTTTCCGTGGCCCTTCTGACCTTGATCGTCCTCGAAGCCACCGATGCAGCCATGCTGCATAGTCACCTGGCACGCAACGCCGGGGACTCCTCTGCGGCAAGGCTGCTGGCTCGGGCCGCCGAAGAAGGTGGAAGCGCCTACCTCGGCCAGATGCTTCGCACCAGGGAGCCCACAACGCGCCTTTCGCTTTTACCGCTCTCGCTGGTGGTTCTCCCGCTCGGTGCCGGCGACGTCTCGATCCGCGTGGAGGACGAGGAGGGCAAATTGAACCTCAACCAGATCGCGGATCGCCCCCACCGAAGAGCTCTCGAGAAGCTGTTTGAAAGCCTCGAACTCGATGTGGCTCTTCTCGACAGCGTCGCTGTCTGGGTGGATGCCGACGCGGGGCCCGGCGAAGCGAGTCTCGCGGCAGGCACGTGCGCGCTTCCATTTCCGTGCCAGCCGCATGGCGGGCCCTTGCGCAGCCTCGAGGAACTTCGCCTGATTCAGGGCTTCGACGAAAAGACGATCGACAGCCTGCGCCCCTTTCTGACCGCCTATCGGCGTAGCGACGGACGAGACGGCCATCAGGGTATCAATGCCGACACCGCAAGTGCCCGGGTACTTGCCGCTGCGGGTTGCGAAGTCGATGAAAATTACCCCATGCCCTTGCAAGGGTTCGGAAAGGATCTTCCGCTCGATGATCTCTGCCCTGCCGAGAACCGGAAGGATGGAATTCCCATTAAATACGGCCAGCGCAGCGAGTATTTTCGGCTTTTTGCCACAGGCCGCGTCGGTTCGACGATCGAGAGTCTGGAAACGGTCGCCCGAAGACAAGGAGACCGTCTCGAAAGGCTCTATTGGTCGGAGCGAAGTCGATGAATTGGGACTTTGCGCGGAATCCGGTACGTTTTAAACAGTGATTACTCTTGGCATCGATATGAGAGCGGAGGGCGCCGTCTGTGCGCTGCTTGCCCGCTCGGGAAAAACCGTCGAGTTCCGCAAATCGTGGACGGTCGAATTTGCTGCCGAAACGGTAGCGGCCGACGAACTCAGGCAAAGCCTCGCCCGGGAATGCCCGGCGACGCCGGATGCGATCGCCACGACGCTACCAGCCGCGATGGTCAGCCATCGCATATTGCACCTACCCTTCAAGGAAACCTCAAAGCTTCAAGCCACAATCCCCTTTGAACTCGAGTCAGAAGTCCCGCTGGATATAGAAACCAGCGTCGTGGCGTGGCGAGTCCTCGGCGAGGCCGCGCATAGTGCCACCGTTCTGGCCGCTGTTTGTCGCAATGAGGATATCGCCGCTCATCTGGAGTTCCTCGAAAACTCCGGGATCGATCCGGCGTTGGTCACCCTCGGAACGCTGGCAACCGCGGACCTGATGAACCAAGACTCGCGGACCACACTCCTGGTGGACCTGCGCGACGATGGCGGTCTGGCTTTTTCCGAGAACGGCCAGATCGCGAAACTCCACGGGATCGGCAGCGAGGAACCCGCGGCTATCCTCGAAGAGGTCCGATGGGCCGCCGCAGCCTACGGAAATGAACTCCCCGCGCAAATCATCGTCACCGGCGACCCCGGGCTGGCCCAGGCGGTCGTGCTGCCCGAGACGCCCCCTCGAAATTCGCTACGCGACGAGGGGCCCGAATGGCTGCGCAACGTTCCGGACGAGGCCCTGCGGGCAGCGGCTCTCGCGCGAGCGGCCACCCAGCCGACCCAGCAGTGGCTCAACTTCCGCAGCGGCGCCTTTGCTTACCACGCACCGAGCGAGGAAGCGCATCGCCAACTCCGCAGGACTGGCTGGATTGCGGCAGCAGCGGCCGTGATTGTTCTCGGCACCTGGGTACTGATGTTCGCCGAGCGGAGTGCCGAACTCGACCAGCTGCGCGCCCGGATCGATAGTCAAACAAGAACCATCGCACCAAAGGCCCCTCGTGGCACCGAAGTGCGTCGGGTCCGAGCGGCACTCGATCAACTCGAGAAAAAAAGTGCCCTCCTGGGCGGCGGAAATGCGGGCGCTCCGACGCTCGACCAGTTGCTCGCAATCCATGCCGCAATTCCCGCCGAGGTCCCTCTCGAAGTTGCCGACCTGACCCTCGATTCCACCGGAGTACGATTCCGCGGACGAACCGACACTTTTGAGTCTGTCGATATTGTCTCGAGCGCGCTGGGCTCGTTGCCCGAATTCACAGCGGCCAATGTCCAGGACGTGAAGGCCGGCGTCGATGGACGGATCGAATTTCGAGCGACCCTCGAGACCGAGGGAGCATCCTGATGCGCGAGCGCCTCGGCCCCTATCTCGACCAGCTGCGCGACTGGCACGATCGGCTCGTACCTCGCGAGCGCTACCTTCTCTACGGCGCGAGTGCGCTGAGTCTCTTTCTTCTCCTCTGGCTCGGCGTCTATGAACCCGTCACCAATTCGATTGTGCGACTGGATCGTGATCTGAAGATCGCCCAACGAGACAGCCTCGCTCTCGAGGAATTGACCAGCCGCTACAAGACCCTCGAGAAAAAGGTCTCCAGACTGCAGAAGAAAGCCGGCCGCGGAAACCGCGGATCGCTTTTTTCCCAGCTGGAATCCGTGAGCGTTCCTGTGGTCGGGCGCGAACAGATCACTGCGATGAATCCCACAACCCGAGAAGTCGACGCAGACTTTCGCGAAGAATCTGTGGATATGAAGCTATCCGGGATCTCCGCGCAACGATTGGTTCGCCTGCTGCACGCAATCGAGGTTCGTGGCGGCGGCATGACGGTGGCTCGCACGAGCTTCAAACGCCAATATAAGGACCCCACGCTATTGGACGCGACGATTATTGTCGTACGACTGCAGCCACGATGACTGTCGGTTCTCTCCTGAAGTCCCTGCAGAGTCGCGCCAGGCAGAGACGTCTGCCACTCCTCTACACAGGCTTTACGGTTTTCGTTTTCTTGGTCGCAATCATCGTCACCTTCCCTCATGAAACACTGATCCGTCAGAGCCTCGACCGCGCGACCGCCGGGTCCGACACGACGGTAGACTTCAGGACGCTCCAATTCCGACCCCTTTTCGGCTACCACGTCGAGGATTTGCGGGTCGTACCCGATCGTGATGAAGCCTTTGAACTCCGAGTCGCCGGACTTCAGGCGACGCCCTCAATCATCAGCCTGCTCGTGCCCGGGCGACGCAATGCGCTTGATCTGGAACTGGATATTTGGGGCGGGAAACTCGCGGCCCGGTTAGCGGGCGACCCCGATGATTTTGCGATCACGGCGGCCGGCTCCGGCCTGAACCTCGAGGATGGCACCCGTGGGCTCTTGCCGGCAAACGGAAAGATTTATGGTTCGGCCGCGCTTGAACTCGACGCTGAAGGAACCGACCAGGGGCGCACCGTCGATGGAACCTTGATCCTGGCCGTCCGAGACCTCGCGCTCCGCGACCTGATGGCGCGCGGATTCAAGGTACCGGACCTCACGTTCGAAACTCTGGATCTATCCATCGAGGCGGCGGGCGACACGCTCCAGGTGCGCAACTTCGTGGCAAGCGGGAACGAGGTATCGATCCGCGCAACCGGAAAGATCAAGCTCAATCGCTCCTGGAAGCGGAGCATGCTCGACCTCCGATTTGAACTCACCATCGATCCGGATGCACCCTCCGGATTGCGTGTTCTCCCGAGACTCCTGCCGAAACGAAAAAACGGCGAGACCTTCTATGATATCAGGGGAACACTGGGGAACCCGCGGATTCAGTAACGAGGCGCGGATTCAACTCGAAAGGAGGCCCGACTCAGGCCGCCTGCAGCAGTTCGCGCACCATCGCAACGTTATGACGATGCCCTGTCGCACGCGCGGTAATCTTCCCGCGCAGAGGTTGCCCCAGCAGGGAAAAGTCTCCGATCACATCCAGAATCTTGTGCCGCACGAACTCGTCCGGGAAACGAAGTTCTCCGTTGATGACGCCGTCTTCGCCGATCAACACACAGTTATCCAGTCGGCCGCCATAGGCCAGGCCGTGCTCGACCAATTTGCTGAACTCATTCACAAACCCGAACGTCCGGGCAGGTGCGATCTCCGCCTTGAAGGACTCTGCTCCGTCGAATTCATAGACATAATGCTGCACACCGACGGGGTCCGGGTAGTCGAGGGTATAGTCCACCAACAGGCCATCATGAGGTTCGACCACGATCGTGTTGCCATCGAGCGATACTTCATGTTTTTCCTTGACGATATAAGGCTCCACGCCGGGCCCACCCTGTTCGACGATGCCGGCATCTTCGAGGAGATCACAGAAGGCCAGCGCTGAACCATCGAGGACGGGCACCTCTCCTTCCATTTTCACCATCAGGTTGGTGACACCATAGCTCTGCAAAGCCGCCAAAAGATGCTCGACGGTCTTGGCGCCAAACCCGCTCCGAAAAAGAGTCGTTGCATAACCCGTCGAGTCGGCAAAATCGACGTGGGCAGGCACGGATTTCTCGCTTGCCATACTCTGGAAGAGAATGCCGCTGCCTGCCGCCACCGGATGCAGGATCACACCTGTCCGCATCCCCGTATGGAGTCCGACCCCCGAGGCCGTCACGCTGCGCGCGATGGTCTTTTGGGGCAGAACCAACTCCGCATCGTGCGAGACGACGGCCCCCCCCCACTCCGGCCCGGTCGCAGCCTGGCCGGTCGGTTCCCCAAGCGCGCGGGTAATCGATGCGAGAAGTGCATCGATAGAGAACGGCTTTTCAATGAAATCAGCGGCGCCCAGGCGTGTCGCGCGCACGGCCGCTTCAATATTGGCATGGCCGCAGATGATAATCACCGGCAGGTCCGGGTGGTCACCCTTCACAGTTTCCAGCAGGGTCAATCCATCAACCTCCGGAAGCCAAACGTCAAGGATTACCAGATCGGGCATATCAGCATCCAGCAACTCGAGGGCTCGGCGACCATCGCCGGCCTCGACAACGGCATATCCTTCATCCGACAGGACTCCGCGGAGACTCAAACGGATCTTTTCTTCATCATCAACGACCAGAATCTTTTTACCCATGGCAGTTTCCTCTTACCTGACCTCGCATGAAATTTCCCGAAACCATCAAGATTCGACAACCGGGCTTCCCGCAGCCGAACGCACCGGCATCTCGATCACAAATCGACTGCCGCACGGTTGGTTATCTCGGACACGGATATACGCCCGATGGTCTGCCAAAACCGTTTGGACAATGGCGAGCCCCAAGCCCGTACCCTGAGCCTTTGTCGAGAAATAAGGCTCGAAAAGGCGCGCCTTCACCTCTTGAGTCATCCCCATACCATCGTCTGCGATTTCGATGCGCACCTCTTCCTGAGCCACGTCCAGCCTTGCCGAAAGCCAGACATTCCCCTCGGCGAAACTTTCGGGAGCAACTGGAGCTTCGCCGACCGGTGCCGCTGCCAGAGGCAAGGCCGCGACCGCATTGTCCACGATATTCGTGATCACGCGACGGATACCGTCGCGATCGAGGTCCAGAGACGGAAGGTTCTCCTCGACCGCCAGATGGAATTGAACTCGACGGTGCCCCTCACGGAATAAAACTAATGAATCCTCCAGCAATTGTCCCAGGTCCGTTGGCAAATGGGG
>Ga0055584_100006816_pt1 | contig 11200 bp, 9 predicted proteins | sample OSDHelmetaG_FD_58716 | JGI IMG/M metagenome (GOLD analysis project Ga0055584, IMG submission 58716) | Pelagic marine sediment microbial communities from the LTER site Helgoland, North Sea, for post-phytoplankton bloom and carbon turnover... | ecosystem: Environmental > Aquatic > Marine >...
GTACTTGTTCATTTTCTCTATCCGGTTAGCAGTGAATTCGAGCTAACGCACATAACGCCCGTAATAATAGGAGCAGTTTGCGGAGCGCAAGCTTGTGAAAAAATGGCCGCAGGCCATTCGCAAGCTGGAGTGTAGCAAACTGCTTCCTTTTTGATTTGATTGTTATGTGTCGTTTTCACTGATTCAAACTTTTGTAATTTAGAAGCATTTCAGATATGAGCACATTTGATTCAATACGGTTTTCAAGATTTAAGTTGATAATTTCAAGCCGAGCCACCAAATATCTCACTTCGCGCTCCAATGCAGGATCATTGTTGAGTTCCAGCAACAATCGGGCGCGTTCAGCCTGAGTAATTGTCTCGCCGCGATTAATAAAAAATGTTGGGCTGCTTCCGGCCAATTCCCTAAATTTGTCGAAGACTTTTGGTGTCAATCTGTCTCTTTCTCTGGATAAGCTCTCAATAGCCGAAAAGTATTGAGCCAACGCACTCCGAATTTCTACGTTTCGGACAAATTGTAATCGCCCAGTAGACACCAATTCCTGATAGGTAAAATCATGTCTGAATGAACTAGAAAACCCGCCCGTCATCGCTGCGTAGGCAAAATTGTCTATGGCTTCGTCTTTGTTATCGTTAATGCTATTTAGCTCGAGCTTTTCTAATAGACTACGTGCACCATTGTTGGCTTCTGCAAATCTATCTTTAAGTTCTGCCATTTGAATTCTTCCGCTATCTAAATCTACCGACAGCCTTTCAATGTAGTCATACTCCAATGTTTGGTCAGATAAACCTTGCCGCCAATTGTCCGCAGCCAGAGCTACAGCTACTCCGACTACTACAATAATAAACTCGGCTGATAACTGCGAGTAATTGATGCTAATTTTCATTTGATAAAGCTTCTATTTTTAGGGTTTCCACTATACCTGGCTAGACACATAACATTTGTATATGTAGTCCACGCGGTATCAAACTCCGCGGAGCTTCAAGTGTACGCCGCAACCCGCCAATTTCACAAGAATTTGTCTAGTCGGCGCTAGGCGGCTACATGGAATACGGGGTTTCCCGTGTATCTTAGATACTGGGATCTCGGTATTTAAATAGGGAGTTTCCCCGTATCTGCACCACAGCGCTTTTCAGTGTGTTGATTTATAAAGACATTCCTAGCTTTCGGCTTCTTTTATTAACCATATCGACCCGTTCTCAGTCGGTTTCTGCGCGGTGTATTCAATAACCGAGCCTAGTCCCTGTTTGCCCTAAGCTGGGTCGATGTCACTGGACTTCCTGCCTATCTAGCTAGGCCTGCTTGTAGGGCAGCAGCTTTCTTGCCTGTTGGATGTATTGCTCCGTATGGGATTTTTCTTCCGTTAGGAAGTCGCCGATGGCATCGGCGAAGCCCGCATGAGCTATCCAGTGATTGGAATGGGTGATGATGGGTTCGAAGCCGCGTTGGATTTTGTGTTCTCCCTGGGCGCCCGAATCGAAGGACTGCAGGCCGTGTTCGATGCAGTAGTCCTGGCCTTGGTAGTAGCAGGTCTCGAAGTGCAGAAACTGATAGTCTCGCGCGCTGCCCCAATAGCGGCCGAACAGTTGCTTGCTGCTCTTGAAGAACAGGGCCGCAGCGATGGTGTCGCCCTCCTGCACCGCGTTGATCATGAATAGTTGGCTGGGCATGGTTCCCGAAAGCGTGCGGAAGAAGGACTCGTTCAGATAGCCCTGCATGCCGCGCATCATGTAGGTGCTCTCGTAGAAGCGAGTGAATGTCCGCCATTGCTGCTCGCTTATGTCGGCGCCCTCGGTAATCTCGAACCCTATATTCTGCTCGCTTACGTGCTTCCGTTCTTTTCTGATTGATTTACGTTTGCGAGAGTTTAGAGTTTGCAGGAAGTCATCGAACGACCTATAGCCTTTGTTATACCAGTGGAACTGGCTACCGACTCTGGCGGCTATACCCAATTCTGCGAACTGTCTATTCTCGCCCTCGCTCGGGAACAGGATATGCCAAGATGATGCGCCGAGGAATTCGGCCTTCTCTATTACCTTCTCGCTTATAAATTTGGCGATGGCCGCCTCACTTGCTGTGTCTCTCACAAACAGGCGACGGCCGACGCTGGGTGTGAACGGTACCGAGCTGACAAACTTGGGGTAGTACTTAAAACCATAGCCTTGGTAGGCGTTGGCCCAGGACCAGTCGAAGACATATTCGCCGTAGGAGTTGTTCTTCTCATAAAGCGGCATGACGGCTTGAAGGCTTTTCTCTCCGTCAGCGTTCGAGTAGACGGCTATATGTTGAGGCTTCCAGCCTGTTGCTTGCGTCGTGCAGCCTGCGTGCTCTAGTGCGTGAAGGAACTCATAGCGCGTGAAGGGGTTGTCGGTGCCGGTTAGCGCGTTCCAGGCATTGCTGCCAATCTCGGCTATGGAATCGACGAATCGTATTTCCAAACTATTCATATACTGCTTTCCAACTCTGCGGCTACGCCTCGGGGCTTTTCGGCCGGGCGCTAAAACGGGTGCGATGCTGTGACAAATTGAGTAGCATGAGGCGATAACTGACTTGGGTTAAATTTAGCAGGTAGCGAGTGGAATCACCTAATCTGATACGACGCATCGCCGAGGGCGGCGCTGGTATGCGCAAGTCCGAGGCGAAGGTGGCGAGCTATGTGCTGGAGAATGCCAACGACGTGATCAAGATGCGCATCGTCGATCTCGCGGCTAACTCCGGCGTCAGCGAGCCCACCGTGATCCGCTTCTGCCGCGCCATCGGCTACGATGGCTTCCTCGCGTTCAAGCTGCAGCTCGCACAGCAGCTGGGCCTGGGGGGCGTCTATACGCAGTTCGCGGTGGACGACAAGGACACCGTCGAGGACCTGCGCAACAAGGTGTTCGACACCACGGTAGGCTCCCTGCTCACGGTGCGCGATGAGCTCGACCCCGATGTGCTGGAGACGGCGATTAACACCATCAACCAGGCCAAGCGGGTCGAATTCTACGGCTTCGGCGCGTCGGGCTCGGTGGCCTCGGACGCCCAGCACAAGTTCTTCCGGCTGCAGCTTTCCTCGGCGGCCTATACCGACCCCCACATACAACATATGTCGGCGATCTCCCTCGGTGCTGAGGACGTGGTTGTGGCGATCTCGCAGTCGGGCCAGACCCGCGCCCTTTTAGAGAGTGTGAGTCTTGCGCGGGAGGCCGGCGCCACGGTCATCGGCGTCGCGCCCGAGAACACGCCGCTCAGCGAGCAGTGCGACCTGCCCATCTACGTGAATATGACCGAGGAGCACCAGGCCTTCGCCCCGGTCTCGTCGCGGATCGCGCATCTGGTTGTGATCGATGTATTGGCCACGGGAGTCGCGAGACATCGCAAGCCACTGCTGAGCGACCATCTCGAGCGGCTGCAGAAGAGTCAACGCGCCCTGCGCGATACCGATTAGGCCTACTCTACCGTTACGGACTTGGCGAGGTTACGCGGATGGTCGACATCGGTGCCCTTGGTGATGGCGACGTGGTAGGACAATAATTGCAGGGGAATAGTAAACACGATCGGCGCGAGGATGTCGGGGCAGTTCGGCACGTGAATCACCTTGCAGCTCTTGTCACTCTTATAGCCGATGCTCTCGTCGGCGAATACATATAGCTTGCCGCCGCGCGCACTCACCGTGGACAGATTAGCCTGTAGCTTCCCCAGAAGATCGTTGTTAGGCGCAACTGCGACGACGGGCATCTTCTCGTCCACCAGCGCCAGCGGTCCGTGCTTGAGCTCGCCCGAGGGGTAGGCCTCGGCGTGGATATAGGAGATCTCTTTCAGCTTGAGCGCGCCTTCCTTCGCGATCGGATACTGAATGCCGCGCCCGAGGAACAGGCTGTGATATTTGTCCGCGAACTGCTTGGAGATCTTCTTGATCTCCTTGCTGAGTTTCAGGGTCTGCTCGATCAGGCCGGGCAGCCGCGCCAGGTCTTTTACCAGTTTGGATTCCTGTCTCGCGCTGAGGCCTGTCCGGCGGCCCAACACTATGGACAGAATCAGCAACACCGCTAGCTGAGTCGTAAATGCCTTGGTCGAGGCCACGCCTATCTCCTGCCCTGCCATGGTCAACAGGCAGAGATCGGATTCGCGTACTAGGGAGCTGGTCGCTACGTTGCAGATCGCGAGGCTGGCGACATAGGGCTTCTTCTTCGCGAAGCGCAGTGCGGCCAGAGTGTCGGCGGTCTCGCCGGACTGCGACACGGTGACGAACAGTGTGCCCGGCTGAGTGATGATGTCGCGGTAGCGGTAGTCGCTGGCGATGTCGATATGGCAGGGCAGTTTCGCGATGGACTCCAACCAATACTTCGCTACCAACCCAGCGTGGAAGCTGGTGCCGCAGGCTACAATCTGTACATTCCTAACCTTATCGAAGACGGCCTCGGCCTTAAGACCGAAGGCCTGTTCCAATACCTTGTCCGCGCTAATGCGGCCAGCGAGAGTGTCCTGAATGACTCTGGGTTGCTCGTGAATCTCTTTCAGCATGAAGTGCTTGTACGCGCCCTTCTCGGCGGCGTCGGCCCTGCTCTGAATGGTGGTCACCTTGCGGCTCACCTTCTTGTCGCCATGCCAGATCTCGTAGGACTCGCGGCCTACCTGAGCGATGTCGCCCTCTTCCAGGTACACGTAGCGATCGGTCACCTGCGCCAGGGCCAGCGGGTCGGAGGCGACGAAGTTCTCGCCGATGCCGATGCCGATAACCAGCGGGCTGCCGGATCGCGCGACCACGATCTTCTCAGGCTCGTTGCGATCGATGACGCAGAGGCCATAGGCGCCCTGTAGTTTGCGAATAGTCTTCTTTACCGCATTCAACAGGCTCACCTTGCCGCCGCGGCGGTTCTGATGGATGAGGTGGGCTATGGCCTCGGTGTCGGTCTGCGTCTTAAATTTGTAGCCGGCCTTGACTAGCTTGTCGCGCAGCATCTCGTAGTTTTCGATGATGCCATTGTGGACGATGGCGATGTCGCTGCCCGAGATGTGGGGGTGGGCGTTAGCCACCGTGGTCTTGCCGTGTGTAGCCCAGCGCGTGTGGGCTATCCCTAGGCGGCCCTTGATCTTGGCCTTGGTCGCGGCTTCGACCAGCTTATTCACCTTGCCTACCGCCTTCACGTTGACGATCTTGTTCTCTGGACCGCTCATGATGGCCAGGCCCGCGGAGTCGTAGCCGCGATACTCGAGCCGCTTCAGGCCTTCAAGCAAGATGCCCGAGACATTCCTTTCCGCTACCGCGCCTACGATTCCACACATGTTCCGCTTCTCTATTTCTGCTTCTTGGTCGGGCGTTTCCAGCCCGGTATATTGCGCTGCTTCGCGCGCGCCACGGTCAGGTTATCGGCAGGCACGTCGCTGTTCACAGAGGATCCCGCGGCGACGAAGCTGTTGTCGGCAAGAGTCACCGGGGCAACCAGTACGCTATTGGAACCGACGAAGACATTATTCCCCACAACCGTCTTATGTTTATTGACGCCGTCGTAGTTACAGAAGATCGTGCCCGCACCGATGTTCACGTTCTCACCCAATTCGGCATCGCCGATATAGGCGAGGTGATTGGCCTTCGAGCCGCGCCCGATGATGGCGTTCTTGGTCTCGACGAAATTGCCGATCTTGGTGTCTTCTTTTAATACCGTGCCGGGCCTGATCCTCGCATAGGGTCCTACGCTGGCGCCCGAGCCGATCTCGGCGCTATCGATGTTCGAGCCAGCAAGTATAACCACATTGTCGGCGATGCGGCTGTCTTTGATGCAGACATTGGCGCCGATCTTGACGTTATTCCCCAGGCTCACGTTTCCCTCGAAGATGGCATTGATGTCGATCTCGACGTCGCTGCCGGTCACTAGCTCGCCTCGTATATCGATGCGTGCCGGGTCTCTGAGCAGCACCCCGGCTTCTAGTAATTGCTTGGCGTTGTTCATCTGTAGTTGTCTCTCCAGCGCCGCGAGCTGTGTCTTGTCGTTCACGCCCTGCACTTCGTGTTCGTCCTCGGTAACGAGCGCGCCGATGCGGCAGTCGCCGTCTGCGGCGGCCATCGCCACCACATCGGTGAGGTAGTACTCGCCCTGCGCATTGTCGTTGCCTAGCGCCTGCAGCCATTGGCTCAGCTTCGCCGCCGGCATTACCATGATGCCAGTATTGATCTCTTTAATCTGCCTTTGTTCCTCGCTCGCGTCTTTTTCTTCCACGATGGAAAGAATCTCGCCGCCCTCGTCGCGCACAATCCTGCCGAGGCCCGCTGGGTTTTCGGTTATTAGCGTGAGTATGGAGAGCGTGTCCCCTTCGGATTGTGCAACCAGCCGGGCCAGCGTCTCGGCATTGGTAAGCGGCACATCGCCGTAGAGGACTAGTACCTTGTTCTGCGAGTCTGCGCTGTCGATGCTGGGCATCGCCTGCATCACCGCATGGCCGGTGCCCAGCTGCTGCTCCTGCAGGGCCCACTCGAAGTCTTGCTGCTCGGTAAACTCGCTGCGTATCTGCTCGGCGCCGAAGCCCACGACAATATGTATCTTGTTAGCCTTCAAGGTATTGGCCGCGGTGAGGACATGACCGAGCAGGGAATTTCCGCCTAGACGGTGCAGGACTTTGGGCAACTCGGAGTTCATCCGCGTGCCCTTGCCCGCCGCGAGAATTACGATGTCCAGATTCATTCACGCTCCGCTGCTTGAAAGAAAGGTGGTGGATAGCGGCCAGAGGCAGTGCCATCCCGGTGCTGAACGCTAAGCCCAGCGAAAGAATACCAAAAAAAAAGGTAGCTCATGCTACCTTTTTGGGATTGTGTCGCACTGTCTGTAGAGCGGCTATTTCTTGATCTTGCGTAGCGCACGCAGCTGTGCGGCGGCCTCGGCGAGTTGCGCGGCGGCTACCGAGTAGTCGAACTCAGCGCCCTGATTCGCGATCGCCTTCTCGGCATCTTCCATGGCCTGCTGCGCAGCAGCCTCGTCGACGTCGTCGGCGCGCAGTGCCGTATCGCTCAGTAGCGTGACCACGCCGCGCTGTACTTCCAGGAAGCCGCCAGACACGTAGAAGACTTCCTCTTCGCCGCCCTGCAATATCAACTTAACCGGGCCAGGAATGAGTGCCGTCAACAAGGGCGCGTGACCCGGTGCGATACCGAGGTCGCCGAGAGAGCCTGCAGCGACGACCATCTCAACCATGCCGGAGAAGATACTCTTCTCAGCGCTTACGATGTCACAGTGCATTGTCATAGCCATAGTAAATTACTCGTTCGCCTCTAGTGAAACAACTACTTCTTCAGGCTTTCCGCTTTCGCGACGGCTTCTTCTATAGAGCCGACCATGCTAAACGCCTGTTCGGGAAGGTGGTCGTAGTCGCCAGCCAGGATGCCCTTGAAGCCAGCGATCGTGTCTTTAAGCGATACGTACTTGCCTGGTGCGTTAGTGAAGACTTCCGCCACCGTGAACGGCTGCGACAGGAACTGGGAGATGCGTCGTGCGCGCCCAACCGTCTGCTTGTCTTCGTCGGACAGCTCGTCCATGCCGAGGATCGCGATGATGTCTTTCAATTCTTTATAGCGCTGCAATACTGTTTGCACGCCGTTCGCCGTGTCGTAGTGCTCGTTGCCGATAACCAGCGGGTCGAGCTGACGCGAGGAGGAATCCAGTGGATCCACCGCCGGGTAGATACCGAGAGAGGCGATGTCGCGTGACAGTACTACTTTCGCGTCCAAGTGAGCGAAGGTCGTCGCTGGCGACGGGTCAGTCAAGTCATCCGCCGGTACGTATACCGCCTGGATCGACGTGATGGAGCCGTCTTTAGTCGAGGTAATACGTTCCTGCAGCGCACCCATTTCTTCAGCGAGTGTAGGCTGATAACCCACCGCCGATGGCATACGACCTAGCAGCGCCGATACCTCAGTACCCGCGAGTGTGTAACGGTAGATGTTGTCGATGAAGAGCAGTACGTCGCGGCCTTCGTCGCGGAAGTCTTCCGCCATGGTCAGTCCGCTCAGTGCAACACGCAGCCTGTTACCGGGTGGCTCGTTCATCTGACCGTATACCATCGATACCTTGGACTCGCCTTCGAGATCGATAACGTTCGATTCCTGCATCTCGTGATAGAAGTCGTTACCCTCACGAGTACGCTCACCTACACCCGCGAACACGGATAGACCGCTGTGCTCGGTTGCGATGTTGTTGATCAGCTCCAGCATGTTTACCGTCTTGCCCACACCGGCGCCGCCGAACAAGCCCACCTTCGAGCCTTTAGCGAAAGGACAGATCAGGTCGATAACCTTGATGCCCGTCTCAAGCAGTTCGTTCGAACTTGAGAGTTCTTCGTAAGTAGGCGCCTTGCGGTGAATCGGCATGCGCTTCTTCTCGCCGATTGGGCCACGCTCGTCGATCGGGCGACCGAGTACGTTCATGATGCGGCCCAGTGTTTCGACACCGACTGGTACAGAAACCGGAGCGCCAGTGTCCGAGACAGCGAGTCCACGGCTCAGTCCCTCTGTACTACCGAGGGCAATAGTCCTAACAACGCCATCGCCCAGCTGCTGCTGCACTTCGAGCACGATATCTGTGTCGTTGACTTCCAGTGCGTCATATACAGAAGGTACTCCATCGCGTCCAAACTCTACGTCGATAACAGCGCCAATGATTTGTACGATTCGACCGCTACTCATGTCCGGTTCCTCAATCTCTAAAATTTTTCGTCTAACTTCTTGTTAATGGCACCACCTAACTAAAAGGGTCGCACCGCTAATTCGTTTGTTGCCTATACTGCCGCAGCGCCGCCGGCTATCTCCGATAGCTCTTGCGTAATCGCTGCCTGACGAGCCTTGTTATAAACAAGTTCCAGCTCGTCGATAAGTTCGCCTGCGTTGTCAGTTGCGCTCTTCATGGCAACCATTCGCGCCGCTTGCTCGCAGGCATTGTTCTCTACAACCGCCTGGAATACCTGAGACTCGATGTAGCGCAGTAGCAGGCCATCGAGTAGTTCTTTCGCATCGGGCTCATACAGATAATCCCAATGGTGCTGCAGATCTTCTTCCTCCGACGGGAGCAGAGGTAGCAGCTGTTCGATCGTTGGCTCCTGTGTCATGGTATTCACGAAGCTATTGCTAACAATCATTAGCTGGTCTATCTCACCGTTGTCGAACTTATCGAGCATCACGCGGACCGAGCCGATTACGTCGGCGACCTCAGGTGCGTCACCGATACTGTCGACTGCAGCTACGACATTGCCACCGTAGTTATTGAAGAAGCGCGCCGCCTTCTTGCCAATTACGCAGAAGTCGATCTCGACGTTGTTGTCTTTGTGCTCCTTCATGGAGGCCACGGCCGCCTTGAAGACATTGATATTCAAACCACCGCAGAGACCGCGGTCGGAGGAGACGATGATGTAGCCGATACGCTTCACGTCGCGCATGTCGAAATAGACGTGTCGGTACTCCGGCGTTGCGTTTGCAATATGCCCGATCACCGAACGAATGCGATGGGCATAGGGCTTGCCGAGTGTCATGCGCTCTTGAGCCTTGCGCATCTTACTCGCCGCTACCATTTCCATTGCGCCGGTGAGACTCTGAGTACTCTTGATACTCGAGATCTTGGTGCGTATTTCTTTTCCGCCAGCCATTATCTGCCTCTGTGTTCGTTATCTACGCGACTACCAAGTCTGTGTGGACTTGAACTTGTCGATCGCCGCCTTGAACTGCGCGCCGATCTCGTCGTTGTAGTCGCCGGAATCGTTGATCTGCTTGATCAGGTCGGCGTGCTCGCTGTTCATGTACGACAGCAGCGCCGCTTCGAAATCCAGTACCTTGTTTAGCTCGATGTCTTGCAGGTAGCCTTCGTTCGCCGCATAGATGGAGATGCCCATCTCCGCGATCGACATAGGCGAATACTGCTTCTGCTTCATCAATTCTGTTACACGCTGACCGTGCTCGAGCTGCGCGCGTGTCGCGTCGTCGAGGTCGGAGGCGAAGGCCGCGAAGGCCGCTAGCTCACGGTACTGGGCCAGTGCGATACGTACACCGCCGCCGAGCTTCTTAATGATCTTGGTCTGTGCCGCACCACCCACACGCGATACCGAGATACCCGGGTTCATCGCCGGGCGAATACCGGAGTTAAACAGGTCGGTTTCGAGGAAGATCTGACCGTCCGTAATCGAGATCACGTTGGTCGGTACGAAGGCCGATACGTCACCCGCCTGGGTCTCAATAATCGGCAGCGCCGTCAGTGATCCGGTCTGGCCCTTCACCTTGCCTTCCGTGAACTTCTCTACGTAGTCAGCGCTCACTCTCGATGAACGCTCCAGAAGACGGGAGTGTAGATAGAATACATCACCCGGATAGGCCTCACGACCTGGTGGTCTTCTGAGTAGCAGGGAGATCTGACGGTAGGCCCAAGCCTGCTTGGTCAGGTCATCGTAGATGATCAGGGCGTCTTGGCCGCGGTCGCGGTAGTACTCGCCCATGGTGCAGCCAGAATACGGTGCAATGAACTGCATGGAGGCTGGGTCAGAGGCGGTTGCCGCAACCACGATGGTGTATTCCATGGCGCCGTGCTCTTCGAGACGGTTTACCACGTTCGCTACGGAGGAGGCCTTCTGGCCTACTGCCACGTAGATACACTTAACGCCCTTGCCCTTCTGATTGATGATCGCGTCAATAGCCACGGCCGTCTTACCGACCTCGCGGTCACCGATGATCAGCTCGCGCTGGCCACGGCCGATTGGCGTCATGGAGTCGATTGACTTCAGGCCTGTCTGAACCGGCTGGTCAACGGACTTTCTTGCGATTACACCCGGCGCGACTTTCTCTACCGCGTCGGTCATGCTTGTCTCAACAGGACCCTTGCCGTCGATAGGCTTGCCGAGGGCATCCACAACTCGGCCTTCCAGCTCGGGGCCGACCGGTACTTCCAGAATTCGCTTCGTGCAGCGACAGGTTTGGCCCTCTCTCAATGAGAGGTAGTCGCCCAATACCACCGCACCTACCGAGTCACGCTCAAGGTTCAGCGCCATACCATAAACGCCGCCTTCGAACTCGATCATTTCGCCGTACATCACATCGGCCAGACCATGGATACGAATAATACCGTCAGATACGCTGACGATAGTGCCTTCGTTCTTGGACTCAACAGAGACATCGAGCTTGTCGATGCGCTGCTTGATGATGTCACTGATTTCGGATGGATTCAGTTGTTGCATGCTTATTTCCTTGTTCCTG
>Ga0055584_100006817_pt1 | contig 11200 bp, 15 predicted proteins | sample OSDHelmetaG_FD_58716 | JGI IMG/M metagenome (GOLD analysis project Ga0055584, IMG submission 58716) | Pelagic marine sediment microbial communities from the LTER site Helgoland, North Sea, for post-phytoplankton bloom and carbon turnover... | ecosystem: Environmental > Aquatic > Marine >...
CGACAGACACCGCATCAAAATCCGGAAACTGTCAGATCAGGTCTGAACTTCTACACTTTATTGCACGTACGACCAAGCGGTAGGGTGATACAGGTTGATGTAGTTTCACTCCAAATGACGAGGCAACCAACCTTTCCTTCATCACATTGTTCTGACCGGAAGTAAACGTCCGAGCAAGAGATTGTCCAAGGTGTGAGATGTCCCAGTGCGCAGTGAAACCTTGATCATCAATCTCTTTATCTACTGGCAAATGACGCCCTATAAAAGACGGGTCCTTCCACGGTGCTTTGAGGACAACATCTGTTTGGGCTCCTACAGCTGCAACCCGTAATGACTTCGCACCATTCAGCTTGAGCGTTCCCTTGAAGTTGATCACATCCGTTTGTGGCCCTGACAAATCCACCAAAACATGTATGCCATTGCCAAGGAGACCTGCCGCTCCAGCATTCGCTCTGAGATCTTTGTTCACGCCAGAGAATGAAAACTCGCTGCTGCCGTTGATGCTGTGAGTGTCAGAAATACCTAAGCCAACAAAAGCGCTTTGATAGAAGATCTGTGCAGCATTAACATTCGCGAGGGCTTCCCGGATTTTGTTTTTGGAATAGCTTCCGCTTAACGAAAGCTCGGCTGCATAGACAACAGCTTCAAACAAACCACGTTGGCGTATTTGCGGCGTTAAATCACCGAGTATCTTTAGTTTTTCTGGCAGAACATAAACATATTTTCGGTGACCCTCCTGAGATTTAAAAGGAATGCTTAGAACAGGTCCTTTGATCAATTGTTCCTTACCCCAAAGGTGGGCAATCTCTTGCACAGTCCGTTGGTAATAACCCTCACGTTCTTTCACCATGAGATATATTCGGTCTAAGACCAGAACCGCGGGAAGCAGCATCAACCCGATAACTACCAGCTTGAGTAAAACTTTTGCTTGGCTTGGTAGTGAAGAAAACGAGAACCGTGGTTCCGTTGGTGATGCTTCTTGTTCTGTGTAAATGCCTTGGGTCATCGTTTGCTCTCCAAGGCATTCAACATCATCGGGAAGAGGGCTGCTTCCAACTTAGGATTGGAGCCTGTCAATCCGGCGAGCCAGTAATCTTGGCGTATAACTTGAAAAGCTAGGACTTTGTAAAAGTCGGCCACTGTTGATTGTTTCATTTTGTTCATACTCTCAGACGTTTCGATTAACCTCGGTTCTAGAGAGCAAGTATGACCAACAAATTGCCGGTTCTTGCAGTGTCGAAGGAACTTTGGTGCAAGGCTGGTGCAAAGCGGCGAGAGGCGCTTGACGCTCTCGACCAAAAATGGTGCTTATGGTGCAGATTTAACTAATTGAGTGCCAAGAATGACCAAAGTTCTCGTCGTAGATGACGATTCCCATATTCGTGACGTTGTTAGTTTCGCGCTAGAGCAAGCAGGCTATCAGGTCCAACAAGCCAGCGATGGCCGCGCCGCCGTCGTAGCGGCGCAGCGGAACCAGTTGGACCTAATCGTCCTGGATATCATGATGCCGGAAATGGATGGGACGGAAGTTTGCCGTCAAATTCGTCAAAACTCTTCTATCCCGATCGTTTTTCTTTCGGCACGTGACGACGAGATCGACCGAATTCTAGGGCTGGAGCTCGGCGGTGACGATTACATGACCAAACCTTTTAGCCCAAGAGAGCTAGTTGCACGCGTGAAAGCAGTTTTGAGACGCACTCAAGGCGGCGGTCAGGATCAGGATGGCCCCAGAACAATGGAACATGGGCGGCTACGTCTCGATCTTGAGGAATACCGGGCGTTTTGGGATGAACAAGAACTGGTTCTCACGGTGACTGAGTTCGGGATCATCCGCGCTTTGTTACGACGCCCAGGGAAAGTACTGACACGAGACAACCTGATGGATACTGCCTACGATCTTCAAAAGATCGTTTCAGGGCGGACCATCGACAGCCATGTTAGACGGGTACGTTCAAAGTTTGCCGAGATTGGTGCTGAACCCGTCGAAACCGTTCACGGTATTGGATACAAGCTAGGGGCATGTTGAATTGATTTTTCGGGGTTGGCGACCAAAGTTATCACTTGTCTTGTTGATCATGAATTTAGTTGTCCTCGCGTTGCCAATCGCGGGTATCTATCTGCTTAGGATCTATGAGTCAGCCCTTGTTCGGCAAACTGAGTCAGGCCTCATTTCTCAAGGCGCTTTAGTCGCTTCCAGTTTCAAAGCGGCTGTAGATAGGGCCGATCCAGGCGCCCATTCTTTTGAATCTTATTCGAAAGAAATTTCTGTTTTGGCACTGTCCCGCCTAAAAAGAGGGGATGGCTGGCGCCCACCATTCGCCAAGCTGGATCTGGCGATTGATAAAGCTCTCCCCAACATCGACGATCCTAAGCCTATTGTCGATGCACCGTCGCAAATAGCAGTCAGAGCAGGCTCCGATATTATTCCGCAGCTCAAGGATGCTCAACTTATAACTCTTTCTTCTATCCGTGTTGTCGACACCCTAGGCAACATTGTTGCGTCGACTGGTCAACAGGTTGGCACCTGGATTGGTGACCGAGAGGAAGTCCGCAATGCCTTGGAAGGAGAGCATGTATCTCTTCTTCGAGAACGCAAACCGATCAAAGGTCGGGATGGATGGTTCACCTTCGGTCGAGCTGCCGGTGTGCGAGTATTTGTCGGCACGCCAATCGTGATGAATGACAAGTTGATTGGCGCCGTCGTAATAGCCAGAACGCCGGCAAGTCTGGACCGTGCACTTGCGGGTAAAAAGCGTGAACTGCTTTTAGCTCTGGCTTTGGTCGTCGGCATCGTCGTTTTCTTCTCTTTTTTCACAGGCATCACTGTTGTGCGTCCGGTCCATGCGGTTACAGAACAAGCAAAGCGGGCCGCCAAGGGTGAGCAGGGCGCAGTTGTGCCTCTGGAACGACCTGTTACTCAAGAAGTGGCGGTCCTCAGTCAAGAGGTCGCGACCATGGCTCAAACCCTGGAGGAGCGCGCCAACTATATCGGTGAATTCGCCGCCCAAGTTTCTCATGAATTCAAAACACCGCTCACCTCAATCCAAGGAGCGGTGGAGCTATTAAGAGATCACTTCGATACAATGCCTGCCGATCGCAGAGACAGGTTTCTTGCAAACCTCGAGGGTGACGCAGAAAGACTGTCCATTCTTGTTAGTCGACTGCTCGAAATGGCGCGTGCTGATGTTGCGCGACCAACTGGTGAAGAACGTGCAAACCTGATGACTGCCATCAACACCATCAGATCAAGAGCAGAACAAAGAGGACAGGTGCTATCGGTTCAATCCAATCTCACTAATGATGCTCATTTGACAATCAAACAAGAAGATCTGGAAACCATTTTGGGTAATCTTGTCGACAATACATGGCAGCATGGATTGAGCGATACTGAAACCAGGATTTCTGTTGAGATGTTAGGCCGTGATAAAATTAGAATTGAAGTGAAGGATAATGGGCCAGGTATTTCGGCTGCAAACAAACTAAAAATCTTTGACCCATTTTTCACAACAGCGCGAGAAAGCGGAGGGACAGGACTTGGGTTGCCGATGATTGCTTCATTGGCTGCAGCATATGGGGGTACATTTGAGCTCGTTGATAGCAATGAACCCGGAACGATCTTTGTTTTAGTTTTGTCGGTCGCTGTCTAGGTTATCAAATCGGCGGTAAAAATCGGGATTGATTTTAACTTCTGAAGCCTCATTTGGGCTTAGCTTTTCGATGGCATAGTTTTGTGCGTTGCTGGCGGTTTCTTTATAGATGCTCGCAGCCAATTCAGACGCGTGTGTGCCTGTCCAATTTTTGGGAAGAAGGTCTTCAGGTAGCTGAGGGTCATGCAGCAGTAAGTGGCGGTAGTCATGGATCAAAAGTGTTCTAAGCACAAAAGGTGCTGAGGCATTTTTCCTGAGCAGGCCGTCTAAGTCATGTTCCTGCATGGTGAATCGAGCAATGAACTTTTCGTAGTCCGATTGCAATTGGTCCAATTCCCAGCTGTTCGCAACTAAGGAAGATAAAGCCACATCAGGGAATTCACTATCCAGTTTAGATGTGAATGGTAGAATGAATTGCTTGAGAGTCTCTTCCTTCACCAAAAAACTTTGATCGAGCGTTTGGTTCGAAGGGCGTGCCAGGAGGCTGGGTCCAATTTCGCCGAACGATTGCCACGCGAGTTCTTTTTTTACTCGTCGCCGTTCTTTGCCACTCAATCCGGGCAGCAAATAAATCAACTGCCATTCGCCATTCCAAGACTTGTCTGGTAGTTGATAGATACGTTTCTCAGCGGTTTCGAAAGTTGCTCGTCCAAGATCACTCAAAGAGTAATAGGCCCTACGGCCTTCTGTTCTCGATTGTAGAATGCCCAGTTTTTGCAACCGATAAACGCCAGTGCGGACCAAACGTTCGGACAGTCCGAAATCCGCCATTAATGCGATAAGGCCAGAAAGCCAAGTTCCCCTGCCCAAGGGCAAAATGGTGTCGCCAAAGACAGTTACGATTAATGAGTTGGCTCGAAGATCAAGACTGCGCTGAATTTCTTCAAGTGATACCGACAACAAACTTTACCAATGCTATCGTTTATCAACCACGCGAACGGCCTTGCCTTCCGAACGGGCTACGCTTCCGGTATCGTGAACCACAACATCCACATTTATCCCGATCCGTGCTTTTATTTGGCCACCAAGGATGTCTTGAACAATCACTCCAGTCTCTTCAGAGATCCCGGGGCGAACTTCAACATGGATCTTGAGTTTTTCCGTAGGCCCCACGCGATAGCGCTCCAACTGGTAGTAGGGTGCTAAGGATTTCTCCGCCAACACAATCTCTTCAAACTGACTTGGAAACACGTTGACGCCGCGAATGATCATCATATCGTCACTGCGTCCAGTGACCTTCTCCATTCGGCGCATGGAACGAGCAGTGCCTGGCATCAACCTTGTTAAGTCGCGTGTTCTATAGCGAATAATCGGCAGCGCTTCTTTGGTTAATGAAGTGAAGACCAGTTCACCGAATTCACCATCAGGTACGACTTCACCTGTTTCAGGGTTGATGATCTCTGGATAGAAATGATCTTCCCAAATGTGCAATCCATCTTGTGTTTCGATACATTCATTGGCGACGCCTGGTCCGATGACCTCCGACAAGCCGTAGATGTCAGTCGCCGCAAGCGAAGCACGTTTCTCAATTTCTTGGCGGATTGATTCCGTCCAAGGTTCGGCGCCGAAGATGCCAATCTCCAGAGAGCTATCCTCGATCGAAAGCCCTTGGCGTTCCATCTCGTCTATAAGAGACAACATATAGGACGGTGTCACCATAATAAGTCTTGGTTTGAAGTCGTTAATCAGCTGAACTTGCCGAGCCGTCATGCCACCCGACATTGGAATGACCGTACAGCCCATTTTCTCCGCGCCGTAATGTGCACCAAGACCACCCGTAAACAGACCGTAGCCGTAAGCAACGTGGATCATATCGCCCTTACGTCCGCCGGACGCGCGAATAGAGCGCGCCACCACATCGGCCCACATGTCTATGTCGTTTTGAGTATAGCCAACAACAGTTGGTTTGCCTGTCGTACCACTCGAGGCATGAATGCGGACAACTTCTTCTTTAGGGACAGCAAACATACCAAAAGGATATGTCTGTCTCAGGTCTTCCTTGACCGTAAATGGGAATTTAGACAGGTCAGCGAGTGATTTCAGATCGTCAGGATGGACGCCTGCCTCGTCAAACTTTGCCTTGTAATGGGCAACGTTGTTGTATGCCTTGGAAAGTGTATTGCGCATGCGTTCGAGCTGAAGCGCCTGAATTTCATCCAGGCTAGCAATCTCAATTGGATCAAGGTCGGACTTGTTTGGTGCTAAATCAGCTTTTGAAACCATGTCTATTTACTTTCTTCTTCAGAGGTGAGGCCAGGTACGACTTCACCTTTTACAGTTCTTGATTTTCCACGAAAGAGGGCAACAGTTCGACCATCTTGATCGACAACAGTGACATCGTAAATACCTGATCGTCCGCGTTTGTGTTTTTCTTCAGCAATCGCCGTTAAAACTGAACCACCAGGAACAGCCTCAAGAAAGGATATTTCACAAGAGGCTGCCACAGTCGATTGGTTGTAGGAATTACAAGCAAAGGCGAATGTGGAGTCAGCCAGAGTGAACATGATTCCCCCATGGCAGATTTTAAGACCATTAAGCATGTCGTCGCGAACCGGCATGGAAAGCTTCGCATAGCCAGGTCCAATTTCATCAATGGTGATGCCGAGACTTTTCGAGGCCACATCAGCGTCATACATGGCTTGAGAAGCTTTTTGGGCGATTTCTTTTGGTGACATTAGATAACTCGTTAACAATTAATCGACGTTACTTGGTTCTCTGACAGAATTCAAGATGTGATACACTTTTTCCTTGTTCGTTAGATTTTTTGTGTCATATTGATCTCAGCTAGCCACTGAGGAGTCGTGCTCATGTCTATGAATGCACCTGGACTGACAGAAGATCAACGCAATCAAGCTTTTTCCGAATATGTAGGTGATGAAAGTAAGGTTGAACCTAAGGATTGGATGCCAGAGGCCTACCGCAAATCACTTGTCCGTCAAATTTCTCAGCATGCCCATTCTGAAATTATTGGTATGTACCCAGAGGGAAACTGGTTGACCCGCGCGCCCAGCCTTCGCCGCAAAGTCGCTTTACTGGCAAAGGTACAGGACGAAGCGGGACATGGGATGTACCTCTATTCAGCCGTTGAAACTCTAGGCGTTTCTCGAGATGACCTTTTTGACGATCTTTTGAGTGGAAAAGCAAAATATTCGTCGATTTTCAATTATCCGACACTAACCTGGGCGGATATCGGCGCGGTGGGTTGGTTGGTAGATTCTGCCGCGATTATCAATCAAGTCCCACTCTGTCGTTGCTCTTACGGTCCCTACGCCCGGGCCATGGTCAAGATCTGTAAGGAAGAATCTTTCCATCAGCGCCAAGGCTTTGAAATCATGAACACAATGGCCAAGGGAACAGATGCACAGCATCGCATGGCCCAAGACGCACTTAATCGTTGGTGGTGGCCATCGGTCATGATGTTCGGTCCGCCAGACAACGAGAGTAAGCATTCTGCCCAGTCTATGGCTTGGAAAATCAAACGACATTCAAACGATGATCTTCGTCAGCGCTATGTTGATGTGATGGTTCCCCAAGCAGAGTTCATGGGACTAACGATCCCTGATCCAGACATCAAATGGAATGAAGAGCGTGGTCATTATGACTATGGTGACATTGACTGGACGGAATTCAAACAAGTTATGGCTGGCCATGGGCAATGTAACAAGCAACGCATTGAAACCCGCCAAGCCGCACATGAAAACGGACGTTGGGTCCGAGACGCAGCATTGGCTTATGCCGAAAAGAAGGCTGCCCGCAAGGCTGCCTCAAAAGTAGCAGCGGAGTAGAAGAAATGGCAAAAAACGATTGGCCACTTTTTGAGGTTTTCATCCGATCTAAGCAGGGTTTGGATCATCGCCACGTTGGATCTGTCCACGCGATTGATGCCGAAATGGCGTTAACCAACGCAAGAGATCTCTACACACGTCGTGGAGAAGGCGTTTCGATTTGGGTCGTCGCCTCTAACGATATCGTTGCTTCCAACCCTGAAGAAAGCGGTACTTTCTTTGATCCAGCAGAGGACAAAGCCTATCGTCACCCAACATTTTATGAGGTTCCAGATGATGTCGAATTCCTCTGAGGCACTTTTCAATTTTTGCCTCCGCCTGGGTGACAGTAATCTAATTCTGGGTCACAGATTGTCAGAATGGTGCGGGCATGCTCCGATCCTAGAAGAAGATATGGCATTGATGAATGTCGCCCTTGACCTTTTGGGCCAAACTCGAGTTCTGTTGACCTATGCAGGAGAAGTTGAAGGCAAGGGCAGGGATGAGGACAAACTTGCCTACCATCGCGATACCTTCGATTTCAAAAACGTTCAGCTCGTCGAGCAGCCTAATGGAGATTTTGCGGAAACCCTGGCTCGTCAATGTTTCTTCGATAACTACCATTATCTTTTGCTCGAAAAGCTTTCTGTTTCCAGTGACCAAACTCTTCGTGATCATGCGAACAAAGCTCTGAAAGAAGTGCGCTATCATTGCCAACATTCTGGTGAATGGATCGTGCGATTGGGCGATGGCACAGAAGAAAGCCATCGCCGGATGCAAGACGCCATCAATGAGACTTGGTGCTTCACCGGTGAACTTTTTACCGATACAGCAGAAGATAGGGAACTAGCAGAAGCGGGTGTTGTTGCATTGCCTTCAAGCCTAAAAGACGGCTGGAACAAACAGTTGTCGGCCATTCTAAGTGAAGCAACGTTGGAACGCCCAGAAGATGTTCCTGTCCCAGCTATGGGTAAAGCCGGTGCTCACTCCGAACACTTGGGCTATCTGCTGGCAGAGATGCAATTCCTGCAAAGATCCTATCCAGACGCAACATGGTAACTGACCAAGTTTCAATCAAACAAAAGGCAGTGTGGGCGGCGTTACAGACAGTGATGGATCCGGAAATTCCGATTGTATCAGTCTGTGATCTGGGTATCGTTCGCGATGTTGATGAAGAAGAAGTAATCATCACCCCGACGTACTCAGGGTGTCCGGCAACCGAGATGATCGGCTTGGACATTCGCATGGCTTTGGACAAAGCCGGCTTCGACGACGTGAAAGTTAGGACATCCACCTCACCGCCCTGGACAACTGACTGGATCACGCCAAAAGGACGAGAGAAACTCATTGAAGCCGGAATTGCACCACCGGTCCAGTCCAGCGGATCAAAGCAAGGGCTCTTCAGTGACAAACCGAATATTCCTTGCCCACTTTGTCAGTCAACCAACACAATACTTGTGAGCCAGTTTGGCTCGACCGCCTGTAAAGCACTGTACAAGTGTGGCGATTGTTTAGAACCCTTTGATTATTTCAAGTGCATCTGATGTCTAATTCAAATTCCTTAACCGTTTCCGACGTTCGCCAAGAGACCAAAGACGCTATCTCTATTTGTTTCCAAGTTCCAGAGAACCTTCGCAGCGAATACGCTTTTAGACAGGGCCAATATCTTTCAATCCTACGAAAGTTTAACGGAGAGGAGCTGAAACGGTCTTACTCCATTTGTTCAGCTATACAGGACAATGAACTAAGGATTGCCGTTAAGAAGGTTGAAGATGGACGATTTTCATCCTTTGCTCACGAGGCTCTTGCTGTGGGCGACGAATTGAATGTTGCAGTTCCCGCGGGCCGGTTTCACACCGAACTAGATCCCGAAGCAACGAGACATTACGCAGCCTTTGCAGCCGGATCGGGCATTACGCCAGTTATATCAACAATCAAAACGATTCTGCAGGCCGAGCCTCTGTCACAGTTTACATTGTTCTACGGCAATAAGACAGCCAATGACGTCATCTTCTTAGGGGCGCTTGAAGATCTGAAAAACATGTTCATGACACGGTTTCGCCTGTTTCATATTTTTAGCCGCCAGGAGATGGATGCGCCCTTGTTGAATGGTCGTATAGACAGCGAAAAAACTCAGGCGCTCTGTGATGCCTTTCTTGACGTTTCCGCGATTGATGCATTCTTTCTTTGTGGCCCCGGCACCATGGTTCGTGACACACGTCAGGCCCTAATGGATCAAGGGGTCAACGCAAGATCTATTAAGATTGAGCTGTTCGGCCAATCCAAAGAAGCACAAGCTGCTTACGAGGAACGTCGCAAAAAGCTGGCGGCCGGAAATCCCGGAGACACTCAGGTGACAATCGTTAATGGTGGTCGACGTCTGTCATTTCCGTTGGGACGTGATGGAACTTCCGTTCTCGACGGGGCCATGGTTGCGGGTGCTGATCTTCCCTTTGCTTGTAAGGGTGGCGTTTGTTGTACCTGTAAAGCCAAATTGACGTCTGGCGAAGTTGAAATGGCCGTCAATTATGGTCTCGATCAAGATGAGATTGATGCAGGCTTTATCCTAACCTGTCAGGCGCAGCCAACAACAGACCAAATCACGGTTGATTTTGATCAAAAGTAGACGACCACACCGTTGAGCAGTACATCCTTCAATCACAAGGCAAAAGGTTGGCAACGGCTTTGCGGCCCCTTTCTGGTGGCATGTACTTGTTTGCTTTTCGTAGCGTGGTGGCTTCCGTTGATCGAAACTAATCACCTGTTACAGTGGTCCCCCGATAACCTGTCAATCATGGACGGTCTGGTTCGCCTCTATACCGACGGGGAAATGTTTCTAGCAGGTGTAATTTTGATCCTCGCTATTCTCGTGCCTTTCTCCAAAAACCTCCTATCGCTTTTTGTTTGGTATCTCCTCGATCCAAAGGAGCAATCCACTAAAACTCTCGTCTGGATCTTGTCTCTGTTGGGTAAGTGGGGAATGGCGGACGTCTTCCTCGTCGCTTTAGGGGTGATTCTCGTTAAAGGAATACCAGGAGCTGAAATTTCAGTACAATACGGTCTTTGGATTTTTATAGCCGCGGTGTTGTCTTCGATGATAGGAAGTAGCTTTATGTCATATGTCCTAACGAAGGATGAGGAAGTCCATGATTGAGCGAATTTATCAGATTGTAATGTTTATAATTTCTAGTCTGTGTTTTGCTTTGTGCTTTGGTGTCTTCATTCAGTTTTGTCATACATTGGGCATTTTGCCAGACACGGGCAATGAACGTTCTGACATGATTTACTTGTTTGCGGGAGCGGGTCTAGGACTGATTTCTGGGATAGCTGCTTCGATCTACATTATCCGCAAATACAACTATTATGTGCCCCATTTCATTTTGTTTTGTTTGTTCAGTACCGTCGTGTTCATCTTGTCCGTTGCTTCATTGAGCCGGACGTTCAATCTCGCGGCTTAGCTATCGAAAATTTGAACGGGCAAATCCTTTCATTTTCGCTCGCCTCGACTAAACTAGCACTAACGATTCGTAGGAGGATTTAGGGTGATGAATGACTGTAGAGGTGTGCCTGTCACAGGAGCAAACCAAAGTATGATAGATGCTTTGGAGGAATGTCATTTACAAGCTTTGGCCTTCTACGGCGATCCAGTCGCCAGCTGTGATCTTATCCTTGCTGAACATCCTGAATTCATCATGGCGCTTTGTTTTAAAGGTGCCATGCTGTCACAAGTGACCTGCGCCCCGTAAACTCCTCCGTTTTCTGGTAGAATTCGTCTAACAGATTCAGGAG
>Ga0055584_100006818_pt1 | contig 11199 bp, 10 predicted proteins | sample OSDHelmetaG_FD_58716 | JGI IMG/M metagenome (GOLD analysis project Ga0055584, IMG submission 58716) | Pelagic marine sediment microbial communities from the LTER site Helgoland, North Sea, for post-phytoplankton bloom and carbon turnover... | ecosystem: Environmental > Aquatic > Marine >...
TCGAATGCACTAGTCTTGAAAACTAGCGTACCGCAAGGTACCGAGAGTTCGAATCTCTCATTCTCCGCCACTATAAAAAAGCCCCTTTTGGGGCTTTTTTATGCTTTACATTTTCACATTCGACATAATTCAATACTACGTATTTGTTACGTTTTTAGTGCTAAGTACTTAGTAAATGGTAGGTATAGGTTGACGAGTGGTCATAACTATCCAATGCACAGCAACTTTTAATTTACAAGAACCATATTCGTCTTATAAATAAAATTGACATGAATTATCATGTCAATATAGTTTTCGATAAACAACTCTGATAATTATTAGCTTTTAACGCATAAACTTTCCGGTAATTCCAACCGCAGGAATTACATAGGTGTAAAATCCTTGAGGCAGGTTTTTAGTTGACAAATGGCCTATAGATAGTGACTTCACATGCTGACCAGCTGCATTATAAACCAAAATATCACCAATATCTTCTTTTTCCGGATTATCAATAAATAGTTTATTAGCTGCATAATAAACCTCAACTCTAGTTTCTATTATTTCAGCTACAGCATTAATAATTGTATTGTAAATTAGTGCTAAGTCATCAATCCAAATTTGACTACCAACAACTGCATTAAAACCATCTGAGCTGGAAATGAGATTTACCGCTTTAGACGGTGTATTCGAATTTCTATACTCGAAAGGGACCGAAAACCTTGTGTACTGACTAACCGAAGAGCTAGGAGTTACAAATCGAGCGTGAGCAATCGTATCTTCTGTCCCATTTTTTAAAACCATCTCAACTGTTCCTCTATCGCTTCCCGATTGTGAATATTTATAATACCCTACCAAGCTATCTGGTTTTTCAGCAAAAGATACACCGCCAGTTACACCATAAGGAGATGTAGTTTGGATGTCTCCAGTAGCCGCTACACCATTTATATCTGGGTTGTTCGGAGGGAAAACCGGTGGATTAATTGTGACTAATTTAATACAATACGAGCCTGATCTTGCGTCAGTAGATTTAAAACAAGTTTGGCCAATGGTGCTAGCTAAAATACCCAAAGCAGTATTAACAGTATTCCATCCAGTTGGTTTATCTTCCATCCCGGATGATGGGTTATCCCAGTTCTCAAAACCACCATTTTCCATCTGCTGACCAAAAGATGAGATACTAATAAAAATAAAAATGGATGTAATAATTTTTTTCATAATCCAAATGTAAAATATTTGAACTATGAAATTGAATTATTGCCCAATTAGTTCAAGGGCTGTTTCTTGACAACCTGGATCACAGGTTGTAACAAACGTATTAATGTCAAGTAATACACACATGTCTTTTCTCGAAACATCTGTTGCTCTAAAAAACCCAATTGCGCCTTCAGACATGTTGGAAGGTGGATTAGCTGGAGGCCCATCAAATGGGCTACCTCTAAATGTTTCTAACTGCAAACCGTACAAATAATCATAGTACCCTTCACTTATCGATTTCATTTCAAGCATCATTGTTTTGTTATATGGGTCAACTTTTTCAGTATCAATCAACACAACCAAAACACCTACAAAATCAGAACCATCAACAAACTCATCATCACCATACCATTTTTCTGTTACAGTGTCTGAGATTAATATACCATCTTCATAATAATTCCAAAGATAATAATCACCCAATCCTTTTGGCTCCTGGGCCGACATTAAAATTAAATATTCATCACCTAAAAACAAACTTGTTGTGTCTCCTGGAATCAAAAAAGCACAATCAATATCTCCAACAGGATTCAATGTTTCTCGAGCCCAATAGTAATTGCCATCTTTCTCTATAGACAATAAATAATCTTGATTTTCATAACCTCGAACAGTATCTAATGTTTCATAAATACCTGGCTCTATTTCAGTTAAAATATGAGTATATCTAGCATCTTGTATAGTAACGTTAGCACCTTTAACTGGGGGTGCAGGATTATCATTAAAAACATCTGTACTATAAGTAAGTTCTACTCTATGAGCCATAGTCATAGTGTTAATTTCCCCATCTATAACGATAATTGGATCTTGGTTACCAACATTAAAATCAACTACTTCTGTACACCCTGACAAAGCAACTGATAGTGATAATAAAATTATTTTTTCAATCTGCTTCATTAAAATTTAAAATTATATGTTATCGAGGGAACTATATCAAATAAGTATGTCAATTTTGCATCGTACTTATTCGGATTTGCATCGTTTTGAACGAAGTTAATAGCATAAGGGTTTTTTCTACGATAAACATTATAAACAGAGAAATTAATACCATGCTCATACTTTTGCTTGATTTTTTTAAGGTCGTAAGTTAATGCAAAGTCTAAACGATGGTAATCAGGCATTTTACCTCCGTTACGCTCAGAATAAATAGTTACAAGTTGACCTTGATATTCATATTTACCAACAGGAACTGTCATTGGCGCGCCAGTAACATAAACCCAGTTAGCTGATAAATTTAAGCGATCTGTAAAATCGTACGCGGCCACAATTGCAATATTATGCCTTCTATCATGATTTGCTAGATATGGATTTCCATTATTAATACCAGGAGTTTGTTTAATGGTTCTTGACAGGGTATAACTTATCCACCCGGTTAAATTACCTTTTTGCTTGTTAATATATAATTCGAGGCCATAAGACTGTCCATCGCCTACTCTTATTTCGCCATCTAATTTCCGATTAAAAATTAAGTTAGCATGATCTTTCCAATCAAGCTGATTGTACATTTTTTTATAATACACTTCAACAGAAGTTTCAAACATGTTTTTTTTGAAATTCTTAAAATATCCCATTGCAACTTGATCTGCCAATTGAGGTTTAATATTTGGACTACTAGCCACCCAAATGTCTATCGGTGTTCCGCCTGAAGTATTGGTTGCTAAATGCAAATATTGACGCATTCTGTTATAAGATGCTTTAACAGAGCTGACATCATTAATTTTATATTTAATTGAAATACGTGGCTCTGGACCGTGATAATTGTTGTAAAGATTAAAATTATCATGATATGCATTGGTGTCAGCTACTTCATAGTTTTCATCATAAACTAACACAGTATCACTTGGGTTATAATACCCATCTGGATTATAGTCTAATTTTCCGTTTTTAAAAGTAATATTTGTCTTATTTTCATTGTAAAATTGAGTTGAATTTGAAAAGATTGAATATCGAAGACCGTATTGGGAACTCCATCGATTTCCAATTTTCATCTCATTAGAGATATAAATAGCGTTTTCCCATGCGTATTTATTAGCAATTGCAATAGAATCAAATTCACTATCCGGATTAATTGGATAAAATTCTGCCGGGATAAGTTTATAAAAAGTAGATTCCCAGCCAAATTTTATGGTATTCTTTGTGTTTAAATAATAGGTGTAATCATTTTTAAGTGAATTGTTTTTCACTCGCGAATTCCATTCGAAAGCATTATTTCCTTCGGGGATACCAATTTGATAATCAAAATTACTTTTTATATAAGTTAGATTAGAAAAAAGTTTATCTGAAAACAAATGATTCCAGCGCACTGTTCCGGTTTTGTTTCCCCATGTAATACCAAAAGAATTGTTCAAACCTAATGCATCTCTTCCTGAGTAATAAGAAGCAAATATCCTGTTTTTGTCGTTAATTTTAAAGCTTGTTTTACCATTTAAATCATAAAACCATAAATCACTATTTTGAATTTCTTCTCTGGGACTAAGTGGAGTAAAAACATCAATATATGTTCTTCTTCCCGAAAGTATAAACGACCATCTGTCTTTAATAATAGGTGCTTCAATGGTCAAGCGGCTAGATATAATACCTATACCACCTGAAACAGATAACTTTTTTTGATTTCCCTCTTTCATTCGCACATCTAAAACCGAAGATAATCTTCCCCCATATTCCGCTGGTATACCCCCTTTATAAAGCTGTGCACCCTTTATGGCATCTGCATTAAAAACCGAAAAAAAACCAAGTAAATGCGAAGCATTGTAAACCGAGGCACCATCGATCAATATTAAATTTTGATCTAAACCACCTCCACGAACAAAAAATCCAGTTGAACCTTCACCTCCAGATTGAACTCCTGGTAATAATTTTATCGCTCTCAAAATATCAACTTCTCCCATCAATGCAGGGATTTTTTTAATAGTTTCCATTTCCATTTTAACAACACTCATTTCAATAGATTCTACATTATTATTTTCAGCCTCACCAACTACTTCAAACTCTTTAAGCACTTCCGCATTGGTACCTAACTCGGTGTCTTTCTTTAAATTCTGAGAAAGTTCAATGGTCTCAGTTATCGGAGCAAATCCAACAAATGAATATGTTACAGTGTAATTGCCTTGAGGGATTGTTAAGGAATAGTATCCATAGATATTAGTTACACCACCAGTACCTAATTCCTTAACGAAAATTTGTGCACCAAGCAGTTCTTCTCCTGTTTCTGCATCTGTAACATAGCCACTAATTGTAAACTTATTTTGCGCAAATGAAACAGAAAGAATAAGTATGAATAAAAAGGTTAAAATTCTGGCTAACATGTTTCTTAATTTCTAACGCTCGCAAAGATGAATCATTTTTAACTTTATTCCCAACTTTAAAAACAATCGGAAACATAAATTGTTCAATATTCGAGTAGTAAATTCTAATCAACCAAACCAAGACCTTGGCGAATAATAACGGCTTCGCCCTTAGTACAATCAATAACAGTTGAGGCTACATTTTTACCGTATCCACCATCTATCACTAAGTCAATGTCGTTTGAATATTTTTCATGAATTAACTCTGGATCTGTTGTGTATTCTACCACCTCATCATCATCATGCACTGAAGTAGAAACTATTGGATTACCTAATTCTTTTACCACATCACGAATAATGTTATTATCTGGCACTCGAATTCCAATGGTCTTTTTATTTGCCTTGAACAATTTAGGAACATTATTACTCGCGTTTAAGATAAATGTAAACGCACCCGGAAGGGCTTTTTTCATCATTTTGAAAACTGAATTATCCATCGGTTTGCAGAAATCAGATAAGTGGCTTAAGTCATAGCAAATTAGAGAAAAGTTGGCATCCTTCAACCTAACACCTTTAATTCGAGCCATTTTTTCAACAGCACGACTATTGAACAAATCGCAACCAATAGAATAAACAGTATCGGTAGGAAAAATAAATAGCCCGCCTTTTTTGAGGTGAGCTACTACTTTCTGGATTTCCTTTTGATTAGTATTTTTTGGATATATTTTTAGTAACACTATACTTTAACTTCTTGACTTTTTGCGTGATCTGCTAAAAAAGTTGCTAAACCATTAGTGGTTAGCGGGTGATTAACCAATGCCAAAATCGCACTTAATGGTCCTGTCATTACATCAGAACCAATTTGTGCGCAATTAATAATATGCATCGGGTGACGAACAGAAGCAGCGAGTATTTCGGTTTCGTAACCATAGTTGTCATAAATCAATCGAATTTCTTCGATCAATCTAAGGCCATCAGTAGAAACATCGTCAAGTCTTCCAATAAATGGAGAAACATAAGTTGCACCTGCTTTTGCTGCAATAAGAGCTTGACCAGAAGAAAATATCAATGTACAGTTGGTCCTAATTCCTTTATCCGAGAAGTACTTCAATGCTTTTATACCATCCCTAATCATTGGAATTTTTACAACGATTTTATCGTCTAAAGCTGCTAATATCTCACCTTCCTTTATCATTCCTTCAAAATCGGTAGCAATCACCTCAGCACTTACTTTATCATCAACTAAATTACATATTTCGCGATAATGCTGTAAAATGTTTTCTTGCCCTATAATTCCCTCTTTAGCCATAAGAGATGGATTTGTTGTTACTCCATCTAAAACTCCTAATTCTTGTGCTTCTTTAATTTGTTCAAGGTTTGCTGTATCAATAAAAAATTTCATGGTTTATAGTTTTATTTAATGCAAAAATACAATTGTTTGTTACTGAGAATTTCGAAAGTAATCAACAGTTGTTTATAAGTTGATTTACTGTTTGTCATGATAAGTCTATTCTATAGCTTAATTTGCTAAAAATTTAGAAAAATGAAAAACCTCATTTTAACTTTAACAATAATATCATTATCGCTATGTTCTTTTGGTCAAATAATAGAGCCTGCATCGCCTTATAACTTCGCTGCCGGAGCTAGAGCCGGTTTTTTAACTGCTGGAACGGCCAAGTACTTCCTACTTGAACAAATCGCAATAGAAGGTATTGTGGGAATCCGATCTTTTCAAGGGCCGCATGCCTCACTTTTAGGGGAATATCACCTAGCTCATGTATTTAATATTGAAAATATGTATATGTTTTTTGGTGGAGGGGCGAACATAGGTTACGCCAGACGAACAAGTACAGACATTAATGGAGTTTCTAAAACCTTATCATCTGCTTATTTCGGATTAGAGGGAATATTCGGTTTTGAATATAACTTCACTCAGCTAATCGACTTCCCTTTAGCTATAAGTATAGACGTAAGACCTGGATTTGATACTTACCCTTCTCTTAGACCTATTTTTGGTGCTACAGGTATCTCTATTCGGTATATTTTTATTTAGCTATAAGCTAACGGAGTATTCAACAACAAAAATATGTTCTGAGACTGCATTAACTTGATACAGCTCTTGCTGAAACATATAGCCTGTTTTTATTTCCATTTTATTGGGCAAATCCCAATTCAGTCCAACGGCAATTCGGTAAGCATCAACTTCAAAATTATTTGATAAATTGTAGAATAACTCTGAAGCAAGATAAGGTTCTATTTTCTTATCAACATCTAATTTAAACTGAACCTTATTTCTCCAATATGAGTTTGGGAGAAAATAATTTTCAGAATTGTACAAATCAGAAAAACCCATTTGATAAATGGTTCTGTACTGCAGTATAACAGGTTTCATTTTCTTTTTCAAGACTAAACGGACTTGAGCCCGATGTCTTGTTTCCCAGGAAGTTCGGAAATCATTTTTTTGTGAAAATCGATACGAGAAACCAAAAGATACTTTCTGATTTAACTTATAGCCTATTTGAAAATCTAATAGCCCAGAGCCAATTTTAGAATAATTCTCTTCTAATCGCAGTTGAATATTAGTAGACAGCGTTAAAGGTTTCGCAAGCTTTTTTTCCGCTGATAACCCTATTCGTGAACCAAAATCATGATATTGAGCTTGTACTGAAAAAAGCCCAAACAGAAATAATAATATTATTACAACTAATCGCAAAAGAGATTAATGCTGTTCTATTGTTATATCCAAAACAAGCTCACCTCCTTTTGACGCTATTATTCCAGAAACCTCTTTTGGCACTAGATTAATACCACAACCATCGCAACCAGAATAAGCAAATACAGTATAATTACCCATAATTAGGTTGGAAAAACTGTAATAACCGTTTGCATCAGTATCTACTTTATCAAAGTGAGCCGAGTCAGTATCGTATACTAAATAAACTCTTTGTAATTCATCTATATATGGATTGCCTACAGGAGTTGATCCAGAATATTGTTGAGTCCATACACGGCCTGAAATTACTCCAGTTCCATCATCAACAGCAACCTCTTTTCGCAAGTTTATATCAGTGTTAGAAGCCTCCGATTTATTTTTATCTAAACTAATTTCGTAGACAACCTCCTGCTTATCGCTATCACATGTATTGCAATCCTCGAAAGCAATAATTTGGTAATCACCCTTTCTCAAGTAATCGAAATGATATGAACCGTCAACATAAGAATCCACATCATCATCAAAAAAATTATTTTCACCATAAACGATGTACACTTTTTCCTTTTTGGCAATTTCCGTGTTTATAAGCTTGTTATTGTGGTCGTGCCGATCATAAGAAATGACTCCCGAAATAATCCCTTTACCCCCTTCTCCTTCAGGCTTACTACATGAAATTAAACCAATTAAAATACTCAGAATTGAAATTTGAAAAACACGCATCTTACTGAATTATTACTTTGCCTTTGACTGATTTACCATTTGTTTCTAGCCGATAGAAGTATACTCCAGGTTTTAAACTGTTAATCTCAATTTGAATTTCCTCAAACTCATCTTTACTTGACTTAACTAAACGACCATCGACACTAAACAACTGAACTGATTCTAGAACTTGCTCTCCGACAAAATTAAGTAAATCATACGCTGGATTTGGAAATACCGAAACATAAACCGCATTTTTTAATTCGCCTAAAGAGGTTGGCAAAAAGTCAAAACTACCACCGCTAGATTCACTCCAATTTAAGGGATCGTTACCATAATGATTATTAACAATTCTATCCAAACGATTACCCGTTCCATCAGAATTAATAGGCCAAGGGACAGTATCTGTATACTCAACTTGATCTATCAAAACATAAGGCGTATATATAACGCCTGTTGATAATGTATCTCTTCGTTCTGGAGCCATTACTCGTATATTATCACTTTTATTACTCAATTTACCTCCATATTGATAAACCTTCACAAAAGAAGGAATAACGTTCGCTGACCTAAAATACGACATGGTTGTATCAGTTAATATTACATATTCTTTTGGTTGCAAAGACAAACCCGCATCGAACACGAAATCAATTCCTTTAACTATCCAAGTAGTATCAAGTATAGTTGCGTCCCAGTGCTCGTAATAGAGATTTACAACACTATCCGATATATTTTGCAGCACTACATATTCCTCGTGTGTTGGCGCTGGGGGCGTTCCATTAACCGAGTTATAATTGATATGAGTTATCACTACAGGACCAACTTTTGGAGAATCATTAGCTATACCTAAAGAGGTTGATGGCTGAGCAACAAAATAGTCATCGCCTTGACTATTAGTCCAACTTCCAAAAGATACCCCATTAAACTGAGCCCCAAACTCATATCCTGTTGCATATCCTGTTAAAATACTATCAGCATCTGCTGAAAATAAAATTGCATGATCTCCGGTTCTATTAAAAGTGAAGCCATTTGTATCTGGATTCAGCTCCAGTTCATCAAATACAATATACTCCCCCGCATTAATAGTTGTTCCCAAAGGTATTATAAAACCCTGTGGATTGTTTCTATCGTCACTTAAAAACCATCCACCTATATCAACTGAGCTTGCGGAAGAATTATAAATTTCAACCGCATCATATTCTGGTGGATCGGTATGAGTAAGGCATTCCGTTATAATGATTTCTGGAAATACTGGAGGTGTGCCATCGTCCATTCCTGGCGAACCACAGGTATCTGCACTAACTCTCCATTCCTTGCCCAATTTTTGATTGGTAGTTGGATTCGTCTCTACTGGCACAATTGACCAACCACTTCCATCAGCTAAAACTGGCCAAGGGAAATTATCGTTATAAGTAATACTCAGAAATGTATCCACTGGGAACAAAGAAGCCAATCTTATTTTCTCCCCTTTATTACTTAGTGTATCTGAATACTGGCCAAAGAAATTTGTAGTTGGATATTTTAATTTAAAATTGGTAGAGTCTGCTACTAATACCATAAACTCACCTCCAGAAATAAGAGTTCCGTTTGGGAAAGTAAAGAAAATGCCCTCTGCAAAGCTAAAGCCTCCCAAATTAATAATCGTACTACCCGTATTCTTAATTTCAATAAAATCGAGACTAGAACCCATCATCCCATTATGATCTGGCGCATTATACATGATTTCAGTAATCTTGACATTGGTATATGTTTGAGCTGAAAGCAGCGAAACAAAGAACATCACAACAAAAAATGAAAATACTTTTTTCATGAGATTATTAAAAGTTAAATTACGTTGTCGAAAGTACGCATTTCATTAATATTAAATTATCATAAGGTGTTTGAATTATGCGACAGTTAAAAGATAACACTATTAAGTTTATCACCGGTATAATTCTAGATAGTTTATCTCAATAATTGCAAATCTTAATATCTTTGCAGTCCATGTACAAATCGATATTTCGGCCAATATTATTTTTAATTTCTCCTGAAAGGATTCATCATTTGATTACAGGAGGTATAAAGATAGCATGTAAAATGCTTGGGGGGAAAGTATTCTTGAGAGCAATTTACCTATTGAAATCTCCTAAATTAGAACGAGAAGTTTTTGGCATTAAATTTCCAAATCCAGTTGGTTTGGCTGCTGGATTTGACAAAAATGCAGAGTTTTATAAAGAGCTTAGTTGCTTTGGGTTTGGTTTTATAGAAATCGGAACTGTTACTCCGTTGAGCCAGCCTGGGAATCCAACACCGAGGATGTTCCGATTACAAAAAGATAGAGGCCTAATTAACAGAATGGGGTTTAATAACGAAGGCGTAGAAGCTGCTGCTTTGAGATTGAAAGACAGAAACCCGAAGCTTATAATTGGCGGGAATATTGGTAAGAATACTGCTACATCCAACGAAAATGCAGAACAGGATTATATTACGGTTTTCGAAAAACTACATCCATTTGTAGATTACTTTGTTGTGAATGTAAGCTGTCCTAATGTTAAGAACTTAACAAAACTTCAAGACACAGATTTCTTAATTGAGCTTTTAAACAAGCTCAAAAAATTTAATTCTGAACAAAAGAAGGCAAAACCAATTCTACTAAAAATTGCCCCTGACCTTAACGATAGTCAATTAGATGAAACAATAGAAATTGTTGCACAAACAAAAATTGATGGAATTATTGCAACGAATACAACCACAAATAGAGAGAACCTAATAACGTCAAAAAGTGAAGTTGAAGCAATTGGTAACGGTGGTTTAAGCGGCACGCCGGTCGCTCAAAGATCAACAGAGGTAATAAAATATCTACACACAAAATCGAATGGAGCGTTTCCGATTATCGGTGTTGGAGGCATTCATTCTGCCGAAGACGCGATGGAAAAACTTGAAGCTGGAGCTTCACTGGTGCAGATTTATACAGGATTTATCTATTCAGGGCCTGGGCTAATAAAAGAAATTAACAAGAAAATTCTAGCTACTTCCTAATTACTAAAACCTTAGTTGTTACGCTCCCAACTTCAACAAAATAAACTCCTTCAGTTAATTTAGCAGTTGAGATTGTAATTGATTCTTTTCCCTTAACAGAAATATCTTCAACCAATACGCCTAACATATTTATCACTTTAACTGTAGCTGTTTCTGAATTATTCCAAGCTATTTTGATGAAATTACTTGCAGGGTTTGGGTACACATTAATTTCCACTACCTGATTATTTACCAACTCAACCCTAGTTCCTCCTCCAG
>Ga0055584_100006819_pt1 | contig 11199 bp, 7 predicted proteins | sample OSDHelmetaG_FD_58716 | JGI IMG/M metagenome (GOLD analysis project Ga0055584, IMG submission 58716) | Pelagic marine sediment microbial communities from the LTER site Helgoland, North Sea, for post-phytoplankton bloom and carbon turnover... | ecosystem: Environmental > Aquatic > Marine >...
ACAGCGCCCAATCGATTTTATTGCACGCCACATGCGCTCGGGACCGGAAACCAGATGCCGCACACGCGGGCCGCCATGCGTGAAGTCCGGGCCGAAGGTGGCTGGGGCGTCGTCAACACCGGCTATTGTTCCATCCATCCGAGCTCAGACGATACGCCTCTGGGCAATTGCCGCATGTGGGACGATGAAGACATCAAGGTGCACGCGTTAATGGTGGATGCCGTTCACCGACACGGTGCGCTGGCCGGTGTTGAACTCTGGCACGGCGGGAGCGGAACGGGCAATCGCTATTCTCGCATGCCCTTGATATCTGCCTCCGGCATCTCCGCTGACACCACCTATCCTGGCTGGATAAATCTCACGCAATCACGGCCGATGGACAAGCAGGATATTCGCGATTTTCGACGCTGGCATGTTGATGCTGCAAAGCGTTCCAAGTCGGCAGGGTTTGACATCATCTATATATATGCCGGCATGAATTTCGGCCCGTATCAATTTCTGTTGCCGTGGCTGAACAAACGAACAGACGAGTACGGCGGTAGTTTGGAAAACCGGGTTCGACTGACTCGCGAAATTATTGAGGAAATGAAAGACGCCGTCGGCGATACCTGTGCTGTTGCCTTGCGTTTTAGCACGGATGAATTGCTGCAAATCCCGAGTGAATCCTGTGAGTCCGAGGCCCACGAAGTCATTTCCATGTTGTCTGAAGTACCGGACTTGTGGGACGTGAAATCCTCAAGCTGGACGGCCGAAACTGCCTCAGCGCGATTTAGCGAACAAGGCGCTCAGGAACCCATCAACAGCTTCGTAAAACCGTTGACGTCGAGGCCCGTGGTTGGCGTAGGCCGCTTTACATCACCCGACGCGATGGTCAGCCAGGTTAAACGCGGCATTCTGGACTTTATCGGCGCTGCTCGCCCATCCATCGCTGATCCGTTTCTACCAAACAAGATCAACGAGGGACGCGAGGATGAAATTCGCGAATGCATCGGCTGCAATATCTGCGTCTCCGGCTATCACGACTGCATCCCCGTTCGCTGCACACAAAACCCGACCATGGGTGAAGAGTGGCGCCGCGATTGGCATCCGGAACGGATACCGCCCGGTGATCCCGACCAAGGAGTGCTGGTGGTTGGCGCAGGACCGGCTGGCCTGGAGTGCACTCGCGCATTGGGATTGAGAGGCTTTGCCGTCACGCTGACTGACGCGAGGGAAGAACTCGGTGGTCGCGTTACGATTGAGTCTGCTTTACCGGGGCTCGCAACCTGGGCCCGCGTGCGGGACTATCGAACCAACCTGATTCAATCCATGGGCAACGTCGACATCTATCGTGGCAGCCAGCTCTGCACACAGGACGTCATCGATTTCGGCTGCGAAAACGTAGTCATCGCTACCGGAGCGACCTGGACGCGAGAGATATTGAGCATGACCGGACGGCCTGCAGGAGAACTTTCTGGTGAGGCCGTGTTCACACCGGACGACATCATGGCAGGTGCCGAACTCGAAGGCCCCGTCGTCATCTACGACTTCGATCACTACTACATGGGAAGCTGCCTCGCGGAACTTCTGCGAAAGCGCGGCCATGACGTTACCCTGGTGACAACAGCGAGTTCCGTTTCTGCGTGGACCTTCATGAACAATGAAATGGGGAACATCAGAACGCGAATGATCGAACTGGGGGTCAACATGGTGTTCGAAAACTACCTGACCGGGTTTAGCAATGGCGCCGCTGCATTGGCAAGCGTTTATGACGGCGGCGGCGTCAGCTCGGTCGAAGCGGCTGCGCTTGTTATCACCGGCTTCAGAAAAGCCAACGATGCTCTCTATCAGGAACTGGTTGCTGACCGTGACCGATTGGCTGATGCCGGCATCAACATCGTGCGTAGTATTGGCGACTGCCGGGTGCCCGGCGCAATAGTTCATGCCGTGTATTCAGGACATGAATGCGCAAGGACCATTGATGCCGGCGACTCAGAACAAGCGTTTAAGAAAGAGCGACCCATGATTATGGTCTGAGCCGGTCGCGACCGACCAAACATTCCCGAACCTTAGGCATTGCATGACATTCAAAGAATCTCTCAAGAAAAGCGATTTTGTTATAACCGCCCAGGTAAACCTGGCAGAAGCACCCGACGCTGACGCTTTAGTCCGGCAGGGTGAAATCCTGCAGCCGGCGGTGGATGCAATTCAAGTCGCCGACGAGTCGAGCACACGGATGCAAATGGCCGGGCTTGCCGCTGCGGCAATACTCATGCCGCTGGGAATTGATCCGGTTCTGCATATGATCTGCCGGGATCGAAATAGAATTGCAATGGTCAAGGATCTTATCGGCGCTTCGGCAATCGGCGTAAGCAGCATATTGGTAAAACGCGGCAAGAAATTTGATAAGGACAATAACAGCGGCGTGCAAAACGTGTTCGATCTGTCTGCTATCGAATTCATGAACTACATTCGAAGCATGAAGGAGTCTGGCCACTATCCATTTGCTGCCGATCTTCTTACTGGTGCCAGTGCCAAAGTGTTTGAGCCGGCAGCAGAATGGGAACCAAAAAGTTTGCTACTGAAATGCGAGTCAGGTGCCAGATTCATACAGAATTCACTCTGCTTCGACATGGCAGTAGTCCGTAGGTACATGAAGAGCGTGGTCGAATCAAAACTGACGCATAAGCTTAACTTCATTATGGCCGCATCCCCCTTGCCGTCGGCAAAGGTCGCGCACTGGATACGAGACAATGTAGAGGGCGCACAGATACCGGATGCAATTATCGAGCGTATGGAGCAGGCATCTGATCCCGAAAGCGAAGGCGTCGAAATATGTGCGGAGCTAATACGCGAACTGGCGTCAATTCCTGGAGTATCCGGCGTAAACTTGTCGACATTGGGTCGCATCGAAACAATTCCGGCCGCGATCGAGGCATCGGGTGTACGTTTGCCAAGAGAATCTTGAGGATAGCTTATCTCAGACATTAAACACATCGACCGAAACGTGCCCTCATTCAAAGCGGATGAGGTTCGCGATATTGCGAAAGACCACTTCTCGCTTGAGGGAGAGTTTCGACCGCTAACGAGCGAACGTGACCAAAACTTCGATATCCAGTGCGCAGATGGCCAGCGCTTCGTCATGCGAATCGCCAATGTCGGGGACAGTGAAGACATCATCGATTTTCAAGTCAGCGCCCTGCAACACCTTGCAGAAGTCGACCCGTCGCTGCCCGTACCCAAACCGCTGCTCAATGCACAGGGTCGAGCGCTCAGCCATGTCGAGTTCAGCGACGGGAATACCCACCTGGTCCACGTCCTGACCTACCTCGACGGGATTCCCCTGGAAAACTATGACGGCACACCGGACAAGAAGACGTTTGGTAATCTCGGAAAAACCATCGCTCGAGTTGACCTGGCACTGCGCGGGTTCTTCCATCGCGCTTCACAGCACGATCACCCGTGGAATATGGAAACCTGCACGCGATTATTATCTGTCGTTGAACACATAAGCGATAAAGATGCGCGCAATATTGTCACTGATGTCTTCACGCGCATGGATCAGATTGTGCTTCCCCGCGTTCGAAAGTTACGACACCAGGTTATCCATCAGGATGCCCATGGCGGGAATGTTCTTCTCGACTCAGGGGACCCATCGCGTATTTCCGGGCTAATTGATTTTGGCGACATGTTATACGGCTCATTGCTTGCCGAAGTTGCGGTCGCGGCAGACGGGTTCGACGATCACTGCGACAACCCGATCGAAATTATGTGCGAAACGGCCGCCGGGTTTGATGCGGTCCTGCCATTGGAAGAAGACGAAATCGACCTGATTTTCGATATGATTGTTGCCCGCAATGCGATGACTGCAACGATCGGGTATGCCCGTGCTGCCCGGATGCCCGATGAACCGGCGCATATCGGCAATCCCCAGAACTACATCGACCGCCTGGACCGTCTTCTCAGCATTGGGCGTAAGGAAGCAACAAAGCATTTGCGAAGAGCGTGCCGCTTCCCCCTCTATTGTCCAACGTCAGAAGAGGAAGCCTGGTCGACCGCGGATGAAGATGCACTCATCAACATACGGCAGCGACGCCTGGGCAAGAACGCAACGCACTTTTATGACCGTCCCCTGCACTTCGAACGCGCGAGTGGTGCTTACCTGCACGGCGCAGACGGACACCGCTACCTCGACTGTTATAACAACGTCCCGCAGGTCGGACACTGCAACTCGCACGTCGTCAAAGCCATTTCGCGCCAGGCTGCAGCATTAAATACCAATACCCGCTACCTGTATTCGAGCGTACTGGAATATGCAGAACGGCTGACCGAAAAACTCGCCCCGCACCTGGATGCCTGTGTTTTTGTCAATTCCGGTAGCGAAGCGAATGATTTTGCCTGGCAGATCGCGAAGTTCACGACCGGCAACAGCGGTGGCCTGTTGATGGAAGACGCCTACCACGGCATTACGGAATCAATATTGGCGTTTTCACCGTGCAAGGCTGGCGTAACCTTACCGGACCACCTCGAAGGGCTCATGGTCCCGGACCCCTACCGAGGCCCCTATCGCGAATCTACGCCTGATATTGCCGAGCGCTATGCGGCGGACGCAGATCGTGCCATCCAGGAGCTCGCCACCAGAGGCCACGATCTTGCGGCCTTTATGATCGATTCCGCATTCTGCTCAAGCGGCGTGCCCAATGTCCCGGAAGGCTACCTCTGCGCCGTCGAGAAACGCGTGCGGGCAGCCGGCGGGCTCATGATCTGCGACGAGGTCCAGTCGGGCTTTGGTCGCATGGGGCAATGGTGGGGTCACGAACTGCACGGCGCGCGGGCCGATATCGTCACGATGGGCAAGCCCGTTGCCAATGGCCATCCACTCGGCGTCGTCGTGACGAGCTCTGAAATACTCAACGCCTTTATCGATTCAATCGCGCCATTCTCTACATTCGGCGGCAACACTGTTGCGTGTGCCGCGGGCAATGCGGTTCTGGACGTTATCGAACGGGACGGACTGATCGCTCAGGGCGTTGAAGTCGGCAACTATTTTCGCGACAAATTGCGGGAGCTCGCTGAAACGCAGCCCCTGATCGGCGATATCCGCGGCCACGGCATGCTGACAGGCCTCGAGTTCGTCACAGACCGGGCATCGCGCGCACCGGCAACCAACGAAACCCGGCAGCTGCTGGAACTCATGCGCAAACAGCGAATACTGGTTGGCGAAGAAGGACGGTTCAGTAACATTTTGAAGCTGCGCCCACCGCTGGTGCTCGAGAAGAAACACGTCGACCAGCTGGTTGCAGGCCTCGACATCTGTCTCAGCCAATTGAGCGTTGCTTAAGTCGACGACGTATCGCTGAGTTCTGCGCTGGCCCGACTCAAATCTTCCTCTGTATCGACACCGATTCCCGGCCTTTCTGCCGGTACTCCAACCGCAATGGTCATTCCCAGTGACAACGCTCGCAACTGTTCCAGTTGTTCACTGACCTCAAGCGCAGATGGCTCTGCATTGACCAACTGGCGCAGGACACCGCAGCGATACGCATAGATGCCGTGATGGTGTAACGCCGTCTCCATCGCGATATCCGCATGGATCGCGTCGCGCGCATACGGAATGCTCGCGCGCGAAAAATACAACGCATGCCCGTTGCTATCGCGAACAACCTTCACACAGTTTGGACTCTCGAAATCTTCGCGACTTAAGAACGGCGACGCAAGAGTCGCAATATCCGCCTCGCGGTCTTCCAGCAATTGCGCACATTGGTTAATCAGAACGGCCGGCATAGACGGCTCATCGCCCTGCAGATTGACGGCGATTTTTCCGTCATCCCAATCCAAAAGATCGGCAACTTCTGCGAGTCGTTCCGTGCCGGATTGGTGATCGTTACGCGTCATGCAAACTGTCGCACCGAAAGACTCGGCCGCATCCGCAATTCGTTCATCGTCAGTCGCAATAACGACTTCTGTTGCCCCACTCTCACTGCCGCGTTCGTAAACGTGTTGAATCATCGTTTTGCCGTTAAGCTCGAGTAAGGGCTTGCCCGGCAACCTGGACGATGCATAACGTGCCGGAATAACGACGACGAAGTCAGTCATCGTGAATCACCGCAGCTGCGTAAACGCATTTCAATTCCTTCAATAAGAGCATTCGCTTCAAAGGGGTCCATGTTCAAATCAACAGGGACAAACCAGACCTTGTCCGAGAGATTTCCACCCAGTTTAACGGCATCCTTCTCTGTCATGAAGACATCGAAATTATCGCCAAACTCAATTTGCGATTTCGTGATCGTAGCGTGATCCGGAAAACTGTGTTCGATGACCTGTATCCCGTATGCCCGTAACAGATCAAAAAAGCGTTGCGGATTCCCGATGCCGGCCACCGCGTGCACAGTCGTATCTTTGAATCGGTGCAACGGGCGTGCCAGAGATCCATTCAAGCGACAGGCATCAGTCGCCACCAGTTCGAACGCGATGGCGTCAGGCATGTCGGTAGCGCCGTTAACCAGAATCTGATCGACGCTCTCGAGTCGTTCTGCAGGTTCCCGCAACGGCCCTGCCGGCAGCAGTCGACCATTGCCCATTCCACGTTCACCATCGACAACACAAATCTCATAGTTGCGCTGTAGTCGTAAATGCTGCAAACCATCATCCGCGATAATCACATTGACGCCATCCTCAACCAGCATCGCGGCCGCCCGGACTCGATCCGTGTCTACGACAACCGGGCACCGTCCACGCCTGGCCAGTAATACCGGCTCGTCGCCGGCAACGGCCGCATCACTATCGCTGTCAACTCTCATGGATGTCCCGGACTTGCTGCCACCGTAGCCGCGGCTAACGACACCCGGCGTAAAACCTTTCGCGCGCAGTTTTTCGACAAGCCAGATGACAGTTGGTGTCTTTCCGGTGCCTCCTGCTGTGATATTGCCAACGACAATCACCGGCACATCTGCTGCATAACTGCGCAGCATGCCGCGGCGAAATAACAGCGCCCGGATCTTTAATATCAGCCAGTAGAGACCGCTAAGCGGCAGCAGTACCAGACCGCTTCTTGCGCCTTCGTACCAGACCCGGTGTATCCATCGATAAGTGGCACTCACAGTACAGACTACTCGTCGCTAAACTGCATGCGGTGCAGAGCTGCGTAGTGCCCATCTGCCGCGACCAACTCGGAATGCGTACCCGATTCGACTATTTTTCCAGCCTCGAGAACAATAATCCGATCGGCCTTCTCGACCGTTGACAAGCGATGCGCTATGACCAGAGTCGTTCGACCCTTCATGAGGACATTGAGTGCATCCTGAATACGCCGTTCGGATTGGCTATCAAGAGCGGACGTCGCCTCGTCCAGAATCAACACCGGCGCATTCTTAAGCAACGCCCTGCCGATCGCGATTCGCTGCCGTTGACCGCCCGAGAGCAATGCCCCTCGGTCGCCCACGATAGTATTCAAACCATCCGGTAACTCTTCAATGAATTCCAGTAAATATGCCGCCTCTGCCGCCGCCATTAATTCGGCGTCGGACTTCGAGCGAAGCTGGCCATACGCCAGATTGTTACGGATCGTGTCGTTAAACAGCACCACGTCCTGACTGACCAAACTGATGTTCCGGCGCAGGCTGTCGAGTGTCAGATCACGGATCGAAATGCCGTCAAGCAGGATGTCACCCGCATCCAGTTCATAAAACCGGGGTAACAGGCTTGCCAGCGTTGATTTGCCGCTGCCCGACTGACCCACGATCGCAAGTGTCTGCCCGGCACCAATTTCGACACTGACGTCGTCAATGACGGGGCCATCATCCGTTCCGTAGGAAAAACCGACCTTGTCGAAGCGCACATCGCCCTGCGCGCGGACGAGTTCCTTGCTGCCACAATCGTCTTCGTCTTTCTCATCCATAATCGCGAACAGGCTATCCGCTCCCGCCACACCGCGCTGCAATGTCGCGTTCACATTTGTGATTCGTCGGACGGGTTGCAGCATGAGCATCATCGCGGAGAAAAACGAAATAAACTGACCTGGCGACAACAGCCCCTGAATGGATTGTCGACCTGCCATGTAAATCACCAGTGCAATGCCGAAACCGAATACGACCTGGGTAACCGCTACGCCAAGTGAACGCACGCGAATCAGCTTCAGATTCTGTTTGCGGTTTCGCTCATCAACTTCGAACAAGCGATCGCGCTCGTACTCGTAGCCACCGAACGCCTTCACGACCCAGTTTCCTCGAATGATCTCGTCAGTGACTTGCGTCACCTCGCCGATCGAATCCTGAATGCGTCCGCTGTAGCGACGAAATGCAACACCGAGTAATCGCACCAATGCCGCAACGATCGGAAAAAGTACCGCGACGAACATCGTCAGCATTGGGCTGTGCCAGAGCATGACAGCGAATGCCGCAATCACCGTCAGAATATCTCTGACCGCTATCGTCACTACGCTGGTCACCGATTCCGCAACCATCTCTACGTTGTACGTCAGCCGCGACATCAGCGGACCTGCCGCCTGCGCATCAAAGAACTTGCCCGGCAACGTCAGGAACTTGCCAAACACTTCACGACGTAAGTCGCTGATAACGCGTCGACCAATCCAGCCGAGCGAATATTCCGTCGCAAAACCGGACAATCCGCGAAGCACGAAGATGAACATGAAAGCTAACGAAATGGATAGGCCGGATTCGACGTTTTTGGCAACCAGGGTTTCGTCCATTAATGGTTGCAGCAAAAAGACCAGGCTACCTTCAACGACAGCAGTCAGCGTCATCGCAACAATGGCAACCAGACCAATGAGCTTGTGTGGCGTCACATAGCGGAATAGCCGCCCATAGACGACGCGAACTTCAGGATCGATGCGTTTACTCACGGTCGCGATTCCCTCGCTATTCGACCGGATCGTTGACGGTCGCGATACTGATCTGGGTAAACCCAAGGCGGCCAGCAACGTCCATTGCCGTTACGACATGCTGATGCCTGGCATTCGCATCTGCACTGATCGTCATCGGCATTTTGTTATTGCCCATCGAGACTTTCTGCAATGCGTTCCGAATGGTCTCGGGTCGATTGTTAATCAATTCACGACCGTTGACGAAATAGGTACCGGTTGCGGTGATCATGATATCGATCTGTTCAGGCGGTTCGTCGACAATCGCAGAGCTCTCCGCTTCCGGCAGACTGATGTTGATCTGTGACTGTTTGACGAAGCTTGTCGAAACCATGAAGAAGATCAGCAGCAACAATACAACATCAATCAACGATGTCAGATTCACTTCTGGCTGCGTTTTTGCTCGCAGGCTGAGTTTCATTTTTCCTTGCCCTTCTCTTTACTGCTCCTCTCGCTGCGCCGGTGCAGCGCTTCGACCAGCTTGATGGCTTCCTTTTCCATATCCACAACCAGCGTATCAACGCGGGTCCTGTAATAGCGATAGCCGATCAAAGCAGGAATAGCCACTGTCAAACCTGCGGCGGTTGTAATCAGAGCTTCGGCGATACCGCCGGCAAGAACCGTCGGGTCACCAACACCGTGCGTGGTGATGGCGGTGAACACTTTCACCATACCAATGACAGTACCGAGCAGACCGAGCAAGGGTGTGATCGCCGCGACAGTGCCGAGCGTCTCAAGATAACGTTCCAGTTCATGCACGACATGACGACCGGTGTCCTCGATCGAATCCTTTAGAACGATCCGATCACGGTCACGGTTGATGAGGCCCGCCGCCAGAATCTGACCCAGCGCAGACCCCTGGTGAAGCGTCTGAATCTGCTTTTGGTCGAGCTGGTCTTTCTTGACCCAACCCCAGACCTTGCTGGTGAGATCCTCTGGAATGACACGCTTCTGCCGCAGGGTCCAGAATCGCTCCAGAATGATGCCCATAGCGATGATGGCGCAGAGAATAATCGGCAACATCAACCAGCCGCCGGATTTGACTATTTCAACCATAAGAACCTGAACCACATGGAAAATGGAAATATACAGTGACAGCGCCAAGAATTCTCGCTAAAGCGACACTCAATCGTGCCAGAACCGTCGCTGTCGAAGTCTCTCCTCGCGCAGCCAACTGATTCCTGCGTCCGCGCACAGTCGAAAACTGATCGCCCCGGAGCTTGCCGTGTCCATTACGAGGGCACCACTGCCTTCCCAACGCCGCCTGACGCGCTCTTTGGGAAATCCCCAGCGACTATTGTGAGCCGCTGAGGCTATCGCGTAGGCGGGACTCAGCCGGTTTACAAACGCAGGACTGGAGGACGTCAGACTGCCGTGATGCGGTATCAAGACAACACTTGCCGACTCAAACGGGTATCGCTGCAGCACCTCGAATTCGGCTTCACCCTCAATATCGCCCGTCAGAACGAGATGATGACGTCCTGCGCTTACGATCAATACACAAGAGGCGTCATTGCCTTCCAGGGCACTGTCCGGACCCGGATGAATGAATCGATACCAGATACCGTCAGTTTTCCAGAACTCGCCGGATGCGCATTCAATGACGGTCCGTCCCGGCACGGGAATCGCTTCTCCAACCCGTATCCGGGCAACGTCGATCTGACGCGTCACAGCAGCCACCCCGCCTGCGTGATCATCGTCAGCGTGCGATACCACCAGCGTGTCGATCAATTCAATCCCCTGATGGCGAAGAAACGGCAGAATGACTTGCTCGGCAACGCTACCGCCGCCGCGATAGGACCTGCCAGTATCAAACAACACGGTGCTTTGCCGGCTGTTCAAGACCACAGCCAGGCCCTGACCGACGTCAAGAACATGAATATCTATGCAAGAAGGTGGAGGACGGGCCGGTTTGTAGAGCAACAGCCCGATCACACCGAGGATTGCAATCCACCGCCCTGGCCATCCCCGTGGCAGCACCACCCAGACAGCGGGTAGAAAGACGATGTACCAGATAGCCGTGTCTGTGCCGCCAACGCCGGCCACCATGATATCGGCGACAGGCAATCCTGCAAATACGTCGATGAGCCATTCGATCAGGCGAATGCTCTTTGCCGCCCATGCCAGGAGACTGTCGGCAGCCGCGTCCCAAACCGGCCGCACAACCATGCTCACCAGGGTCAGCGGTACCGTAACCATGCTAAAGACGGGAACCGTAAGCAGGTTCACAACCGGTGCGGTTATCGCGATGCGATGGAATGTGAGCACCGTCAGTGGCATAAGCCCCAGCAGCAAAAAAAGCTGCATACCGATAACTTTTCGCAGCCGCAAGGCGACGACAG
>Ga0055584_100006821_pt1 | contig 11197 bp, 7 predicted proteins | sample OSDHelmetaG_FD_58716 | JGI IMG/M metagenome (GOLD analysis project Ga0055584, IMG submission 58716) | Pelagic marine sediment microbial communities from the LTER site Helgoland, North Sea, for post-phytoplankton bloom and carbon turnover... | ecosystem: Environmental > Aquatic > Marine >...
GTGTTCAGCTCTGGTTGAACGCCAAGCTCGTCAACGATCGCATCCTTCACGGCAGCACGTAATTTTCCAGCCTTGGAACGGAAAGCTTCGCCGGAAACCCGCCAGCTCAACTCGTAACGAAGAATACCCTGTTGCTTCAGCAGATCCTCCACTCTGGACCTGATGGACTCGTTGGGTGAAGCCGGTGAATTACGAAAATTGAACCAGGCTTCAGCGTGACCAGGTGTGACATTCTCTGCGCCGGTACCGGCATGAATATTGGTCACCTGGCAATGTGTCGGCGGGAAGTTCTCATCACCCTGGTCCCATTGCACTTTCGTCAAAGCATCCAAAAAGGTCGTGAGGCGATGGATCGGGTTATCCAGGTCCTGCGGAAAGGCACTGTGGCCCTGGACGCCATGAACCGTTAAACGGGCATGGGTCGAGCCACGCCGGCCAATACGTACCGTGTCACCCAGTCGTGTCCGGCTGCTGGGTTCACCCACGAGACAATATGACGGCACGCCGTTGCGTTGCCTCAGGACTCCCGCGACTCGCTTGACACCATCGACAGCCTCACCTTCCTCGTCACTTGTCAGCAGGATACCGATCTGCCCCCTGTGATCGGGGTGTTCACGTACCAGTTCTTCCGCCGCAGTGACCATGGCAGCCACCGCACCTTTCATATCGGAAGCACCGCGACCATACAGAATATCATTCCTGATTTCGGCCATAAACGGCTGCGAGGTCCAGTCCTCCAAAGGACCGGTTGGAACCACATCGGTATGGCCAAGGAACCACAAAGATGGTTCATCCGGCCCATCGGCATGGCCGTGGCTAAACACTACGTTGCTTACACTGCCAAACGGCATCCACTCAACATCAAAACCCAGCGGCAACAACCTTTTAGCCAGTAAGGACTGGCAACCCGCATCTTCGGGGGTGATCGAAGCCAGTTCAATCAGGGCACGGGTTAAGTCCAGTGTTTCACCCATAATTTATACTCCGCCGAGCTTCATTGACTCGAGTTCCCCCGGGTTAAAGCCGACGGTAACAATCTGATCCGTGACAAATACCGGTCGTTTGATCAGTGTTGGGTGTTCCATCAGCAGATTAAGCAGCGCTTCACCTTCAGACTGACGTTGTTCTTCACTCAACTGCCGCCAGGTCGTGCTGCGACGGTTAACCAGTTTGCCGGCAAATTCGGATGCCAGCCAAGCCTGCAATATTTCGGCCTGTAAACCATCGGTTCTGAAATCATGAAATTGATGGTCGATACCCTTCTGATCAAGCCACTTAAGCGCCTTGCGCACGGTGTCGCATTGTTTGATTCCGTAGACAGTTAACATTATCAGGATTCCACGCTCGCTCTCAGCAGTTCATTAACACTGGTCTTCGAGCGCGTTTGCTCATCCACCTGCTTGACAATGATCGCTGCGTACATGGAGTAACTGCCGTCTTTAGAGGGAAGGCTGCCGGGAACAACCACCGAACCAGGCGGTACCCTTCCGTACATGATCTCACCACTTTCGCGGTCATAGATCCGCGTGCTCTTGCCAATATAAACACCCATCGAAAGCACACTGCCCTTACCAATAATCACACCTTCAACCACTTCCGAGCGGGCACCGATAAAACACTCATCTTCAATGATGGTCGGTGTTGCCTGCAGCGGTTCAAGCACACCGCCGATACCAACCCCGCCCGACAGGTGCACGTGTTCACCAATTTGTGCACAGGAACCCACCGTCGCCCAGGTATCAACCATGGAGCGCTCACCTACGTGTGCGCCGATATTGACATAAGACGGCATCAGCACAGCATCGTGTCCGATAAAGGCACCACGCCGTACCGTGGCAGGTGGAACGATGCGCGCGCCGCAGGTAGAGATATCATCATCCGTACCCTGTGCCCAGCGCAACGGCACCTTGTCAAAATAACGTGATGCAGAGCCGTCAATCACCTGGTTGTGACGAACGCGGAAATACAAAAGTACCGCCTTTTTCAGCCATTCATTGACCTGCCACTCTCCATTAACGGGTTCCGCTACCCGCAGAATGCCATGCTCCAGGCCGGAAATAGACGCTTCAATGGCATCGAGGAGTTCTGTTCCAGCATTTTCCGGTGTAATGGTTATACGTTCTTCAAATGCTGCTTCAATTATTTTGCGTTGGTCGTTCATTGGGTTCACAAGATCCATTAGCGGGTTATTTTTGTCAAAGGATATCTGTCAGGGTTTTTAGTAAATGCGCCCGTGCTTCCCTGCTCAAAGGCTGATTTTGTTTGTCACTGAGTATAAAAGCGTCTTCCACACGATCGCCCATCGTGGTGATTTTCGAATCATGAATGCGGATACCACAGGCGATAAAAGCAGCGGAGATGTCTGATAATAAACCTGGCCGGTCTGAGCATATCAGGTCCAATAGGGTTTTTTCGCCACCATGCGCGGCTGAGAAGTGAATCTCCGGTGCAGTTTTGAATGGTCGCAATCGACGCGGCAATTGGCGAGCCACCGATTTGGGCTTCTTTGCAAAGGCCAGCACTTTGCATAATCGTACTTTCAGACGCTCGCAATCGATGCTATTCAACGTCTTTCCATTGCTATCCATCAACTGGAACAAGTCAAAGCTTTTGCCAGAAGTAGTGGTTCCCACTCTCGCTGAAAGTACATCGAGTCCAATTACATCGATCACCGTTGTGACAGCAGAAAACAAGCCATCATAATCCGGTGCGTGAACCAGTAGTTCACTGATACCTCGTTCCGGCACATCACGCATTGCCACCAGCACGGGGCAGTCAGGCGGGGGATTGAGTACTTTATCTGCGGTCCATTCGAGTTGATCATTGGAATAACTCAGAAAAATACTCTGCGGCAGACTGGCCCACAATGTATCGACAGCTTCACAGTCCATACCCTTTGCCAGCAAGCGCTCACGCACTTCGGTTTTGGATTGTTGAATATGATGTTCACGATCAAAAATATTCGAACTACCCTCAGCCAGCGCCCTTGAAGTGATGGTATACAACTCCCACAAAAGACTGCCCTTCCAGTTGTTCCACAATTTTGGACTGGTGGCGGCAATGTCAGCTACCGTAACAAGGTAGAGATAGTCGAGCCTGGCCTGAGTGCCGACAGTTTCACAGAAACTCCTGAGCGTCTCAGGATCGGTTATATCCCGCCGCTGTGCGGTCTGTGACATCACCAGGTGGTTCTCGACAAGCCAGGCCACGCGTTCCGCATGGTCATCACTAAGGGGCAAATTCTTACAAAAGGCTAGCGCATCCTGCGCACCAAGGGTTGAATGATCCCCATCCCGGCCCTTGGCTATATCGTGGAACAGGGCAGCCAGGTACAAGATTTCAGGATGGTCGATCTGCCGGAAAATATCTTTCGTATGGGGAAATTCCTCCCTGTACTTTCCGTAGGCAAACCTGCGCAGATTTCTGACCACGAACAAAATATGCTGATCCACCGTATAAGCATGAAACAGGTCAAACTGCATACGTCCCACAATTGTCGCAAAGGCGGGAATAAATGCTGCCAGCACACCATAGCGGTTCATCCGTTGCAGTTGTGTATACACACCACTGGTCTGGCAAAACAACTCAAAGAAGGTTTGTCTGGCCTGTTGATCCTCACGGAATGATTGATCTACCAGGTAGAGGTTATCGCGAATCAGGCGGATCGTTGATGCCCGCACACCTCTCAGGCGTTCATGTCTGGCTAACAGCACAAACAGTTCCATCAGTGCTACCGGCCGGCGTTGAAACACATCATCACTGCACGCTTCAAGAAAACCCTGGGTCATCCTAAAATCTTCACCCAGGTCTTCCGATGGCAGATCATCCTGGGGCAGCAACTCTTCACTGAACAGTTGCAGCAGCATCTCATTGAGCCGCTCATTTTGCATGACCGTGCGGTAATAGCGTTGCATAAACCGCTCAACACCCGCATTGGGATGCTGCTCAGGATCAGGTTTGTAAAAGTGCTCGGCGATTTGCCGTTGGAACTCGAATAACAGACGGTCTTCGCCACGCCCTGCAATTGTATGCAGCGCAAAACGGATTTCCCACAGGAATGTTCTGCCATCTCTCAAATCCTGCAGTTCCGACTCGGTCAGAAATCCTCGCTCAACCAGGGTATGCAAAGACTGGGTATTGAAATGTCTCTTGGCAACCCAGCCAATCATCTGGATGTCACGCAAACCACCCGGGCTTTCCTTGATATTGGGCTCCAGGTTGTAAGCGGTGTCATGGTATTGCTGGTGACGCTGGACCTGCTCCTCAAACTTGGCATCAAAAAACTCTGCAGCAGACCAGACCTGATCAGCTGCGGTTGCGTCAAACATCGCCTGCATCATCTCTTTACTGCCACTGAGCAAACGGCTTTCCATCAGGCTGGTGGCCGTGGCTATTTCCTTTTTAGCCTCGGACACACAGGCTTCAACCGTGCGGACGCTGTGACCGAGGTAAAATCCGGCATCCCAAAGCAAGGTGACAAACGCTTCGATGGCGAGACGAAGTTCATCTGTGGGTGGTGATTCGGCTAACAGAATCAACAAATCAATATCGGAATGGGGATGGAGTTCACCGCGGCCAAAACCACCAACGGCAACCAGGGAAACATTCTCAGCGGACGGGATCAGCTTATGCCAGGCAAATAGTATCAACTGGTCGGCTACCCAGGCACGCGCCTTGACCAACTGGTTTACATCTGCAAATGCGTGGAATTTTTTCTCCAGGCACCCATCGGCTTCTGCCAGGGCCTGCTTGAGTATCCGGATAAGTTGAGCGGGGGTCTTCTCACCTGAATGCTGGTCCAGAAAGTCCGGATCCAGACAACCTTCGGCAGCAGCAGGTTTCGCAACAGGGCCTCGTAAACGGATTTTCATTTGCTTTTCCGACGAGCCAGGGCTCTAATCCGCAAGACAGAAGTTCAAAGCTCATCACCCGGCAATCGGGTTAACACATCGAATCCGTCTTCCGTCACCGCCAGCGTGTGCTCCCACTGCGCAGACAGACTGCGATCCCTGGTATGCACGGTCCAGCCATCAGCCAGCAGGCGGGTGTCCTTTTTACCCAAATTGATCATGGGTTCGATGGTAAATACCATACCGGGAACCAGTAGCTCACCCACACCGGGACGGCCGTAGTGCAAAACTTGCGGGTCTTCATGGAATACTTTGCCGATACCATGACCACAGTAGTCACGGACCACGGAGCAGCCCTGCCGCTCCGCATAACGCTGAATGGCGTGACCGACATCCCCCAGGCGTAAACCCGGTTTGACCATCTCGATACCGGTAACCATCGCTTTGTGCGCGATCTCACATAAATTCCGTGCCCTTACAGTGGGTTCGCCGACCAGGAACATTTTGCTGGTGTCCCCGTGCCAGCCATCCTTGATTACCGTGATATCAATATTGAGAATATCGCCATTCTTAAGCTTCTTCTCGCCCGGAATACCGTGGCAAACCACTTGGTTCAGAGAAGTACAGATAGATTTCGGAAAGCCCCGGTAGTTTAAAGGCGCGGGAATGGCCTGCTGTTCCCCGGTGATATAGGCGTGACAGATATCGTCTAACTCACCGGTGGTTATACCGGGACGCACATGCTCACGGATCATCCTCAGAACATCAGCCGCCAAATGCCCTGCGATCCGCATGGCTTCGACCTCTTCCGGTGTTTTTAGAACTATTCCCATATACTTATTTCCATGACATCCCAAATGTAATCACGGGCTCTTCCCGGTGATCGACCGAATATTGTACCTGTTGGAACGCAGTTTGTATTAATCACTCTGAAAGTAATCGAACTAGCGATTATAGGGAACCCCTGGAAATTCTCCATGACTAATGAATGGCCAAGGGGGATAATTCGCCTTCGATAGTAATCGTCCTACCTTTTTCCGAGGTTAGAGGGAGTTTTAGGGGAATGGGAAAGTTTTTCAAATTTATGCTTCCACTGATTTTGATCATCGGCTCCGTAGTCGTGGTTATCGCCCTCGTCGCCTTTCAAAAATCACAAACAGCTGAACGTAAAACCGATACCGAGAAAGCGGTGCTGGTCGACACCATTGTTGCCGAGGTTGTTTCGCTGAACCTCTCTGTCAACTCGCAGGGTACCGTCAGGCCGCGTACGGAAACCACCCTGGTCTCTGAAGTTTCGGGCAAGATCGTCTCTGTTGCCCCGGAGTTTGTCGCCGGTGGTTTTTTTCGCAAGGGTGAGGTATTACTGCAGATTGACCCCAGTGATTACCAAACAGGTCTAAAACGTGCCGAGGCTGCGCTGGCTTCAAGAAAAGCAAAACTGGCAGACGAGACTGCACGTTCGGAGCAGGCCTTGAAAGACTGGACAAATTTGGACAGACAGGGCCAGCCCAGTGATCTCGGCTTACGGAAACCTCAAATGGCGGATGCGAAGGCCAATGTCAGTGCGGCCGAAGCCGATGTGCAAAAGGCAGGCCGTGATCTTGAACGCACCCGGATCACCGTCCCCTATGATGGCCTGGTCAGACAAAAAGCCGTGGATATCGGTCAGTACGTAACACCCGGCACCCGGCTCGGTGTCACATTTGCAGTTGATACAGCCGAAGTACGTTTGCCGCTGACCACCAACGATCTGAACTACCTGGATTTACCGTCCGAAACCGAGGTCAAAAAGCAGGACAAGTCTTTCCCGCCGGTTACCCTGAGCGTGGACAATGGCGGCGGCACCCGCCAGTGGCAGGCCCGGATCATCCGCACTGAAGGTGTGGTCGATGAAACCAGCCGGGTTATTTATGCCGTTGCCCAGGTGGTTGATCCTTACGGGGTGCTGGGCCAGAGCCATCAGCAAGAACTCAAGATCGGGACCTTTGTCAACGCGGAGATCCAGGGTCTGCCTGCCGAAAACGTGGTGGTATTACCACGCTACGTGTTACGCGCTGACCACACCATTTTGATTGTCAACAAGGACAATGAACTCGAAATATTGCCGGTAACCGTATTGCGTGCCGAACCCAAGAAGGTCTATCTCAGCCAGGGCATTGAGGGCGGTACAAAAGTCGTGATCACAACGCTGGATGCACCGGTACCAGGTACCAAACTCGCCATACGCGGGCTTGAAGATGCGACAGTGACGGAGTCCGCCAGAGAGAGCGAACAGTGAATCAGAAGCAGGGCTGGTACTTTGCCATTATCGAATGGTTCGCCAGGAATGCCGTGGCTGCCAACCTGTTAATGCTGATCCTGTTGCTTGGGGGTCTCTACACCGTTTTTACCATCAAGAAAGAAAGCCAGCCGCCGATAGAAACCAACTTCATCACCGTCAGCATGCCGTTTCTGGGCTCCAGCCCCGAGGACGTGGAAGAAGGCATTCTGATTAAAATTGAGGAGTCCATACAGGACATCGAAGGCATTCAGGAAATCATGTCCACCGGACGCCGTGGTAGCGGTACGGTACAAATCGAGGTCAGGGCCGGTTACGACGTGCCCGAGGTGATGAATGAGATCAAGAACCGCGTCGATGCCATATCAACCTTTCCTGATAACACCGAAAAACCCATCGTTTCACGGACCCGATTCCAGCAACAGGTCAACCTGGTATCGGTTTATGGCGATGTCGACGAACGTACCCTCAAAGAATATGCAAAGCAGATAAGAAACGAGATTGTCACCCTGCCCGGTATCACCCGGGCGGAGCTTCTTGGCTCACGGCCTTACGAGATCAGCATTGAAGTCAGCGAGTTTACACTCGAGCAATACAAGATGAGCCTGGCTGAAGTGGCCCAGGCCGTACGCCGTGGTTCACTCGATTTACCGGCTGGCTCCATCCGCTCGGATGCGGGTGATATCCAGGTGAGGACCAAGGGACAGGCCTACACGGGACTGGACTTCGAAGACATCCTGGTACGCACCAATGCAGATGGCTCACGCGTACTGCTTAAAGACGTTGCCACTATCAAGGATGACTTTGAAGAAACCGGGCGTTTTTCTGAGTTCAACGGCAAACAGGCATTTACCATCCAGGTTCTTTCAGTCGGTGACCAGAGCGAACTGGATATCTCGCAAACAGTCCGTGACTATGTCGCCGAAAAGCAGGCCTCGATTCCTTCCGGTGTCAGCCTGGCCGCCTGGGCTGACGTAACCTATTACCTCAAGGGGCGTCTTGACATGATGATCAAGAACCTGGTCATTGGTGCCCTGCTGGTATTCCTCTCATTGACATTGTTTCTCCGTCTCAAGCTGGCATTCTGGGTGATGGTCGGTCTGCCGGTGGCGTTTTTGGGTACCTTTTTCCTGATGCCCGTATTTGGTATTACCGTTAATCTGATAAGCCTGTTCGGTTTTATCCTTGTGCTGGGTATCGTCGTGGATGATGCAATCGTTATCGGTGAAAGCGCGTATACCAGCATGCGGGAGAAAGGCCACTCAATAGACAACATCCTTGAAGGTGTTCACAAGGTGGCCATGCCGGCAACTTTCGGTGTTTTGACCACCATGGCGGCATTTATACCCATTCTGATGATCAGCGGGATCATGGGCGAGTTTTTCGCTTCCATTGGCTGGGTCGTTACCCTTTGCCTGGTGTTTTCATTGATTGAATCCAAACTGATTCTGCCGTCTCACCTGGCGCATATGAAAATCAAGCTTTACGGTGAAGAAACGCAAAATCGATTTGTCCGTTTCCAGCGATTCTTCAGTGAAGGTCTGCATACTTTCGTAGACAATCAATATTCGCCTTTCCTGGCCAAATGTCTGAAACGGCGTTACCTGACACTTTCAGTATTCATCTCCATGTTGATCCTTTCCATCGGCTTGCTGGTTGGCGGGATTTTGCGCTCGGTATTTTTCCCGGACATCACGGCCGATTTCCTGCGGGTTGATCTTCTGATGAATGAGGGAACCCCGGCGGCACGTACCCACGATGCCCTGAGACAGGTGCAGGATGGTTTGTGGAAGCTGGATGCAGAAGTCAGCAAAGAGCAGGGTGTGGAATCGGGTGCCGTGGTTTCCAGCGTGCTTTCTTTTGCCCGGGGCGAAATCAGCGGACAAATCATCACCGAACTGGCCAAGGACGACAAGGCCGTCATAATAGGTACGGAGGTTCTACGCCGCTGGCGGGAACACGTTGGTGAAATCCCAGGCGCCAAACAACTTGGTTTTTCAGCAGCCACCGGCCCCGGTGGCGGTGCTGCCATATCTATCCAGCTAATTGGAGCCAATGTCGACCAGGTGGGACGTGCATCACAGGAATTGACACGCAGAATGAGTACCTATGAGGGCCTGTACGACATCCGCAATACTTATGAGCGTGGCAGACCCGAAATCAAGCTGAATGTAAAAGCGGAAGCCGAAGCGCTGGGGATCACGCTACAGGATCTGGCCAGCCAGGTCAGGGCCGGTTTTTATGGAACCGAGGTACAGCGTATTCAGCGGGGTCAGGATGAAGTCAAGGTCATGGTACGCTTTCCACGGGAAGAGCGTGACTCGGTGGGTTACCTGGATAATATGAAAATCCTTACGCCGGGTGGTGGACGTGTTCCCTTTCACTCGGTTGCCGAGGTTGAGCTGACCGAAAGCCCGGCGTTTATCCGTCGGTTTGACCGTGAACGTGCGATCCGGGTATCTGCAGAGGTAGACAAGGAGAAATACGAACCCAAGAAAATTCAGGATGACATCATGAACAAGGAACTGCCGCAGGTACTGGCGCATTTCCCCGGTGTCCGTTCAAAGCTCAGTGGTGCCAGCCAGCAACAGGTTGAAATCCAGCAGGACCTGATCAGAGGCGGCCTGCTCGCGGTATTCCTGATCTACGCATTGATGGCGATACCCCTTAAATCCTATGCCCAACCACTGATCATTATGTCGGTCATTCCGTTTGGTACGATCGGCGCACTGGTCGGTCACCTGATTCTTGGAATACCGGTCAGTATGACAAGCTACTTTGGCATCATTGCTCTGTCGGGTGTGGTTGTTAATGACAGCCTGATCCTGGTTGATTTCGTCAATCGTGGACGCGATGCCGGTATACCCCTTGACGAGGCTGTAAAACAGGCCGCCAGGTCACGTTTCCGTGCCATCTTGCTGACCTCGCTGACCACGTTCCTTGGATTGGCACCGATTGCGATCTTCGAAACCAGTCTGCAGGCGCAGTTGGTTGTCCCAATGGCAGCCTCACTGGCGTTCGGCATCCTGTTTGCGACAGTCATCACTTTATTCCTGATTCCGACCCTCTACCTGATACTCAATGATTTCAAATCATGGTGGAAGGAAGCATGGATACATGCAACCCCACGACGTTTCAAACGAACTGAACCAGCTACTGAGTCCGGGCCTGGGACGATGCAGCGGTCAGAAGAAATCTAGGACGATCAACTGGCACAGAGTATAAAAAACCTGTTGACCCTGGCCCGCGTAAAGCTGGCCGACAGTCCTTCCGCGCGTTTTGATGCGGAGATTCTGATGGCGCATGTATTGGAGTCAACGCGTTCCTTCCTCTATGCAAACCCGGAACAGGAATTGCCCAACCCCCGCTCGGAAGCTTTTAAAAAACTGGTAAAGCAGCGAGTTCAAGGGCAACCCATTGCCTACCTGACCGAATCAAGCGAATTCTGGTCGTTACCACTGAAGGTCAACCCAAGTGTTCTGATCCCGCGACCGGACACCGAGCGACTGGTTGAGGCTGCACTTTCTAAAGTCCCGATGGAGGCCGACTGGCGAATAGCAGATCTTGGAACCGGCAGCGGTGCCATCGCTCTGGCGGTTGCTTCAGAACGAAGAAAGTGTGAAATCCATGCAACTGATATCAGTTCTGCGGCGCTCGAAGTCGCACGCGACAATGCCAGGAATTTGGGCTTTGATCACATCCAGTTTCACTGTGGTTCCTGGAGTACACCGCTCAAGGGCAAATTTCACCTGGTCCTCAGTAACCCACCTTATATCGACGGGAATGATGAGCATTTAGTGAAAGGCGATCTGCGTTTTGAACCACGCGGTGCATTAACACCCGGACAGGATGGATTAAGTGCGATAAGAGAAATCAGCCATCTGGCCAGGGCCATGCTGGTCGATGGTGGCTGGCTGATGTTGGAACACGGCTGGGACCAGGGTCCTGCAAGCCGGCAGATTCTGCACGATGCCGGATTTACCGCTATTGAAACCCATCAGGACCTGCAAGACCATGACCGGGTCACGGTGGGTGAAAATCGTAGGGTGTGTTAGGAGTAACGCACCCT
>Ga0055584_100006823_pt1 | contig 11196 bp, 5 predicted proteins | sample OSDHelmetaG_FD_58716 | JGI IMG/M metagenome (GOLD analysis project Ga0055584, IMG submission 58716) | Pelagic marine sediment microbial communities from the LTER site Helgoland, North Sea, for post-phytoplankton bloom and carbon turnover... | ecosystem: Environmental > Aquatic > Marine >...
AGATTGAGGGGCTGACCTGCCTAAAAGGAATCGCGGCGTAAAGCCGCTCCTACGAGTTGCGATTGTTTAGTTTGTGGGGGCGTATGAAGACCAAAAGGCGAGTCATTTCCCTTGGGTAGATTCTTCTTAGTTTGGAGGGTGCTGCCTAAAGGGAATCGCGGCTTAAAGCCGCTCCTACGAGTTGCGACAATTTGTGTAGGAGCGTTTCTCTGGGCGGGAGAAGCTTCTGAATCAAAGACTGTTGCGGCTACCACGTATGAGTATCCGAATACGCTCTTCATTGGTGTTGCCGTTTAGATTGCGGCATGGCGCAAGCGCCAGCCCTACGAAAACTAATTTTGGGCTACCTGAGTCGGCTGTGTTTCGCCTCGGAATAACGGACTGGTGCAAATGGTTATGATAAGGTCCTTGAATCCGCCTCCCTTTTCGAGATTGGCAGCGGCGATGTCGTCAGCAACGATTTTTTCGGAGAAGGAGAGCGGATGCCCGAGGGCGTAGGTAAGCAGTTTCTCGGTTAATGCGCGGGCGAACTGGTCGGATCGATCCAGCAAGACCTTTTTCATGTCGACGACTCCGTCAAACGATCCTCCCGGAACGGAGCCCTTAGCGTAGACGGGTTGTCCATTGCGGTATTTAGATCGATAAACGCCGATAGCGTCGAAGTGCTCCAGTCCGAATCCCCAGGGATCGATACTCTTGTGGCAGTCGGCGCAGGTTTCGACTTCGCGGTGCCTGGAGAGCATGTCAAAAATGGTTTTAGTACCGCGCACGTCGGGCTCGATCGGCTCTACATCTGCAGGTGCGGGGGAAGGAGGGTCCCCGAGAATGTTTTCCAGTATCCACACACCTCTTACGACAGGAGACGTTCGGGTGCCATTGGAGGTCAATTTTAAGATGCTGGCTTGACCGAGCAATCCACCCCGTGGATTCTCTTTCGGTAAAGCCACTTTCTGAAACGCGTTTCCGCTCACACCCTCAATTTCATAGTGTCTGGCTAAACGCTCGTTGAGCATAGCGAAGTCCGAATCGAGAAACGAAGTGATCGACAGGTTCTTGCTAAGGACATGTTCAAAAAAAGCCTCGCTCTCTTGGGCCATGAAAGCTTCGAGCAAAGGATCGTAGTCCTCGTAAAGCTTGGGGTCAGGCCGCATCAATTCGATGTCTTTCAAGCCGAGCCACTGCGCTGTGAAATCTTTGACTAAGCGTTCAGACTTTTCGTCTTTGAGCATTCGCAACACTTGCTGTCGAAGGACTCTGGGCTTTCGTAGCTGACCCTTTTCTGCCAGTTTACGGAGCTCCGTGTCGGGCATAGAGTTCCAGAGAAAGTAGGAGAGGCGGTTGGCGATCGCCCAAGAGTCCTGCCCATCGCCCTTGTCGTAGTTATAGAGAAATCGCGGCGAGGTGAGCACTCCTTCGACCACGTTACTCATCGATGCTTCTTCCGATAATCCTTGTTCCAGCCCTGCTTGATAGAGGCGATTGAAGTTTCGCACAGTGGTTTCGGGCACGGGCCGACGAAATGCCTCGGAGAGAAACGCTTCGATCTTTTTATGAATGTCTGCTGCGGCCGTTGAATGGTTGCCGAGCAATCGTTGCCGCGCTGGAGGAGGCCACGCGTCTATCTCTGGACCGGAAACGGTGATCGACTTAACCTGAAGGAGATCCGCTACGAGCATCTCTTTTCCCTCGACGATGGCAGTGGGCGACTGATTTAAAATGGCGGCTGAGGCGTAGTGCACCATGATGTTCTCACCTTTGTTGAGCCGCACATCGACGTATTGCTTACCCAGCTCGTTGCCAATGTAGAAGTAACCCACGCGGCGCCCGGGAACAGATGCAGCGTCCATGTGCCGCGCCTCGGATGCCTGGATGGCGACGATGGAAACCAGACGAGGTTCGTCGTTGGGCTTCCGCTCGCGCTCTTTCATGTTCTTCTCGTAGGCCTCTCTCACGTAGGTGTACTCGATCCCTTGTTCTTCGAGATCCGTACGGTAGTCGCGAGCGAAGCCATCGACCTCTACGCGGTAAAGCCCATCTTGAGGAACGACGAATCCTTGTGGCCACATAACGTGCTTCCGGTCGCGACTGGATGAAGTAACGATAAATTCACCTCGCTCTTCGACATTGTAGCCGTGGCCAATCGTACCCAGCGAGTAGTGACGTTTTTGACGCACATCTTCTCCGCTCGCCATGGCGAGCTTTGCAATGGTATTGGCGTTATTCTGAAGCTTCAGAACCATTTCAGGATTCGCGTCCAGTGTGATGGCTAAGCTATTGAATCCTTCCAAGTCGGGATCGGCGGGAAGGTGCTTAGAAAGGAGAAGGTCGATGCCGAGCAAGTCTTTGACCGTATTGTCCAGGGCGGAGTGACTAAGACGGCGAATGGCAATGCGGCCTTTTTCGTTCGCGGAAGCAGCGGCTGCCCGGAGTTCTGAATCGATGGCCTTAATGGCTTGAGATAGTTCGCCTTTTGGAGGCCGAGGCTCCTCTTCCGGAGGCATGTCCCCCGTTATCAGCATGTCGGATACGTCCTGCCAGAGAACTGCGTTCTGACCCTGAGAAAAGTCGCGGCTCAAGGTGTCTAGGCGAATGTCTCCCTTTTGCTTCTCTTCCCCATGGCACATGACGCAATGCGCTTCGATGAAAGGAGTGATCAAGGCGTCGAAGTCTTGTGAGGCGTGGGTGGATGCCGCCGGAATTGCGGTAACCAGGGCGAAGAAAACAAAAGGTAGGGAGGACTGGCTCGGTCCTCCTTTCTTCAGAGATTTCGGGAGAACCAAGCCGGTCCTCCCTACCTTTAGAATTGAAGAGAGAGCCTTCATTTTTTTAGAGGACGCGCTTCGCTCCCGCTACGCGAGCTGTTTGTTGATGTTGCCGGTACTGTGAGCGAATTTCTCGGTTTCGATACCGAGAGATTGTAACATGGTCACAAATACATTGGCGAGTGGCGTTTTTCCTCCCTCAAATATGAGGTCCTTGCCGGTGTGGCGCAAGTCTCCGCCTGCGACGAGTACGGGGAGGTTTCGGTTGGAGTGGGAGCTTCCGTTTCCAAGCCCACTGCCGAAGAGTATTTGAGTCCGATCAAAAAGAGAGGCATCACCATCGTCCTGAATCTCCTTCAGTCTAGAAATAAACTTGGAGAGTGAACGGGTATGCATTTGCTCGATCTTGACGAGCTCATCGACGACTTTCGGATCTTTGCCGTGATGCGACTGGCCGTGGTATCCCGAGAGCTGTTCCCCGCCCAAAGTGATCGGCAATCCGCCGGCGGGCAGTTCGATCGATGCCACCCGTGTCGAATCGTGCTGTAGGGCAAGGGCTGTGAGCTCATACATGAGATCCAGGTTTTCGTGAAAGGTGGTGGGACGCTCCATCAGTGGCGGCACGCCTGGTTTTGGCGTGTTGATCCATTGCTGCTGCCGTTCGATACGCTTTTCAACGTCCCGAATGGAAGTGAAGTAGGCGTCGACCTTTTCGCGGTCTTCGGAGCCGATTTCGTTCTGAAGGGCTCGGGCGTCGTCAGCTACGATATCGAGAATGCTTCGCTTGAAGGCCATGGCCCGGCTGGCCTCCTTGGGATTCAAGTCATTTACGAAAAGCTTCTGGAAAACCTTGATCGGATCCGGCTCTGGGAGCAGCGGAACGCCGTTTTCATCCCAAGACAGCGTTTGGCTCGGCTTGCCTTCCGATGCTCCGAGCTGGAGCGAATGGTACCGGCTATCGCGGCTGAGATGCTTCGCGGCGAGTTGGTCTAGCGTGATCTGGTTTCGAACCATGATCGACTCGCCAATATATTCTGGTTGGTAGACCCCTGAGAGAAAGGAAGGGGTGCCTTTGTGGCCGCCATTGATCCCGTGATCGACGCCCGAAACGACCGTAAAGTCTTTGCGGTGAGGCATTAACGGCTCCAGTAGGCGAGGGGTGCGGTCGCCATTCTGGGTGGGATGCCACTCGCCTGGGTACATGCCTAAGAACGTGCCGACGCAGACGAGGCGTTTGCGTGCCTTGGCGATGAGATGGGTCGCCGCGATTGAAAGAGGAAGTGAGTTCAAAAACGGCAGAGCCATCAGCCCCCCGGTCCCGCGAAGGAACTGTCTTCGGTTGATTTCGACGGTACTTCTCATTTCACCTGTATTACACCAAATTTAGGCGAATTGGTCAATCGTTCAGACCAGGACTGAATTTCGAGCCCTGATTCGGTATTGATGTCGGCTAAATTCTTTATTCGAGGCTGATGGATACGCGGAAGCCGGAGAGGCGGCTTTCAAGGTTTTGCGTGTCGGATTCGCTGGAAGTGGAAACGCTAAGGATGTCGCCAGTGCCCAAGTGGTAGGAGTCGTTGGTCCAGTTGATGAAGTCGCTGGTTCGCTGGATGCGGTAGACGCGGCCGAGGGCGGAGGGGAAGCGGATGATGACTTTGTCGAGATCCGTCGGGTGCGGCTCGATGGTGAAGGGGAATTTGGACTTGGGGTCGTTCGGGTTGTTCTGGGTTAGGAACTCGAAGGTGTCGGTGAGGCCGTCGGCGTCGAAGTCGCCACGCCCATCGCGCTCGAGGGTGCCGAAGTGGAGCTCTTCCCAGGCGTTTTCCATGCCATCGCCATCGCTGTCCTTGAGGTGGCGGAGGCTGAGGAGGAGAGTTCGCTCGTTGTCGCTTTGATCAGGTTCGTCGAGAGTTTGAGAGGGATCGACCGAGAGGGTGAACCGGTGTTCGGTGCCGGTTAGGTTGGTGAGGGTGGTGGTTATGTCTGTGGACTCTCCGGCGGCGAGGGTCGTGAGGGTTTCGCTATGAATGACTCCTGAGTCGTTTGTAATTTCGACGGGGATGTTAATTTGCGTCGTCGAACCGTTGTTGGTAACGGTGCCGGAAAGGGTGAGGGTGGTTTCGTCGGAGACGGAGCGGTCCCATGTGAGGTAGCTGGCGGCGAGGTCGGCCGGGTTTAATGCGGAGGTGGCGGTGTTGTTGGTTTCGTCAAGCTCATCGACAGTACCCGCAGAATCGATACGGACGTAGATTTGATCGCTTAGATCTCCCGTGGCTTGGATGGTGACTTGGGATTGTTCGCCGCCTTTGAGGTTTACGACTTGTTCGCTGAGCAAGGTTCCTCCGGAGTCAGGATCGCCGAGGTAGAAGGACAAGGTTGCGTCGCCAGATGGGAGGGCTCCGAGGTTTCGGATGTTCGCCACGATGGCGTAATTGCTGGGGCTGTCTTCTATAGGGTCGATTTGAATGGATGAGACGGTCAGGTCGCGGCCGAGCTCGTGTTCGAGCCAGCGGAGGTCGTGTTGTTCGGAGTCGGTGTGTTCGCTGAGGTAGGCGGTGAGGAGCTTACCGCTACCGTCGAGCGCGAACACTGGTGAGGCTTCGAATTGGGCGTCGTTGGTCAGGGTGATCTCGTCGCTCCAGGTTTGGGAGTCGGGGTCGTAGAGTGCGTAGCGTAGGTCGGATTGTTGTTCTTTCAAAGAAGCCCAGAGGAGGGCGATGCGACCTTGGGCGTCGCAGGTGACGTCGAATTGCGTTGGAGCAGCTCCCTGTTCTTGGTCGCGGTGAAGCTAGACGCCTTGGTGGAGAAGGAGAATCCGTTGGCTTCGTCGATGCGGTACTCGTAGCGCTTCCAGGTTCCGGCGAGTTCGGAGGCGGTGAGGGAGTCGGGGCTTTTGAGGGCGATGCGGAGCTTGGCTTCGCTTTCGCCGAGGGAGCGGCCGAGCAGGATGTCGTGCCCCTCGCCGATGGTGAAGCCGGGGGCGGCGGAGCCGAAGCGCATATCGGCGCCGGATTGGATCGCGGCGGTGCCGAGGGGGGAGGAGCCGTCAGAGGCAATGGAGAAGGTGCTCGATTCAGCGACGGCGGTGACGTTTTCCTGGGCTTTGCTTGCAGTGATGGGGATGCAAAAGCCGATGAGAACGAATATGAAAAACCGAGGCACCCTGCAAAAAAAATCGTTGGTTGGGCCGGGGCGATACAAAAATTAGGATTGGGCGGAAAATAGGGGAAAGTACTAGAGATGCTAACGAGCTGATTGTTAAGGGATTCAATACAGGCGCATTCGGTCGAATAGAATCCAAATTCACGCGATTCACTGCTATTCGGTTGTAAACTGAAATCTGCTGTCCGCCTCGGGGTACATCCTGCAGGACAATGCGTTTGTGAATGAAGAGGGATTTGGATGCTGACAACCGGTTGTGGATGGACTTCGGCAGCCGAGCATTTAATATTTGCAACTATTTGATTTTCAGAAAGTTATTTAGGACTAATACCTTGCTAATTGAGCGGTTGTCAGTCACGCCCCATCAATGATACCTCTCGCTCGACCTGCTTTACTCCTTTTTGTTGCTGTGTTGGCCTCTGGGTCGATTCACGCGAAGACCTGGATCGCAGATAGCGATCCGAATCACACGGCTGATTTCCGATCCGCCCAAGAAGCCCATGATGGAGCCGAAGAAGGGGATGTGATCTACTTCGTCGGCTCGTTTCGCCACTATGGGGATCTCATCGCGACGAAGCGGCTCACCTATGTCGGCCCCGGCTATTTCCTGGGTGAAAACAACCCGAACTTTCAAAACCTTTTTCCGGCGCGCTTAAAGACCGTTTCGCTGACCTACGAAATTTCAAACGCTCCGTCCGATAACGTCGACCCGGAGGAGATTATTTCGGACTCCTCGGGTAGCGTATTCCAAGGAGTCACGATAGAGACGCAATTGCACATCATAGCCAATGACGCGGTGTTTAAGGGGTGTAATATCTACTATCTGAATATCAACAATTCCTCGCCTTTCATTCCGGCGGGAGGAATTGAAAAAAGGGATAATGTCTCTACCTGCATCTTCGTGCAGAGCTATTTTTCCGGATCTGCGCTCATCCAAATGAGCTGTTCGGAGGTCTACTTTGGGAATAGCATTTTCAGTGCTGCGCAGATCGGCTTCGGGGCGGCGAATGGGTTTTTCATCTCTTCAGTGGAGTTGGAGAACAATATTTTCGATGGCTCGTATGTTAATGTGAGCGACGGAGTTTTTCGGAATAATCTATTTGCGACCATGCAGTCTTTTAGGGGCTCCCGCACGACGGCCGCGGGGAATGTATTCAATGCTGCCTTTTGGGATAATAGTGCGGCTGGGGATACGCTTGATGAGAGTACGAATACCTCGCTTGCCGACGATGCGTTCCGCGCCTTGTTCGATGGAGCAGGGACGGATGGCCAGTATCTGCCCGCTGCAGGAAATGCGAATTTGCTGAATGGAATCGATGGGGCAATGGTGGGGCCGTTTGGCGGTTCGTATCCTTATGTGCTTTCAGGGCTGCCCAATATTCCCCGTATCATCGGGGTGGATGCCCCGCGAACCGGGCCGAGCCAAGGCAGCATTCCGGTCACTCTAAAAATTCGTCTTCCTCAGTAGTTCAATCGTATCGCTATGCGTTTGATATACTATTTTGGAGCGGGCGCGGCGAGTGCCCTGCGGATTCTCTGCTTGGGGGCGCTCTACGCTCCTTCTGTTGTACCTTCAGGCGCGGCGACCTACTCGGACGAGCATTGTGTCGCCCACTTGTCACCCGCTCTGGGTAGTTTTGTTCTCAGGTGGGACGAGGTGCCGACCGAGGCACCGGACGCGGTGTTGTATCGCGTGTACCGGACGGTGGGTTCGGAAACGGAATTGGTGGGAGAGACGAGTGGACTCACGTATTATGTATCTGACTACGCGTCGGCAGATGTGACGATTCAGGTGAAATGGGTGGATGAGGCGGAGGTTGAAACGGATTACTGCTCCATTGCGATCCCTCGGTACGAATTGCTCTACGCCGAATACTTTGTAGGTTCGGACCCCGGACCGGGCAACGGAGTGGAGATTCCGCTGGAAAGTGATGGAACGGAGGCGCTGGAGTTGAGCTTCGACGTCGGTGCGGTGGCCAATGAAGGAATGACGAGTGTTTATACGCGCTATCATGATAGTCGTGATCACTGGAGCATCGACCTTGTCGCTCGCATCATGGTGACGCCGCGGCTGGTGGGAGAAAATTATTCGCTGATGGTCTACTCCGAGACTGCAGGCGATTGGGTTCCGGTTGAGTCGATCGTCGGCGAAGGCGATCAGCTGTCGTTTGGTCATTTGAGCGGAGTTGAGGGAATTCAAAAGCCCACCTTTATGCTTCAATCGGATGAGGGGCATTTTTCGTTTCCGGAAACGCTGATCTATTTGAGCGAAAAGCAGGCGGAGGTCGATGGAGCGGCGACTCTCGACTATCGGGTTTCGGGCAATGGCAATACCAGTGTGGGTAGTGTGAGCGGCTTGCGCGTTGAGGATGGTTTGGAGGCCCTGTTGAGTCCGAACAGTCCGGTGGGAGAGGACTATGCGGTGTCGCTGGAAATGACGACTCGCAATGGCTTTGTCGTTTGGCCGCTCACCTTTCCGATTGATGTCGTTTTAAACGAACAGCTCGTTGCGAGTGCGGGAGGCAATAGGGTCGTGTATGAGTATGATGGAGACAATCGGGCCTTGGTGAAGCTTGACGCTTCAGAGTCGACTGATTTAGGGGGAGCGATAACGAAATATCTGTGGGAGTGGGGCAACGAATCGGTCGAAGGCGAATCGGTTCAGCTGGATCTCCCCTTGGGCGTCACTATGGTACGCTTGACGGTTTTTGATGAATCTCAACTTGGGGCGAGCGATGAAATATCGGTCGAAGTCGTTGACCTGGATTCCGATGACGATGGGCTTCAGGATTCGTTCGAGCGGTATATCGCCGACTCGGATCCCAACGATAGTATACGGGTAATTGAAGATGTGCGTCCAAAGGGGGACTTCGATGGCGACGGATACAGGAATATCCGGGAACAGAGCAATTTGACCGATCCGACTATCATCACTATCCCCAGTGAGAACGAGCCGGAGATGCCTCGACTTCGGATTACACGAAATCCGGATGGGAGCCTGAGGTTTGAGGCGATCCTCTTGGACAAGGGACACTTTCGCTTGCTGAGCGGAGAGCTCGGTGTGGATGTCGCCCTATGGGAATTGCTGGCCGAAGGTGATTTCGAGAACGAGCTCTTTGAGCATTCAAGGCAGGAATCAGAGAAAGCGTCCTTTTTCAGTCTCTCCGTGGAAGGCGAACCGGAGCCTGTTTTTGAAGGGATTATCGACGATGAGGAAGGACCTGTGGAAGTCTTCCAAATTGAGTCGAGTGGATTGCCCTGGAACCTTAGCCCGGATACGGAGTATGACTTGACGCTCAGTCAGGTGGAGGGGACGCCGGGACAGGCGCGAATCAATGGCGAGTACGCGTTTAGGCTGATCGACCTCCTGGATGGCGAACCTGTGGCGTTCGACTATTCCATCGATCCGACGTTTGTGAATTTCGTGGATGGCATCGCTGCCTCGAAAATACGGATACAAACGGACGCTTCGCTTTACAATGTGGGGGTTGTTCTCGAGCAAGCGATTGTGAATGTGTCGAGCGTTGGCGCTCAGGCAGAAGGAAAAGGGATATTCTGGAACCTGCAGGTAGACACTGATGGCCTGCCCCTTGTTTCCGAATACCAGGCTGCGAGTGCTCAAGTATGGAATTATCCTTCCAAGATTACCTATCCGATCTCAGGAACCTTTGCCGAATATCCGGGGCATAAATCGCTTCATTGGGGGGTTGATCTCGCAATGCTGAAAGATTCGTATGTGTATCCTGCGAATAAAGGGATCGTTGTTTTTGCCGGTGGCACGATCGGCAGCGTGCTGATTGACCATGGCAATGGATACCTGAGCAAGTATCTCCATGTGAATCCGATCGTGAAATATGGCGCGATCGTCGATGTGAATACCGCTATTGCGACCGTCAAGACAAGCAGTCCGGTGCATCTGCATTTCGAGTTGTGGGAGGCGAGCCCTACGCTTCGGCCCAAGGCGAGAACCAGTTCTCTCCCTGGTTCGGGGGAGAATCCTTTGAATCCGCTGGCCGCGGAAGGATTGAGCTGGTCCAACGGGACGTCGAGGGGAGATCCGTGGAGAGCCAAGAGCGAATCAGGAAGCCGGATCCAAGGGATCTATCTTTCGAGCTTAGCGCCTGCCTATGGTGATCAACGTTCGAACGCGTCTTTTACGGGTTCGTTTACTGAAGAGAGCGAATCCGCTTATGTGGTGGTGAGCGCCGTGGAGCAGCAGAGTGGTTTTGTGCTGGGGATGAGGGAAGTCAGGTTTTCCGAGGAAGACGCAGACGGGCAGACCGTCGAAAAAGAGCTAGGCTTTTTCAGCAAATCGCAGGTGGAAGCACTGGGCCTCCCCAGTGCAACAACGGCGGGCGTTACGAGCACCAGCGATAGAAGTGAACGCTACCGTTATTGGTTCAAATGGGATCTTTCTGCTGAGGAGCAGATGAGCGGTCCTCGAGAATTTTCGGTTCGTGCGGTCGACAATCAAGGAGAAGGGGAGGAACGAAATTTTTACCTGGGACCTCAGTTTCAGGATGTGCCGGACAAGGCCTATGTGCATCTATCCACAGAGGAACTGGTAGAGAGCGAATTTAGTTTGGAGCTGGCTAGTATTAATGGCCCCTACCCGAAATCGCAGAAGGTGGGCTTCTTTGAGGACGTTTACAGCTTTGGGGTGGCGTTCAAGAGTGAGATCGAAGGCGGGCCTGAGCGGAAAGTCTTTCTGAAGAATATGGCAAGTGGAAGCCCCGATTGGGTGAAGGCGAGTGAGTTCGAACTGACACCGACTCCAGGACTTGAATACGAGTCCCATCGTATTGGGGTTAAAATTGAAGATCATCTAGGCGTTGGAGTTCCTGCCGAGGATCTCATGCTGGTGGGAGTGCGATCCAAGAAAATTCCTAATATCGGGCATGAGATAGAGATTCCGATTATCGCCACAGGGAAGGGATTGGTGCTTCGCGAAGGTTTTTTGGATTGGAACCTTATTACGGATGGGCGGAAAGCCAACGCGGAGGGCGTTTTGGTGGGAGACCTGAGGGATCAGGACGGGACGCTGACAGCGGATGATTTCAACAGTGTGGAAAGCGATTCACGTACCCTCGCCACTGCGGTCGGCGTTCGAATGGGAAATAGTCTAAACGTTAGTTGGGATGCGACAGACGATTCCTTCGATTTGAATGTTCTGGGAAATGTGGATCTCTCGTCGGGCCTCAGTGAATTCGGACCCACAAGCAATTTTATAAAAGCTAAAAGCGATCTATACTTTTCGAACAATTCCGGGGGG
>Ga0055584_100006825_pt1 | contig 11195 bp, 7 predicted proteins | sample OSDHelmetaG_FD_58716 | JGI IMG/M metagenome (GOLD analysis project Ga0055584, IMG submission 58716) | Pelagic marine sediment microbial communities from the LTER site Helgoland, North Sea, for post-phytoplankton bloom and carbon turnover... | ecosystem: Environmental > Aquatic > Marine >...
CATCCGAATGAAAATGCATTTCACCATCAGGCAAAACGCCAATCGGTTTGCCATCCTCGCGGATATTGCTGACATACATCACACCGCGTTTGGATTGTTTACTATCAGGATCTTCTTTCGTCCGGTCAGCTGTGTCCGCTTTCCCAAACAGCGCCGCAAAATCTGCCTGATTGTCGTTCGTAATATCTTGATCTGGAAAACACAGCACGGAATGTTTCGTAAAGACATTCCGAATTTGCTGCGCCATATCATCTGTGATGGGATCACGTAAATCGACGCCTGTAACCCGCGCGCCAACCGACGGATGCGCAGGTTCCACTGATAGTCTTGGCACAACCGTCGCCATATCTCTTCCTTTAAACTAAAATACGACATCCCGCACGAGTGGCAAAATATTACACTGCTTTTTGAAGTAAAACGACAGAGTTGTTCGCAGTATTTAACCTCAAAATTTTCGGGTATTCCGGGTTAACAGCAAGGATTTGTTCGTCTAAGCTGTATCCTGCGTAACACCTAAAAGGCTCCAAAAATAATTATGGGAGCAAATGAAACTAGAGGGAGGTATTTTTATGTTTAGTAAAATTTTAACCGGCGCCGTCGCCTTGAGTGCAGTTGCAATGGTTGCTGCTGTGCCAGCACAGGCGCAGAAATTTCCAAAAAAGAATATTACATTCCTGATCGCCTATGGTCCCGGCGGTGGTTTTGACACCATCACCCGTAAACTTGCCCCTTTTCTGAAGAAACATCTCGGCGGCAAGATCAATATCGTTCCGAAAAACCTACCTGGTGGACGTGGCAAGAAGGCTGCTTCTTTCCTCGCCAAACGTAAGGCCGACGGATCCCACATCATGATGTTCAACATGCCAGGCCATGCCATGCCGAATATTATTGGTGAAAAGGCTGGCTATGACGTCCGCAAAATTGACTGGTTAGGTCGTGTTGCCCAGTTCCGCTACATCATTGTCGTCAGCGCAAAGAAGAGTAAATATCAGACCATCCAGGATGTGTTGAAAGCTAAAAGCCAGATCAAGATTCCGATCACTGGACCTGGTACAACGGGCTATCTCGCCAGCGCGATTCTTTGGAATGCTCTTGGCGTTAAGCCAAAATACATTACGGGCTATAAATCCAGCTCGCGCTATTCGCTCGGCGTTATCCGCGGTGATGGCGACCTGACGATTCTTGCCAAAGGCAGCTTCAAAAAATATGTCAGTAGCAAAAAGAAGAAACAGGCTGCGTTCAAAGACCTGAAGCCAATCCTCGAAATCACCAATGGCAAATCTGAGTTCGGTGTCCCGACAACCGGTGAAATGGGCCAGAAGGATCTCGCGATCCTGGGTGGAGATCGGATTATCGGCACGACACCCGGCACACCGAAAGCCATCAAAGACCGTTTGGCAAAAGCGGTTTGGGCTTCGGTTAACGATCCGGAATTCGTTGCCTGGGGTAAAAAGGTTGGGCGCCCGGTCGCACCTTTAAACGCTGCAGATGCGACGCAATTGGTTGGCCAGCTATTCTCCTACTACGTCCAGTACAAAGACGTTCTTGCCGCGAGCAATAAGAAAACAAGATAAACTATTGTTATCAACGGCCGGTGCTTCTGCATCGGCCGTTTTCTTTCCGCGCACACAAAACAAGCACATAAAGTGCGTGCGTTCGGGCATTTCTGACTGGCTTATTTAGATAAGCTGATCACAGGGGGCAGGGAAATCCGTGTTTGATGCATTATTAGAAGGAATCGTAAATCTCGGTTCCATCCATTCACTTTTGCTGCTTGCTGCAGGATCATGTGTAGGGTTGTTATTCGGCGCGATCCCAGGCCTTGGGGGTACGACTGCGGTCGCGCTCCTCATTCCCCTGACATTCGGCATGGAACCCTGGCAAGCCATTATTTTGATGGGTGGCGTCATGGCCGCTACATCCACTGGCGGGTCCGTCAGCGCTATTCTTTTGAACACGCCCGGCATCGCCCCGAATGCCGCAACAACTTTTGACGGTTACCCTCTAGCACAACAGGGCAAAGCGGGTATGGCTATCGGTGCGGCAGCAACAGCGTCCGCGCTGGGCGGTGTTATCGGTGTTGTTTCGTTAGTGGCAGTTATTCCGATTATGAAAGCGATCGTGCTTTTATTTACGCCACCCGAATTTTTTATGCTGGCAATCTTTGGTATGTGCGCTATCGCCGTCTCCTCCGGCGACCGGCTTCTACAGGGATTAATTACTGCCATTATCGGATTGATGGTCGGATTTGTCGGTTATTACGATGTCACTAGTACCGTCCGATTTGACTTCGGCATTCCACTTCTTGAAGACGGCATTAAATTGGTCCCCGCGCTAATCGGACTCTTCGCTATTTCTGAAATGATCAACCTCGCTGTTAAAGGCGGCTCCATTTCTCAGGACTCGTCAGATGTAGAGATCAGCGGCGTTTCCTCAGGCGTCAAAGAAGTATTCAAAAACTGGTCAACTATGCTCGTCGGTTCTGGCTATGGCACCTTTATCGGGGCCGTCCCTGGTGTTGGCGGTACTGTCGCCGCCTTCCTAAGCTATTCGACCCAGGCCCAGCGCGACCCGACGCCCGAGATAGAATATGGTAAAGGCAATATCAAAGGCGTTATCGCGCCTGAATCCGCCAATAATGCTAAAGATGGCGGGTCGTTAATCCCCACACTCGCCTTTGGAATTCCCGGCAGTGCGGAAACAGCAGTTTTTCTTGGTGTCCTCATTCTGCATGGCATTGAGCCTGGCCAAAAACTCCTGGAAGATCACCAGGACCTGGTCTTTACCCTGGTAGTGGCACTCACCGTCTCAGCAGTATTTGCGACGCTAATTGTTCTCGCCTTGGCAAAATATATGGCCTTACTGACCCGGATCAGCGTTCATATGCTGATACCAACTGTAACAGTCGTAGCACTGGTTGGGGCGTTCGCGCTCAATACCGAGATCGGTGATGTCGTCATTGCGTTTATCTTTGCCTTCATTGGCTATTTTATGATCCGGTTTAACTATCCCCGGGTAACCTTTACGATAGCGATAGTACTCGGCAGCATCACAGAGCTGAGTTTCCATCAATCGATGCTGATAGCGGACGATCAAATGTCGATCTTCTTCACCCGAGGACTGTCACTGACCTTACTTGCACTCACAATCCTGAGCATCGCCTTCCCAACCTTCAGACGAAAGATGAAAGAACGAAAAGAAGCTAAATTGGAGGCCCAACAATGAGAATTCCTGAGCACAGACGGCCTTCCGCACTCTATATTCTTATAATTTTAGCCATCGTCGTTTTGTTTATCGCGACCAGCTATCAATACCAGCTTACTGACCGGATGTTTCCGTTGATGGTCGGATACTTCGCCCTGCCGCTATTGGTCATGGATTTGCTTGCCCTGACCGACAGCAAAATCGGCGAAAAAATTTCAATTTTCTTCTCTGCCAAGACGCCTGAAAAAGTGGATGAGGATGCCGATACGACAGTCCGTTCCCTGAAACAGGAACTTATGATTTTTATGTGGATGGGCATCCTTGTCCTTGGCATTTATCTGATTGGCTTTCTGCCCTGCACACCGATATTCGTCTATTGCTGGATGAAATATCGCGGCGGATATTCAGTACGTGAAAGCGCTTATCTCGCCATCGGCACAATTGTCTTCGTCTATGTCTTGTTCGAGATCATCCTGCAATACGAATTATATCCGGGCATCTTCCTGTACTGGTACGGCTGAACGGGTAGCGCATCGCGCTACCCCGAATACCGCCCTTCTCCAACTAGCCCCATGCTTCGAGCGCTGCCGCCTGTTTGCCAGCAATTTGTCCGGTCACAAGGCACTCTGCGAGGTTACCACCAGACATATAGAGGTGTCCCCAGGCACTGCCCATTTCACCGGCCGCATACAGGCGCGGAATAGGGTTGTCTTCGACATCAATAATGCGTTGCTGCGCATCATGTTCCGGACCACCCTGAGTATTTGAAACGACAGGCCAGACTTGCCCGGCATAGAACGGGCCGCGTTGAATTTTCATCATGGTGCCAGACGGGCGACCAAAGTCGGTATCGTTCTTTGTCGAACAGAGTTCATTCCAGCGAATCAGTGACGCTTCGAGCTCCGCAGGTTCCATATCAATCATCACCGCCAATTCAGCAATGGAATCCGCCTTCTTGATCAGCCCGGATTCAATCTCCTGCATATTATCCTGGCTCCAGTCGTAATGAGCGTCGGGATCATTGCGGGTCGGTGCCCCAACCCGATAACGCCGTCGCCCGACTTCGTCAAAAATCACATAGGACGGGATGCGCGGGAATTCCTGCGTCACGCTGTCGAAGTGCTCCATCGGCCGGTGCGACGTATCCTGCGTATAGGGTGGGTTTTCGTTCATATAGCGTTTGCCGAACTTGTCGACGACGATCCAGGTCATCTGGACGACAGCGGTCTCTTCGCGCCCAGGGATCCAATCCGGCAACCGCTTCATGCGGATCGCATACGGGTACTCCGGGTGCTCAAATCCATACGAGCCATGGTAATGCCACATATGCCACAGGCGAGCACCAAGCTCCTGCGCCATGCGAATCCCGTCACCAGTGTTGGAGTTGGTTGTCGCGGCCAGCACTGGTTTCATCTGCCAATACTGGCGCTTCATCTCTTCATTGGCCTCAAAACCACCACAGCAAAGAATGACCGCCTTGCGCGCTTTGACGGTTCGCACCCCATTATTGGTTTGAATGATAGCGCCCTGAACTTCGCGGCTACCATCTGTCTTATAGACCAGCTTCTGGACCGGGGCTTCGAGCCAGATATCAATATCGCGCAGCGCAACGTTGTCTTCCAGCGTCTTGAAAACCCGTGCGCCACCCGGGGCTCCGCGTACATGCGGATAATATGTGTCGGGATCAAAGTTAGGAATTTCCTCGATCAGCGTCTGATAGAACGTATCGTAACCTTCGAACGGATAGTTCGCGACTTTCTCGCGGGGATTGACGATGGCGCCATTGGCCTCGGCCAACTTGCGCATATAAGGCTCGATCTTCGCCATACCATCGGCGAGCGCGCGATTCACCGAAGACGGTGTGCGTCCGCCATTTGTCGCTTCAAGGTATTTGAACGCCTCATCAGCATTATGGGCGGATCGCATCGCACCGTAGGAGCATACGGAAATGCCCCCGGGGTTCGCCATCTTGTCGACCAGTAGGACTTTCGCACCGGCATCAAATGCCTCTATCGCTGCAATGCCGCCGGAATAGCCATAACCAACGACGATTACATCATACTCTGCGTCAAAATTGGTTGGCCCGTTTGTGCCAGAACTCTCTGCCATGATGCCCTACCTGTTCACGTATTTATTTTGTAACTACACTTTGCCTCAGCGCTTCTAGCCACGCAACTGCACAGGATGGATCTATGGGCAGAACTGAAGAGGCCATTCCGCAGATGCCAACAGAAAATCGGCGACCATGGCACCCTCGACCCTACGGAAAATCGACCTTTAACAGCGAGGAGATTGGCCTCCTTAATGTCAAACGGCGACCAAATGCAAAAGGAGTTGCCCTCGACTTGCTCCGCTGCCTTTGCCATGCAAAAGTCCCCCCAACATATATTTGGAGGAAATAATGAGTACAGAGTCCGGAAGCAATATTGCGGGCAAAATCGCCTATGACGATCTGCGTGAATGGTTGGTACTAGCCGATCAGCTTGGCGAAGTTGAATACGTCAATGGCGCCAACTGGCAGGAAGATATCGGCCTGGCAGCAGAAGCCGTTTTGCGCGAAGAAACCGGACCCTGTGTGGTGTTTGATGATGTTGAAGGCTGCCCCAAGGGGTTCCGCCTACTGATGAATATGTTTGCCGGTACACGCCGCAATATGACGCTCGGGTTTCCCGCCCATCTCAGCAAATGGGAACTATCGAACGCCTATCGTGAGAATTTCCTGGTCGATCAGAAATCCTGTAAACATGAAATCGTAGATGATGGCGCGATTTTCGAAAACATTCTCACCGGCGACGACATTGACGTCACCAAGTTTCCCGCCCCTGTCTGGCATGAAAATGATGGCGGCCGCTATATCGGCACCGGCACCTACAGCATCACCCGCGACCCGGAAGAAGGGTGGCTGAATGCGGGCGCCTATCGCGCCCAGGTTCACGGCCCCAAGGAAGTCGGATTCCTGACAGCACGTGGTCATCACGGCTATATCCATCGTGAAAAATACAAGGCCCAGGGAAAATTGATGCCGGTCTGTATGGTCCTCGGCGGAGATCCGCTATCCTTCTATTTCGGCGGAACCGAGACCCCTTATGGCGAGTTTGAACTGGATTATGTCGGTGGCCTGCGCGGCAAGCCAATACAGATGGTCGAAGGCAAGGTTACCGGACTTCCTTTTCCGGCCAATGCTGAGATTGTTCTCGAGGGTTATGTCGATCCACAGGAAACGATGCTCGAAGGACCGTTTGGCGAATGGACCGGTCACTATGCTGGTGGCAAAGAGCAGCGTACCGTCCTGCGCATAGAAGCGATCTATCACCGCAACGACCCGATTCTGCTCGGTGTTCCCCCAATGGGACAGGGCCCGGATGAGCTGGCGCGGTATCGTGCTGTCATGCGCTCCGCCATGCTCAAGCAGAACATTATTGATGCGGGCGTGCCTGATGTGCAGCAAGTCTGGTGCCATGAAACCGGTGGATCGCGTATGCTCCACGGCATTTCGATCAAGCAACGCTATCCCGGTCACTCCCGTCAGGCGGGCCAAATCGCTGCCCAGTGCCGCGCCGCCGCCTATGCCTCCAAATACGTTATCGTTACCGACGAAGACGTTGATGTATCGCGGCTGGATCAATTGATCTGGGCGATGATGGTTCGAACCGACCCCAAACAATCGATAGATTTCATTTCAGGCGCCTGGGATTCACCGGCAGATCCGATGCTCACTCCAGAGCAACGCGCGGTTGGGGATATGACCCATTCGGTGGCTATCATCGACGCCTGTCGGCCCTTCCACTGGATGGATCAATTCCCAATGTCGAACGCACCGAGCCCGGAAGTGGCCCGCAAGGCCGAAGAAAAATTTGGCTATCTGATGAAGAACCGGTAATCGGGGAAGCTTAGCCGGTATGGTCGATCAACTCGTCCCTACCGGTCTGGTCCCGGCCGACGGTCCAACACTTGCAAAGCAACTACAAACAAACTGTGATGCTCGCGGAGATAAAGCAGCTTTCATCTCCCTTGAAGATGGCAAAACGCTCACCTGGAACGCACTTTTTGAATGGGTAGAACGACTCTCCCACTTCCTTCACAGCAAGGGCATCGTGGCCAATGACCGGATTACCGTCCTCGGTGAAAATTCGTTCGAACAACTCATCCTCTATTACGGCATTCAGATCTATGGTGCGACCTACTGCACCATCAATACCGAAATAAACCGGAACCATCTCCTGGAAATGCTCGACCGCATTGAGCCGAAACTCGTCCTTTGGGATGACAGCCTCGACCCGGAAGCCATCGGCCACGGATACATAGGAGAGTGGTTAGAGTTCTGCGCCGGTGATACGGGGAAACGCCTGTTTGCATCGCTTACCAAGCTCAAAGATGAGAACCCAGCAAACACCCATAATGCCCCAGAAGACCGCTGCGTTATCTGCTTCACCTCCGGCACCTCGGCTCAGCCCAAAGGCGTACTGCATAGTTTCAGCAATTATCAGGCTATCGCTCAACATCAACTCGACCGCTGGGCGCTCACAAGCGATGATCGGGTTTTAGAGTTCCGAGCTATTAGTTGGGCCTCAGCCCATATGATTTCGCTCAACGCCACGATGCTCTCGGGCGCCACACTTTTATTTGCAAAAAATTTCTCCCGCTCGCGCTTTGTCAGCTGGGTTGATACATACCATCCAACCATCATTGTCGCTGTGCCAACGGTCGTGAATATGTTGCTGGAACACCCAATCGAAAACGGCAAACAGGTCTTTTCCAGTGTCCGGTTTATATCCTGTAGTACAGCCCCCCTCATGCCCGACGCCCATCTACGATTTGAAGAAATCTATGGTGTGAAACTGGTCCAGCTCTATGGCATGAGCGAGGGTGGTATCGTTGCCGCGAATGCACCGCATACCCGTGTCATTGGAAGTGTTGGAACCGCTGGCCTGTATCAAGAGATCACAATCCGCAACGAAACGGGCGAAACAGTACCGCTCGGCGAAATCGGGGAAATCGAAACGATCAGCGCACAGCACGCCCATGCCTATCTTCATGCCGGCGGAGAAATCGAAACAATTCGCGGAAAGCCGCTCAAAACCGGTGACCTCGGCTATCTGGACGATGCGGGGTTTCTGCGCATCACCGGGCGGGCGAAGGACGTCATCATCCGAGGGGGCGTCAATATTTCACCGCTAGAGATCGACGCTTTGATTTCGCAACACCCAGATATCATCGAGGCCGTTACGTTTGGCATTCCTGACCCCGTCTATGGTGAAAACATCGCGAGTTGGGTAACGATATCTTCCAATTCCAAGATGAGTACCGAAGATCTGGAGCGCTATTGCACAGAAAATCTTCCGGAAGCGAAGCGTCCAAAATCAATTGAAATTGTCGAAGACATACCCAAGAACCATCGAGGCAAGATAGACCGCAACGTCGCTAAAGAGCTCTGGCAGTCAGCGCAATAAGGATCAGATCAATGCCCAACAACAATACCTACACAGAGTATGACGACTTCATGGGCCGATGGAGCCGACAGGTGGCGACACAATTCCTTGACTGGCTTAACGCTCGCCAGGGGTTGGATTGGCTCGATGTGGGGTGCGGCGTCGGCATGTTAGCGCAGTCTGTCGTCAAAGATTATGCGCCATCATCTGTAACAGGGGTGGACCCACTAGAAAAATCCATCGTCGCCGCGAAACAACACCCCAGCAACCGGGTTATCCAATTTGAGATCGGTGACGCACAAGAATTACCGTTTAAAGACACTCAATTCGATGTCGTCGTTTCAGGCCTCATGATCAAGTTTGTTCCAAACAAGACAAAAGCAATTGAAGAGATGAAACGAGTCACTCGTCCAGGCGGCATTGTTGCTCTTTATGACTGGGACATAGACAGCAACATGAACACAACCCGACATTTCTGGGAGGCTGTTGCCGACGTCATTCCCGGTCGTCCAGAAGACCAACCAAGCGACCGCACGCCTATGACTGAAATTGACTCAATCGCCAAATCTTTTGACGCGGCTGGCGTCGAGGAGATTCAACAAGATACGATTTCCTTTACGACCCGCTTTCGTGATCTCGATGATTATTGGAATCCCATTACCAGGAATTCACAAAATGTTGGTCGATTTTACAAAACGTTAACGGCAGAGCAGCGTGAAGCCGTTCACCAACGGCTAAAACAAACCCTGCCCTTCGCCGACGACGGCACTATCTCATTTGAAAGCCGTGCGCTTGCTGTCAAAGGTATCGCTTAACTAACGCCTCGCATCTGCCAATGCCTGCGCATCATCATAGGACGTTTGCACATTGAGGACGGCCTGACGCTTTTCAACATCCACCGCCTGTAACGCACGTTCGAGCGCGCCGGGAAGATCTTCGGCATTATCAACCCGTTCGCCATAACCACCATTGGCTTCAACCACTTTTTCAAAATCGGGGTTAGGTTCCAGCGCTGTTAACGGCGACCGGTTCAGACGAGAGGCAGCACCATCGGGATGCATTCCAAGTGTCGATTTTCGAACCGATCCCCACATACGATTATTAAGAACAATCGTACAAATCGGCAATTCCATCGAAGCACCAACAAAATGCGCTGGCGTTGGATTACCAAACATATAAGAACCGTCGCCTGCCACGTTAAAGACCCGCCGCGAGCGATCGGCGAGCTGCAGACCAAGTGCCGCACCATTGCCCCAACCAAGACCACCGGCCGGACTAGTACCAAAGACAGTTCCAGGTTTCCGGGAGCCGAGAAAGCCAACCGGCAATTGCGATTCGCTCACCAGCGCGTCGTTCTCGTTCATGACCTGTCCGATACAATGGGCGACCCACGGTGTTTCCATCGGGCCACCAACTGATTGACGTTCTATCAGCGCTTTATGCGTTTCAGCTAATAGCGCTTTTTGTGCCGCCACTTCCTTTCGGGTCGCACCAATACGATCTGAATTCTCGGTCATTGCTGCCGATAGAGCCCGCAAGGTAGACGCCGGATCACCCGCCAATGTCAGATCACTTCGGAACCCCCGAATTGGGTAATTGGCGAATAACGGATCAATACCAGCCTGTATGACCTGAGTATCAGGTGAGATTTTATGTAAGCTCGGAATCCATGGCACATCTGACTCTAGTGTCAAAATGACATCAGCTGCCGCAAGCCGCTCGGCGGGCTCGAACCCAACATGCATAGGATGGTCGAGCGGCAAGTTTACGTAGCGCGGCCGATAACAAACGACAGGAATAGCGAAACGTTCCGCAAGCGCCTCCAGTGACGCAACGTCTTCAGGATGCTGCCCAAAAGAAGAAGAAATAATCAGTGGGTTCTTTGCTTTGCTGAGCATATCCGCCGCTTGATCAATCGCATCGGGGTGCGGCACGCCGGCTCGGGACGCATTTCTGACAGTCGGGCTATCAAATGTGAAATCACCAGGCACCTCGGCCAACACTTCGCGAGGCAACGTTAGATAGACGGGGCCACGGGGCTCCGACATCGCGACGGTCAATGCCCGGTCAACCACAGTTTCAAGCTGTTCGAGGTTGCGCAGCTCATAATCCCATTTGACCAGCTCTCGGACCATGCCAGCTTGATCAAACATTTCCTGAGCCCAATGAATGTAAATACTGCGGGCGCCGGGCGACCCGTCTTCCGTAATTGGCGTTCTGCCAGCGGAAAACAACATCGGAATTCGTTCGCGTGCCGCGTTCATAATGCCACACACGCCATTCGCAGTGCCGACAGTCACATGCAACATCACCGCTTGCGGGCGACCGGTAGCCAGATAAAAGCCATGGGCCATGGCAACAGCAACATTTTCATGCGGTACCGTGACAGGCGTTGGTGCTTTTGCTTCGCCAAGCTGTGCCTTTGAGAGGGCTTCAATCACGGAAGCAAAATCTGTTCCGGCATTGCCAAAAAGATAGTCGACCCCTCGGTCAGCAAGTAGTGTGAGATAGGCTTCGGCGGTGGTATCCGCCTTAATCGTTTGTTTTCCCAATGTGGGTCTC
>Ga0055584_100006827_pt1 | contig 11193 bp, 7 predicted proteins | sample OSDHelmetaG_FD_58716 | JGI IMG/M metagenome (GOLD analysis project Ga0055584, IMG submission 58716) | Pelagic marine sediment microbial communities from the LTER site Helgoland, North Sea, for post-phytoplankton bloom and carbon turnover... | ecosystem: Environmental > Aquatic > Marine >...
ATTGTGAATTTTTTGAAGCAATATTACGCTTTAAAACCAATTCTAAAAGCACCCCAATGTTTACCTTGTACAAAAATGGGCGCCGAAACATCATGCATTATTTCGCCTGTATCACGTTTGTAGGTTTGCAATAAAAATTTATCCGTATGCCGACCACAACGAATACAGGTAGCATCATCATAAATTCGTTTTGTACGATTATTGAGCATATCTGTTGCTTGATTACCTGTTAGAGGTTTGGAAAAACAAGCGTTGTGGGTGGGTAGATAAGCGTTGATATCGGCAGCAACCGCATAGATTATATCGTTGAATTTCAATAGTAATGACTCTTGAAGCTTCGGTAAAACTCTATCGGTAAAGCTATCAAAACTACTCGAATACTTCTGAGGGTTTGTATTGTTTATTGGCTCATATTTAAAGTTAAATAACTGCTGCATAGTGATCTGGTTATCTATAATACTTTGCTCAAATAATTTACCTACTTCATTTGCAGCAAGCTGTACCTGATTACACATAGACGTGATTACTGTATCACTCTCAAATACGGAAAGCTCAACAAAGATGGATTCAGTACTCGTGGATAAGCTTGATGCTTGTAATGAGACTTGCTGTGTTTCTTTACTTTTATCTATTAAAAAATTATGCAAGTTGACTACTGATGTTGAAATTTCAAGCGCTGCTGAATCCTGTTCTTGTAAGGCATGACTTATTTGATTACTTGCACAAGAAGAATCCGTCATAAGTTTATCTATTTGTTCAAATGACAACGACAAGTCTGTCATTGTAGTAACAACACTACTTGTTTGATGAACTATATCTGACATAACAGCCGTGGTTTGACTCGTTTCATCACTAATTTGCTTTAACATATCGCCAATTTGACTAGTAGCATCGGCTGTTTTTGCTGCTAAGGTTCTTACTTCATCAGCAACGACAGCAAAACCGCGACCTTGTTCTCCGGCACGAGCTGCTTCAATTGCAGCATTGAGTGCCAGTAAATTTGTTTGTGAAGAAATAGCATCAATAACATCAGTAATACTCTGAATTTCTGATGCTTTTTGTTCTAACGATTGAATTTTATCAGAAGCATTATTAACCGAAAGGTTTAGCTGATTAACAATTTCTATATTGGCAGCTAACTGCTGAGAGCTAGACGAACTGGCCTGCATTGCTTGGTTTGACTGTTCATAAGCGATAGCTGCATTGTTGTTTATTTGTTTACTATTGACAGACATTTGTTCAGCAGCCGTGGCTAACCGGTCAACATCTGCACTGGATTTTTTAATGGCAGTGCTCAGTTGCTCTAAAAAGTAACTGACTTCGGCGGAGTTAATCGCAAGTTCACTGACTTTATTACCTATGTTTTCACCAATATTGGCAAGATCACTATGTTCTTTGTGAGTATTTGTATGAGATAGCTTAAGCAATGATGTCAAAGAGACTAGCTTATAAATAAGAAAAGCAGCACTTAAAAAAATACTTGTACCCACAACTATAATAGTAATCATGGGTGAATTAAATAGTTGGAAGCTAATAAAACTTATTAGCGAAATTACACTGACCACAAATGAAGCAATCAATATACATTTTATTAATTTGTTACTCATGAACTCTCCTAATATACTATGCGAAATCACTGCCTATACGAGTAAATAATGAACCGCTTATATAAAACACTCTTTGAATTATCACCAAAAGGGTGCAATATTTAATCCACTTTATTTATTTGTTAAATAACAATAGACTATAGTTTTTAGGTTGGGTTTTATGCGACATTTGTAGCAAATTTTTCTATAAATCATCCTAGCAAAGTGCTTCATATGTTCCAAAATAAATTATTGATAATAATTAAACAACAGACTAATTATTTCAAATTTAAACAACCCCCAGAATGGTGTTTATTAGCCATTTTTGATCATTTCATGGCACTTGTTTTGATAAGTGTAGATTTATAATGTGATAAAAAAGTACAATGATCATCGAAATACTCCAGTGAAAATAATAGGATTTTTATTTAACGATGATTGTAAAAATTATATTCTTTGAGCTAAGCATATGTTTATTTAAATGAAATAATATGTGGCAACGATAATAATGTACTTTAATGAAAAAAATGCCTAAAGTAGCAATCATATCCAAGCATTTAGAAGTGGTTTGGGTATATACTTTCAATACACTATTGAATAATTTACTATTTTATTATGATGACAATGTATTTACCTTTTTATTTTCAACGCAGATTATTCGTATTACTGAAGAATAAAGTCCTGAGTTTGATTTTATTCTTTTGTTGTGTCTCTTCAATACAAGGAGCGGTTAATGAGAATTATCAATTAACACAAATTGAATCAGAGCCCTACACCCAAGTAATACAGCGAACAGGAAAAGTTGATTTTGCTCGTGTGGTAAACCTTTCTTTTAAAACAGCGGGTTTTTTAACTGAATTAAGTGCTGATGAAAGTGACACTTTTGAAAAAAACCAAGTGCTTGCAGCCTTGGATACCTCAGAATTAGTAGCGGAAAAAAATGCCTCTTATGCACGTTTATTGCAAGCTAAACGTAATATCGCCCGTGTGAAAACGTTAATGGAAAAAAGATTAAGTTCTCAACGAGACTTAGATGATGCATTAACCGCCGTTGAAACTACACGAGCAGCTTATCGCGTAGCGAATTATAATTTAGACAAAGCACAAATATTTGCGCCTTTTAATGGTGTTGTTATTCAACGAAATACCGATTTAGGTGAATTGCAATCGCCTGGTATGAGTGTATTACAAGTTGCAACCTTATCTGACAACCTTATTGCACGTGTATCTTTAACAGGTGAAGAAATATCTTTAGTCCATTTAAATCAACAAGTGAAAATACATTTAGCGTATGCGGGTGTAGTGAATGGTAAAATAAGTAAAATTCCGGCGATAGCCGATAGCCGTAATCACTTGTTTACTATTGAAGTTGCTCTAGAAGAAACTGGCATTACTAAACCATTGATTGTAGGGCAATTAGCAAGAGTACTTATTTATGCACAAAAGCAAGATTTTGTGTATCGTTTACCGATTGAAGCCCTTAACTCTATGAATGAAGAAGGAAAAGCATTAATTACGGTTGAAAAAAATAATACACCAGTACAGCAGGCATTTACGGTTTATAAATTAGATAATAATTTTGTTTATTTAGTTGCTCAAAAAAATTCACCTGCATTAGATGTTATTACACAGGGATGGAATAAGTTATCGCTTATTTCTACGAAAAAATAAGCATAATGAAATTACCTAGTTTAGCGATTAAAAACGCACAATTTACCTTAACAATCGTGGCTTTATTAGTACTTGTTGGCATAGTGTCTTATTTGAACATGCCACGCAGTGAAGACCCACAATTTGATATTCCAATTACTTTGATAGAGGTTATTTATCCTGGAGCATCTCCGGCTGATATTGAAACATTGGTGGTTGATCCCTTAGAAGAAGAATTCTCTGATATTGATAATATTAAAAGGATTGAGTCACAAGTCAAAAATGGTGGTGCTCGTATTGAAATTAAGTTTCAGTATGGCTCAGATCCTGATTTAGCATTTAATAAAGTACAGCTTGCTGTTTCGTCGGTTAAACCATCACTACCTGCCGGTGTACAAGATGTGCTTGTATTAAAAGCGAGTCCTACTGCTGTTGCTGTTGTGCAAATTGCTTTATGGACAGAGCCTACAAACTACAAAGAAATGGCGTTTTATGCAAAGCTTCTAGAGAAGCGTTTAGAAACCATTTCTAGTGTAAAAAAAGCAGATGTATGGGGGTATCCTCAACAAGTAGTGGCTGTTGATCTGAATTTAGATCTTTTACTACATCATAAAATTTCTACAACACAAATAATGCAAGTATTACAAGGTAGAGCGATAAATATTACCCCTGGGTTTGTCGATACAAATACCAGACGCTTTAATGTAAAAACAAGCGGTAATTTTGAGGAAATCGCTCAGATAGAAGATACTATTATTGTCTCTAATGATGATTTTGTTTTACGTCTTAAAGATGTTGCTAAAATAGGCTTTGGCAGTCAAGCTCCGAGCTATTTAGCGTACTATAATAAAAAACCTGTAATTTTTATTACGGTTGAACAACGTATAAACACCAATATTTTCTCATTAACAAACGCGATACAGCAAGAAATTGCATTATTTAAAAATACAATACCACCTGAATTGAAAATAGAGGCTCTATTTGAGCAAGCGAAAAGTGTTGAAAGTAGGGTAAATGGATTTTTTAATAATCTTTGGCAAGGGCTAGTACTTGTTGGCATCTTAGCCTTATTATTTTTAGGGTTGAGAGAAGCAGTTGTTGTGATGATTGCTATCCCACTTTCTTTTCTTATTGCTATTGGTTGGTTAGATTTTGCTGGATTCGGTTTACAGCAAATGTCTATTGTGGGGCTAATTATAGCCTTAGGCTTACTGGTTGATAATGCTATTGTTGTAACAGAGAGTATTCATCGAGAAAGAAAACACCATAAATCACTTTCAGAAGCGGCAATTGCTGGCGCTAGTAAAGTTGGCTGGGCAATTTCAAGTGGTACTATTACCACCATGTTAGCGTTTTTACCTATGCTGATGCTATCTAGCGATACAGGTGATTTTATTCGTTCAATGCCGATTACAGTGGTTTTAGTTTTACTGGCTTCATTGTTGATCGCGTTGACATTTACCCCTCTTTTAGCCAGTAAACTTTTCTCATCTACAATGAGTGACCCGATTAAAACAAAAAAAATTAAAACACTACAACATTACATAAATAATTTTGCAGAAAGTGTCTATGTTAGTGGTCTTAAAAAATTGTTTCGATTAAAGCTAGTGGTTATTGCTATTGCCTTAGTGAGTTTATTAGCCATGTTGTCACTTTTTTCTGAAGTGGGGTTAAGTTTATTCCCCAAAGCAGAAAAACCAATGATTTTGATAGATGTTGAAACACCACCTAATTCTTCATTAAATTACACAAACAATGTAATGCAGGAAATGACTCACTTTATTGAACAACAAGAACTCGTTGATAAAATTGCACTAAATGTAGGAAACTCTAATCCTCGTATTTATTACAATGAAATTCCAAAGCGAGGTGTAGTGAAATATGGTCAAATATTGGTGATTTTAACTGAATTTCATCCTGAAAAAGTAGAAGCATTAGTCAGTAACTTACGCAGTGAATTTGATCATTGGTCACAGGCAAAAATTACGGTAAAAGAATTTACCCAAGGACCAGTGACGGATCAGCCAATTGCTATTCGATTAATTTCAGAATCTTTACCTGATTTAGAGCGTGTAGCAAAAGACTTAGAAAGCAAAATGTTAGTAACCGAAGGAACCATCAATATTGATAACCCTATTGGTGTAGCAAATACCGAACTTAATTTACAAATTGATTATGATAAAGCGGGTTTATCCAATATAGATATTAATGCGTTAGACAATACCCTTCAGTCAATCTTAACGGGTACATACATTGGACGCTTTAATGATACTAATGGTGAAAACTATCCTATTTTAGTACGTAATAAAGACTCGAATATTGATACCTTGTCAGATATTTATATTACAAGTTTGACAGGGCAGCAAATACCGTTAATGCAAGTTGTTAATATAGAATTGCAAAAAGGGCAGACAGACTACTTTCATTATCAAAAGTTACGAATGGCTAAAATCTCGGCGGATGCCGCAGCAGGTTATTCAATAAAAATGCTTACTGAAGAATTTGTTCAATATATAGAGGAATATGACCTGCCTATGGGAATGTATTACACGTTAGGTGGTGAAGAAGAATCTAGGCAAGAATCGTTTGCTGGTTTATCGCAAATTATGTTAATTACTGCTATTGGTATCTTTTCGGTACTTGTACTGCAATTTAAATCGTTTTTACAACCGCTTATTATATTTAGTTCAATTCCTTTTGCTATGGCAGGCTCAATTATTGGTCTGTACTTAACAGGTCTCTCTTTTTCTATGATGGCATTTGTTGGTCTTATTAGCTTGTTTGGCATTGTTGTTAATAATGCGATTATATTAATTGACAGTACAAATAGAAACTTAGCAGAAGGGTTAACCAAACAACAGTCGGTACTTAAAGCAAGTGCGACTCGTTTTACCCCTATATTGCTAACCACACTCACCACTATTGGTGGTTTAATACCATTAACCTTATATGGTGGAGGCTTATGGCAACCCTTGGGTGTTGTGCTTATTTCAGGGCTTTGTGTGTCGGCTATTTCAAGTTTCTTATTAGTACCTGTACTAACAGAGTCACTTACTCGTTCAAATACTCATCGTTCTTTTGCTAAGAAAGAAAGTAGTTAGTTTATGGAAATGTTTAACGTAGGACTTTGGGGTTATAGCTTTGCGAGTATTGCTTATGTGCTTTTTTCATTATTAATTCTTGCTGCGCATAATCAATCGAGTATTGCTAAATGGTTATTATTTAGTGCGTTAATAGCAGCATCAGCAAACATTGTAGCGGCATTACAAATTACTGTAGGTTTTTCTTTGCAATGGGCAATGTTTGCTGATGCACTTAAAATAGCAGCTTTCTCAGTATTGATACTTAGTTTTGATATTGAAAAAGGAAACATTAAAGAAATTTTGCAGAATAAAATGGTAGGTAAGTACCTACTATTCTGGATGGGTTCGTCAGTATTGTGTTGGGGGTTGAGTTATACCTTAAATTATTCTTACGAATATTTATTTTTACTTTTTGTTTTACTTAATTTAATAACCCTCGTACTACTTGAACAAGTTTATAGAGGTGCAAATGTTGCAGCCAAAGAATCTATTACACCCTTAGTTATTGCCTTAGGCAGTATTGCTGTATTTGATTTTGTGTTGTATGCCCAAGCAACCATGATCGAAGGTGTTGAATTTGATTTTTGGTATATGAGAGGTTACTTAGCGGCTGTAGCCGTACCCTTGTTACTGGTGAGTATTAAGCAATTTAAAGCTGGAACCGTGAGAATATTTGTCTCACGCAATGTTGTTTTTTATAGTTCAATGTTAATGATTGCAGGGTTGTACTTATTAGCAATGGCTGTCGCGGGTTATTTGATTAACTATTTTGGTGGAGAGTGGGGAGAGTTCGTTAGTTTTGGCTTCTTTATCCTCGGTAGTATTGTCCTTGCAGTATTGCTTATTACTGAAACAGTACGTCGTCAGGTTAAAGTTTTTATCTCAAAACATTTTTTTGCTAATAAATATGAATATCGTGAAGAATGGTTAGAGCTAATTGGCAAAATAGAAACGGCTAGTGCTGAAAACTATTATCAAATGTCACTAAAAATCATGATGTCTAAAGTAGATGCGACAGGTGGAGTTATATTAAAAGCCACGGGGAATAATTGTTTTGTGGTACCCCATAGTGATGGTATTGAGTTAGATGAATCGTTTAACAAAGACCTAGAATTACTTGAAAACTTTACCAAACGTCAAGGGTGGATTATTGATATTAATGAATACAACGAAAACCCATTGTCATATCCAGGATTATTTATTCAACCTAAAATTTGGCATGCTGTAGGTGTAAATATTTTAGTGCCTATTCTTATAGGTAAAGCTTTTTATGGGTTTTTTGTACTATCAAACAGCAATGAAGAAAATAAACTAAACTGGGAAGACCGAGATTTACTTTTTGCTATTTCGAAACAATTGGGTAATTTTATTTCTTTGAATGAAGCGAATGATAAGCTAGCTGAAGCTAAACAATTTGATGCATTTAATCAAATGTCTGCTTTTTTAGTTCACGATTTAAAGAATGTACAAGCACAACTCGCGCTTATTACCTCTAACGCAACTCAACATCGAAATAACCCAGAGTTTGTAGACGATGTCTTTGAAACCGTAGAGTCGGCAACAGAGCGATTAGCAAAAGTATTAGAGCAATTAAGAAATAAGCAAGTCGCACAATCGACGAGTAAAGAAGTCGATATTGGAGATGTTATTGGCCGAGTTATCGAACAGCGAAATGTAATAAATCCAAAAGTGAGCTTAAAGAGCGCAAAAATTTGTTTAGCCAATATTGATGATGAACGGTTTTTTTCAGTAATGAATCACTTAATCCAAAATGCACAAGAAGCGACTGAAGCTAATGGTTTGGTAGAAGTGAGCGTAGAAAAAAAAGTTAATTCGATCAGTATTATTGTTAGTGATAATGGTTGTGGTATGTCGGCGAGTTTCATTAAAATGAGGCTTTTTAAGCCTTTTGACACGACGAAAGGTAATGCTGGTATGGGAATAGGCGTTTTTGAAGCAAAACAATTTTTTGAGAGTGTGGCAGGTAGCTTAACGGTTGAAAGTTCAGAAGGACATGGCACAAAAATGATTATTAGTTTACCTATGTAAAAGATCATTGGATAAGGTAAAAAAATACTGGATAGTGTAGGGACAAAAGATCCTCTACGCTATTTAGACGAAAAATCTAAGCGAAGTAAGTTAGACTTCAGAAAATGAGTTAGGGATCCTCTAATAAATACAACCGTGTGATATAGTTTGATAAGAGAGTTAGCTATAAAAATCATTAGGAAAAGACACCAATGGAAAAAGTATTAATTGTTGATGACGATAAAGGAATCCAAAAGCAACTGAAATGGAGTTTATCTGATTATAGCCCTATTCTGGCTGGAGATAGAGAAGCAGCTATCACTGCAGTTCGACGTTATGAGCCTAAAGTTGTTACTTTGGATTTAGGCTTACCACCAGATCCTGCTAATGCAAGTGAAGGGCTTAAAGCTTTAGAAGAAATCCTTGCGATTGCACCACATACTAAAGTGATTGTAATTACTGGTAATGAAGACAGAGTCAACGCACTAAAAGCTATTTCGGCAGGCGCCTATGACTTTTACCAAAAACCTATTGATGCCGAAGTCATTAATGTCATTATTTCCCGTGCATTAACATTAGCTAATATTGAAAGTGAAAACCGTTCAATGCGTGCGGTGACTGATAGTAATATTGGCATTATTGGTAATAGTGAAGCAATTGAACGCTTATGTACTATGATTAAGCGTATCGCGCCAACGAATATAACAGCATTGTTATTAGGGGAAAGTGGAACAGGTAAAGAAGTAACAGCTAAAGCAGTTCATCTTGCTAGTGATAGAGTAAAAAACCCTTTTATTGCTATTAACTGTGCTTCAATTCCTGAAACTTTATTGGAAAGTGAATTATTTGGGTTTGAAAAGGGGGCTTTTACTGGTGCGCATAAAACCACAAAAGGAAAAATTGAATGTGCCGAAGGTGGAACATTATTCCTAGATGAAATAGGCGATATGCCGTTTAATTTACAAGCTAAATTACTGCGTTTTTTACAAGAAAAAGTAATAGAAAGGTTGGGGGGGAGAGAAGAAATTCCTGTGAATGTAAGAGTGGTTTGTGCAACCAATCAAAACTTAGAAGAAATGGTTGCTAATAAAGAATTTAGAGAAGATTTATTTTATCGAGTTAGTGAAATAACGTTAAATATTCCACCATTACGCGATCGTGATGAAGACGTACTCATTCTTGCTCAATACTTTTTACAACTATATGCCACTGAATATAAAAGTAATGCTAAATCCTTCTCTGACGATGCTATTAGTGCAATTAAAGGGCATAAATGGCCAGGCAATATTCGAGAATTACAAAACAAAGTGAAATCGTCTGTTGTTATGAGTACAGGAGTTCAAGTTACAGCGTTTGATTTAGGCTTTTATGATCATAATGATAGTAGTTATGAGCTCTCATTAAACTTACGAACAGTACGCGAACAAGCAGAGTCTCTAGCTATTCAAAAGGCTTATGCCTTATCTGAGGGTAATATGTCTAAAACTTCAGAGCTACTAGGTGTAACAAGGCCAACTTTGTACTCATTAATAGAAAAGTATCAATTGAATATTAATAGTAATAGTTAATTTCAGTGCTGCGGAATGAATACATATTTAGAAATTACGGGCTGTTGAAGGTTGATAACTTACCCGTAATGACTAAGTAACTTGGGCTCAGTATTTTAAAAAGATCTTCAACCGAGTTCAGGTTAAATAAAGCGTGATTATTCTTTTAGCGCTATATTTTCTTCTACTTGCTCTTGCGCATATTGTCGGTTCTTTTGTTTAAGTAATTTATCAACATAGCGCGCCATTTTTATTTTTTGCTTAATATTACTTTCTAGAATTTCTTCGACTTCTCTTAAAACTTCTCTTATGTTTTCAACATTCTCACTTGAATTTACTACAACTTGTTGGGCAGATGCTTGACTATTTGGCTGGGTGTTTTCAAGAGAGTTTGTGCCTAAAGAGCCTGTTAGCTCAACAGACATTTCTTGAGCAACATCATTAATATTATCAATGGAAAAATGAGATATCTCTTCTAAAAACCCAAAAAGCAGTAATCGATCAACAAAAATATTGATTTTTCGAGGAACACCTAACGTTTTTTGATGGATAAGTTCAAAAGAATCATCTGAAAATAAGTTTTCTTTCGTACAACCAGCTTGCTGTAAACGATGATTAATATAACTTTTAACTTCTTCTATATTCAATGGTTTAAGATGCGCGGAAGCGATAATCCGTTGTCGAAATTGCTCCATATTGGGCGCTTGAATAATATCTTTAAGTTCTTCTTGTCCAAGTAAAAAACTTTGAATTAGTGGTTTGTTTTCAAGTTGGAAATTTGACAACATTCTTAATTCTTCAATGGTTTCAGAAGGCAAGTTCTGTGCTTCATCAACAAGTAATAATGCGCGTTTTCCTTGTTTATGAAGCTGAATTAAAAACGTTTCTATACTACGCAACACTTCCGCTTTGTTACTATTAGCATCCAATGGAATTTTAAATTCAGCGGCGACTAATTCTAACAATTCATCAGGAGATAATTTGGTGGTAACCAATTGTGCAGCAACAATGTTTTCGTCTCCAATAGAAGACAATAAGTTACGAGCAATAGTCGTTTTCCCTGTACCAATAGGGCCTGTTATTACAATAAACCCTTCGCCTTGATCTAAACCATACTGTAAGTAAGATAATGCTCGTTGATGATGGTTAGTTGCAAAGAAAAATCGAGGATCAGGGCTTAGTTGAAATGGCTTTTCTGTAAAACCATAGTAACTTTCATACATATTAAAATTCTTTTGTTACGTTAATGATTGCGCGTAGTTCATTATAAGTATACTGCTCAATAGTTGAGTCTCGATT
>Ga0055584_100006828_pt1 | contig 11193 bp, 11 predicted proteins | sample OSDHelmetaG_FD_58716 | JGI IMG/M metagenome (GOLD analysis project Ga0055584, IMG submission 58716) | Pelagic marine sediment microbial communities from the LTER site Helgoland, North Sea, for post-phytoplankton bloom and carbon turnover... | ecosystem: Environmental > Aquatic > Marine >...
CCAGAACCAGAACCAGAACCAGAACCAGAACCAGAACCAGAACCAGAACCAGAACCAGCAGTTAAGTTAGGTTTTTTTGCGCGATTAAAGCAAGGGTTAAGCAAAACCAGAAAAAATTTAGGCGGCGGTTTATTCGATTTGTTTCGTGGAAAGCAAATTGATGATGATTTATTTGAAGAATTAGAAACACATTTATTATTGGCAGATGTGGGGGTTGAAACAACGACCAAAATTATTGACTCATTAACGAAAAGTGCTAGTCGTAAAGAGCTAAAAGATGCTGAAGCTTTATATGACTTATTAAAAGTAGAGTTGAAAAAAATTATTGAAGATGTGAGCCGGCCATTAGAAATTCCTGAGGGCGATGGACCTTTTGTTATGTTAATGGTTGGAGTTAATGGTGTAGGTAAAACGACAACTATTGGTAAATTGGCAAAGCAATTTCAAGCCGAAGGCAAATCAGTAATGTTAGCCGCGGGCGATACTTTTAGGGCTGCTGCGGTAGAACAGTTGCAAGTATGGGGTGATCGTAACGATATTCCTGTTATTGCTCAGCATACAGGAGCAGACAGTGCCTCGGTAATTTTTGATGCGATAAGCGCTGCAAAAGCACGGAAAGTCGATATATTAATTGCTGATACTGCAGGGCGCTTACAGAATAAAGCCCATTTAATGGAAGAGCTTAAAAAAGTGGTTCGGGTAATGAAAAAGCTTGACGTCAATGCGCCCCATGAAGTGATGTTAACTCTTGATGCAGGTACGGGGCAAAATGCGTTAAGTCAAACTAAGTTATTTGATGAAGCCGTTGGTTTAACAGGGCTTACATTAACTAAGTTGGACGGAACAGCTAAGGGTGGGGTTGTTTTTGCTATTGCTGATAAACATAGTATTCCTATTCGCTATTTAGGTGTGGGTGAAGGTATTGATGACTTGCGCCCATTTAATAGTGATGACTTTATTGATGCTTTGTTTACCAAAGAGTCATAATACTATTCTGCATAAAGAAGTGACCACATAGAACGGCGTGGACAACATTAGCACAAATCTTGTGAAGTTATCATGGTGTCCATGCGCTCCCAAAGGGCGAGCTACTCTCTGCAATCAAAGGTTTAGAATAAAGTAATAATTATGATTAACTTTAATAATGTTAATAAAACGTATCCCGGTGGTTTTCTCGCCCTAAAAAAAGTTAATTTCACCCTTGAAGCAGGTGAAATGGCATTTTTGACAGGTCATTCAGGTGCGGGTAAAAGTACTTTGCTAAAACTTATATCTATGATGGAAAAGCCAAGTTCGGGTGGTATTTTAGTAAATAACACCGAGCTTTCTACTATTAAATATAAACAAATACCCTATGTACGCCGTGGTATTGGGATGATATTTCAAAGTCACAATCTATTAAAAGACCGTACAGTATTTGACAATGTTGCTTTACCGTTAATCATTGAAGGTGTGAGTCATAAAGAGATTAAAAAACGTGTTGAAACGGCTTTAGATAAAGTGCATCTAAGCGCGAAACTAAAATGTTATCCACACATGCTTTCTGGTGGAGAACAACAGCGAGTAGGGATTGCGCGCGCTATTGTTAATAAACCTCCTATTTTGCTTGCTGATGAACCAACTGGAAATCTAGATCCAAAATTATCTCTAGATATTATCCGTTTATTTGAAGAATTTAATGCAGCAGGCGTTACCGTGTTAATTGCTACTCATGATTTAGGCTTGATCGCTCGTATGAGATATAGAACGTTAACATTAAAAGAAGGCACTATGATTAATGATGGCATTATTGAAGGGTTAAGTGCTAGTGGTAAACAACATCAAATACCAAACCAAAAGAGGTAAAAAATGGGTAATTTACATTCAAGTAAATTGAGCCAACGTGATAATTTTTTAAGACGATTATTAACTTTACCTATTAGACATATTCAGCAAGCGGTTGGCAGTTTAGGTGATTTATGGCGTACGCCGTTTACTTCAATTATGACAGTATTTGTTCTAGGAATTAGCCTAGCTTTACCTGCAACGTTACATTTATTTGTTAAAAATGCAGAGCAGATAAGTAAACAATGGAACAGTGCATCACAAATTACTTTATTTTTGAAGTTATCAGTCAATGATAAAAGCGCCCAAAACTTAGTAAAAAGACTGAAATTGTATTCTGAAGTCAGTGATGTGCACTATATTTCAGCTAAACAAGCGCTGAAAGAATTTAAAGTACTATCAGGGTTTGGGCAATCACTTGAATACTTGGATAAAAACCCACTACCCGCGACCCTATTAATTACTCCTACTAAACGTTCTAGTCAGGCTGATGCAGCAAATGAATTATTAGTAAAACTAAAGCAAGAGCGGGAGGTAGAGCAAGGTAAGCTTGATTTACAATGGCTGACACGTTTAGAGGCAATGGCGCAGCTAATCAAAGATATTGTTAGCGGTGTGGCATTGTTATTGTGTGTGTCGGTAGTACTTATTGTAGGTAATACTATAAGGCTTGCTATTTTAAGCCAACAAGATGCAATTGCGATTATGAAATTGGTTGGCGCAACAGATAGTTTTATTCAAAGGCCTTTTCTTTATAGTGGCGTTTGGTATGGTGTTTTTGGAGGATTACTCTCTTGGTTAGCCGTGAGTATATTGGCAAATTATTTAACCAGTGCTATTAATAAACTCACCGATTTATATCAAAGTGATTTTCAATTGCAAGGATTAGATTTTAGTGAAGTATTGGTGCTTTTGGCTTTTGCTGTGCTACTTGGTTTGATTGGTAGTTACATTTCTGTACGAAAACACATTAGAACAATTGAACCTAATGCAGACTAAAAATTTCTGTTGTTAGTTTATAAAGTACTGTGTTAACAAAATTTAACAAATATTTCACTAAAAAAATGAAAGATCATCTTGTTTTGCCCTATCTATTAAGCTAATGTTTGTCATCGCTTGGCGCTCAGCATAGGGTATCGGTAGTTAATAACCCCCTTTTATGTTACAATAATGAGTGAAAAACAAGTAAAAGTTTAAGGAAAAAGAGGTATATATATGAATAATACAATGCAAATGATTTCACCACAAAGTGGTAGTATTGAATCGTACATGCAATCATCGTATGGCATCCCTATGCTAACGGTTGAACAAGAACAAGATCTTGCTAATCGACTTTACCATGAGAATGACTTACAAGCGGCTCAGCAATTGATCATGTCACATTTACGTTTTGTTATTCACATTGCGAAAGGCTATTCTGGTTATGGATTAGCACAAGCTGATTTAATTCAAGAAGGTAATGTAGGCTTAATGAAAGCGGTAAAACGTTTTAACCCTGAAGTGGGCGTGCGTTTGGTTTCATTTGCCGTGCATTGGATTAAAGCCGAGATACATGAATATGTATTGAAAAACTGGCGTATAGTTAAAGTTGCTACAACTAAAGCACAGCGAAAATTATTTTTTAATTTACGTAAAAATAAAAAACGTTTAGGTTGGTTTAGTAATGATGAAGTAAATACGGTTGCTGAAACATTAGGTGTAAGTACTAAAGATGTTTTAGAAATGGAAAATCGTATGAGTAGTCATGATCAAGCCTTTGAGCTTTCTTCTGATGATGATGACAATGCGAGTGCGGGAAACTTTTCTCCTGCACAGTATTTAGAAGATAAAGAATCGGATTTAGCTATTGAAGTGGAAAATTCGAATTGGAAAAGTCATGCAAATAATCGTTTATCTACAGCGTTGGTTGCATTAGATGATCGTAGCCAAGACATTATTCAAACTCGCTGGTTAAGTGAAGACAAAACAACGTTGCAAGAGTTGGCTAATAAATATCAAATTTCGGCAGAACGTGTTCGTCAATTAGAAAAAAATGCACTAAACAAGTTAAAAAACACCATGGTGTTATAACGTTAATTTAGTTCAACATAATTACTATAAAAAACCGATTTCAAATCGGTTTTTTTGTTTTTAGCGTTTGAATTTATTAAATTAGACCGTGGTTTTACTCGTACGTTGAAACACCATGATAAAAACCTTTCACTGGTTAATGCGTTACATGACTTAGGTGAAGAATTTGGTTATCGATTAGTAGGCCGAAAAATTAATGGACAACTCTTCTGCTAAACAGGGTAAAAACTGCGCTTAATACTTGTCTAGTGAAACCAATCGACAATAAACTTTGTTTTGACGCATTATTTTACTAATGAGAGTGTGCTTTTACTCGTTTACTGACTTCATTTGAGTATATAATAAAGATAATTAGATAATAGGAGTTTGTTATGGGTGGTATCAGTATTTGGCAATTATTAATTATTGCTGTTATTGTCGTTTTATTGTTTGGCACTAAAAAATTACGTAACTTAGGTGGTGATTTAGGCTCGGCAGTAAAAGGTTTTAAAAATGCGATAGGTGATGAAAAGTCTTCAAATGACGACAACGTAGTAAGCAAAGAAGAAGCAAACTCAGATACGTTAGGTGATAGTAGTAATACTGCAAATGAAGCTAGCAAATCCAAAGAAAACCAAAAAGAAAATAGTCAGGCATAATTAATGTTTGATATTGGTTTTTGGGAATTAACGCTTATTGGTATTATAGGACTCGTGGTACTTGGTCCTGAGCGATTACCTGTTGCGATTAGAACAATTAAAGGTTGGATATCAGGTGTTCGAAAATTCAGTGATTCGGTGAAATCTGAACTCTCAGAAGAGTTAAGAATTCATGAGTTACATGCAAACCTTAAAAAAGCAGAACAGGCTGATATGACTAATTTAGCGCCTGAGGTTGCTGAATCTGTTAAATCATTAAAAGAAGCAGCGGAAATGGTTAACGAACCTTTTAAAAAGGTTGATAAAGGAGCAATGGACTCTTTTATCAACACTGCATTGGCCAGTGATGAATCTAAAAAATCTAACCAGTCATTTGAATCTCAGAATGAAAACACATTAGAAAAATCAAAAGAAATCACACAAAATACTGAGCATGACGTTAAGCAGGGCAAATGAATTCATCGGTAGAACATTCAAACTCCTCAGAGCCTTTAGTAGCGCAAAAAAATATAACGCTTTTTGATCATTTACTTGAACTCAGAACACGTTTATTACACGCAGTACTTGCCATTTTATTGATATTTTGTTGCCTAGCTTATTTTGCTCAAGATATTTATCAATATTTAGCGCAGCCTTTATTGGAAACGATGCCATCAGGTTCGCAAATGATTGCCACAGATGTCGCTTCTCCATTTTTTGCGCCATTTAAACTTACTATCGTATTGTCTGTATTTTTAGCTATGCCTTATATTTTATATCAAATATGGTCATTTGTAGCACCCGGTTTATATCAAAATGAAAAGCGATTAATTGCTCCTTTAATGTTCGGCTCTACTTTACTATTTTATGGCGGTATTGCTTTCGCGTACTTTCTCGTTTTTCCTGTCGTTTTTGCTTTTTTTACGTCAGTTGCACCCGAAGGTGTCGTGATTGCTACCGACATTAGTAGTTATTTAGATTTTGTATTGAAATTATTTTTCGCGTTTGGTGCTGCATTTGAAATTCCTGTTGCCATTATTCTATTATGTTGGACTGGAGTAACTAACCCAGACGATTTAAGAAAAAAACGCCCTTATATGGTTGTAGGGGCTTTTGTTATTGGTATGTTATTAACACCTCCCGATATTATTTCGCAATCCATGTTAGCAATCCCTATGTTACTGCTATTTGAACTTGGTATCATTATCGCCACGTTTTACCATAAAAAAGAGGAAATTACGTAGTGAAAAAATTTGTTTTATTATTATCAAGTATACTTATTAATTTAACCGCATCAGTTAGTTATGCCAAAAGTGATAGTGGTTTATTATTAAGTCTTACAGACTGTGCTACGATATCAAATAATAATGCGCGATTGGCTTGTTTTGATAAATTAGCTCCCAAGCATGTTAAGCAACCTATTGTTGATAAATCTAAAGCCCAAGTAGTTGCAGTTGTACCTTTAATCGATGCTAAAAAATCGGTAGAACAAAAAAACGTTGATGATTTTGCCAAAGAGCATTTGAAAAAATCTAATGTAGAGGAAGGGCCTAGTAGTTTATTTTCAACGGTAACTAAGGTAAAACAGTTATTAAGAGGGCAGTGGGTCATTGATTTGAAAAACGGTCAAAGATGGCAGCAAACTGATACAGCTCGAATTAAGTTCAAAATTGGTAATAAAATTCGTTTAGATAAAGGCGCTATGGGCTCTATTTATTTGTATAAAGACGGAAGCCAACGAAACATTAAAGTTAAACGACTTAAGTAATTTTTTTGATTGATATTGGTGTTAATTTAACAAATAAACGTTTTGATAAAGATCGAGACGATATAATTATTCGTGCTAAAAATAAGGGGGTTGAACAATTTATAGTGACGGGTACTAGCATTGATGAAAGTCAAAAAGCCCTAAACTTATGCAAAGATTATCAACAAAAGCACCCTAATACGTTATTTAGCACAGCAGGTGTTCATCCTCACGATGCTGATGGCGTTAATGATGATTATTTATTTCAGTTAACTTTATTAGCAAAACAACCTTTAGTGAAAGCAATTGGTGAGTGTGGTTTAGATTTCAACCGAAATTTTTCAAAACCAGCGCAACAACTTAAAGTATTTAAAGAACAAATTAGTTTAGCGGCAGAGCTTGATATGCCTTTATTCTTGCATCAGCGTGATGCCTTTTCCCCTTGGTTTGAAGCACTTAAACCTTTTGTTGGTCGAATTCCTGCGATGGTTAGCCACTGTTTTACGGGCAACAAAATAGAATTAGAACAATGCTTAGCCGCTAACATGTATATCGGGATTACTGGTTGGTTATGTGATGAACGCAGAGGAGAAGAGCTGCGAGAGATTATGAAGTTAATTCCATTAAATCGTTTATTAATTGAAACAGACGCGCCTTATTTAACACCCCGAACGATTAGGCCTCGCCCTAAAAGTAGTCGTAATGAGCCAAGCTATCTATCCTATATAATTGATCAAATTGCTGATTTAACAGCTATTGACGGCAATGACATTGCTTGTCAAACTAGTGCCAATGCTCGTAAAGTGTTTAACTTATAAAGAAGCTAGCTGTGACAGACCCAATCCTTCAATGTAATGAACTACTTTTACAAGGCTTAGCAATAGGTCTTGCTGTCTGCTTGGCTATAATACTAATTATCTTCTATACGCTTCATCGAAAATACTCTCTTTCTCAACAGTCTTTGGAAGAGCAATTAAAAAAAGCTAATAAAGCGACTTTGATAGCTGAAGAGTCTCATCAGTTACTTTTAGGTGAACAACAAGAAAATCAAGATCTATTAGAAGAGAGAGTTCAAGAGCGAACGCTAGAGCTCCATATCACTTTACAAGAGCTAGAAGAAGCGAATCGAGAATTAGAGAAAAAGAACACCATAGATGAATTAACGGGTTTGTTTAATCGTAGATTTTACGATCAGAAGATTTTTGCTGAGTTTCGTCGTAGTAAACGTAATTTAACGCCATTAAGTTTGGTTATTATAGATATTGATCATTTTAAAGTAGTAAATGATACCTATGGTCATTTAACGGGTGATCATTGTTTAGTTTGGTTGGGCAATCACCTCAAACAGAGTTTAAAGCGTAGTAGTGATAAAGCATTTCGATATGGCGGTGAAGAATTTTGTTTAATATTACCTGATACAGATGAAAAAGGTGCCATAGCTTTAGCTGAAGCCTTAAGAAAAGTTATTGAACAAAATCCCTGCATTCATAACAATAATGAAATACCTTTGACAATTAGTAGTGGAATTTTTACCTATATTCAACAGGGTGATCTACAGCCCGAACAAATATTTACCAGAGCTGATAAAGCACTTTATAAAGCAAAAAACAACGGACGCAATCAAACTCAAGTATTTAGTGGGCCAATTGAATAATCCGTCTCTATTTTCAGGATAAATTATGAATAACAATATGAACCAATCAACGTTTGGTCAATTTCCAGCTCGCCGCATGCGTCGTATGCGAAAAGATAATTTTACACGTCGATTAATGGCAGAAAATCAATTAACGGTAAGTGATTTAATTTATCCTGTGTTTGTTTTAGAGGGTGAAAATCGATGTGAGAAAATTGAATCTATGCCTGGGGTAGAGCGTAAAAGTATTGATTTATTGTTAGAAGAAGCACAAGAATTAGTTGATTTAGGCATTCCTGCCATAGCGCTTTTTCCTGTTACGCCCAATGATAAAAAATCGTTAATGGCCGAAGAGTCATATAATCCTGAAGGTTTAGCACAACGGACGGTAAAGGCATTAAAAACTAAGTTTCCACAATTAGCTGTGATTACTGATGTCGCATTGGATCCGTTTACTATCCACGGCCAAGATGGAATTTTAAGTGAAAGTGATGATAATAAAGCAGGTGCAACTGGCTATGTATTGAACGACATCACAACCGAAATACTTGTGAAGCAAGCTTTATCGCATGCGCAGGCGGGTGTCGATATTATTGCGCCTTCAGATATGATGGATGGTCGTGTTAGTGCTATTCGCCAAGCTTTAGAGGAACATGGCTTTGTTAATACTAAAATATTAGCTTATTCCGCTAAATATGCTTCTAATTATTATGGGCCATTTCGTGATGCGGTTGGATCAGCGAGTAATTTAAAAGGTGGTGATAAACACACTTATCAAATGGATCCGGCTAACTCAAATGAAGCCCTGCATGAAATTGCACAAGATATTAGTGAAGGTGCGGATATGGTAATGATTAAGCCAGGAATGCCTTATCTTGATATCGTTCGACGTGCTAAAGATACTTTTCAAGTGCCGACTTATGCTTATCAGGTGAGTGGTGAGTATGCTATGCATATGGCTGCTATTCAAAATGGTTGGTTAGCTGAGAAGCCTTGTATAATGGAAGGTTTACTCGCGTTTAAACGTGCAGGTGCTGATGGTATATTGACCTATTTTGCGAAGCAAGTAGCCCGATGGTTAAAAGAAGATAAATTCTAATTTTATTTATTTTTCGTTAAGAGCGTTTAATTGGAAGCATCTCATAGAGTAAGCCTTCACGAAGCGCTCCTGTTGAAAGCGTTAATTCAGTAATATGTAATACTTGAAATAAAGCAATTAAAATACTTAAACCACTTGCGAGTACCGGCGCTCTATCGGCTCTTAGTCCTGATAGCGCAATATTATCAATGTTTTTACAATCAATAAGCGCTTGTTTTATTTCTTGTAAAAATGCGTAGTTGATTACAATAGGCTGTTTTCTGTCATAAAGGATTTCGGCTAACGCTTGCATAGAACCAGAGCTACCGACAGCTATTTGCCAGCCTAAATTGACAAACACTGAAGAGGTTGGCGTCACTATTTTACTTGCTGCTGTGATCGCTGAAGTAAAATTTTCATCTGTTAATAAGTTATCAGAAAAAAATTTCTGTTTAAAACTAACACAGCCTAAGTTTAAGCTAATGGCATGCTTTGCATTAAAGCCTTGGCCAATAATTAGCTCAGTACTTGCACCACCTATATCAATAACTAATCGTTTTTTGTCAAAATTATCTAAGCAAGTGTTTGCAACACCACTATAGATTTTTTCCGCTTCTTGTTCACCGCTAAGTAAATTAACTTTTATTGGTAAAATGTTATTAGCTAACGATAAAAAAATATCACGATTTATTGCTATTCTTAACGCAGCCGTTGCCACAATACGAATATTATTAAGAGGAATTCCCACTAAATGCTGGGAAAATAAGGTAAGGCAATCAATACCACGCTGAATAGCTTCTTGGTTTAATTCGTTTTTATGGTTAAGTCCTGCAGCTAAACGTACTTTTTTCTTTATTTTAGCGACAACTTTAATTTGATTATCGTTGAATTGGGTTATTTGTAAATGAAAGCTATTTGAGCCTAAATCCACCACAGCATAGTGTGAATTTGAATATTTTACTTTAAGCTGTGGTGTTTTCTTTTGCATAATAATTTAACAAGTAGTAACTATCGGTGAGGACGAGAGTTACTATTCGTATTTTGTTTAAAATTACCTCGACCACCTTGTCGATTGCCAGTGGGTTTACGGCGACGTTGGCGAGGTTTTGGTTTAGGTAAATCATCAAGTAAAGCATTATGTAAATACTTTGTCACAGGCAATGAATGTTCAATATATTCTTCAATTGCAGGCAAGTTAAATACATATTGTTCACAAGCTAAGCTAATAGCATGCCCTGTAGCTCCAGCACGTCCTGTACGGCCAATTCTATGTACATAATCTTCGCAGTCATCAGGCAAATCATAGTTAAAAACATGCGTTACTGAAGGAATATGTAAACCACGAGCAGCAACGTCTGTTGCCACTAAAATATCTAAAGTTCCGTCGGAAAACTGTTCTAATATTTTCAAACGTTTCTTTTGAGGGACATCGCCAGTTAATAAACCAGTTCTTAAGTTATCAGCAATAAGGTGATCAAAAACTTTTTCACAAACGTGTTTAGTGTTGGCAAAGATAATCGCTTTTTCTGGCCAATCTTCTTCTATTAACGTTTGTAATAAAGCCATTTTATCTTCATTTGATGGATAAAATAACTCTTCGCTGATACGTATATTTGTTTTTTGTTCTGGTGCAATTTCTACACTGATTGGATCATTCATATGCTCAAAAGCAAGTTCTTTCACTCTGAATGATAAGGTTGCTGAAAACAGCATGCTTAAACGCTGTTTGGCAGGAGGCATCTTATTAAACATATAACGAATATCTTTAATAAAGCCAAGATCAAACATTCTGTCTGCTTCATCAAGTACGATAACTTCAATGTTTTCTAAGTTATATATGCCTTGTTTTAAATAGTCTAATAAGCGTCCACAGGTACCAATTAAAATATCGACACCTTGCTCAAGTTCTAAACGTTGACTCTCATAACCCTCGCCTCCGTAGACAATACCAAGGCGCAAGCCGGTACTTTTAGACATTTCAATAGCATCACGATGAATTTGAATAGCAAGTTCACGTGTTGGTGCCATTATTAATGCACGAGGTTGATTATGCGTCGGTGCTTCTACTTGCAGTAACCTATGAAAAGTTCCTGCTAAAAATGCGATGGTTTTACCTTCACCTGTTTGCGCTTGGCCCGCTATATCAGAGCCTTGTAGCAATATAGGTAAAGATTTTTCCTGAATGGACGTACAATGTTGGAAGCCCATGGCTTCTAATCCGGTC
>Ga0055584_100006830_pt1 | contig 11190 bp, 10 predicted proteins | sample OSDHelmetaG_FD_58716 | JGI IMG/M metagenome (GOLD analysis project Ga0055584, IMG submission 58716) | Pelagic marine sediment microbial communities from the LTER site Helgoland, North Sea, for post-phytoplankton bloom and carbon turnover... | ecosystem: Environmental > Aquatic > Marine >...
AGTTTAATTGATAAAAAAGAATCCTAACAATTTAAATATTGTGGTTATTGATTCTTTGGATTGTAGTAATTTTATAAAAACTATAGAAAAAAAAATATTCTCAATGCAAACATTTCTAGATACACTAATTGTCCATTTACAAAAATCAGGAACAAAAGCATATGAGAATCTAGTAATCGTATTGCCTAGTCAACGAGCATGTGTTTTTCTGAGGAATAAATTGCGTAGTTTCCATATGGGAGAAACTCTAATGATGCCTCAAATTATAAGTATCGAAGATTTTATAGAGCAACTTTCCGGCATTGTTCCTATGGAAAACACCGAGGTAATGATGTTGTTTTATGAAGCTTATCTTTCTGTTTATACAGAAGAAGACAAGAAAGATTTTGCTAGTTTTTTATCTTGGGGACAAACCTTATTACAAGACTTTAATGAGATTGATCGCTACCTAGTAAATCAAAAGACATTTTTTTCTTATTTACATGCGGTAAATGATCAAAGGTTGTGGTTTTTACAAGAAAATAGAACCAACTTGATCGAAAATTACATTCAATTTTGGGAGCGTTTGCAAACGTATTATGAAGCCTTAACGGCAAAAATGAACGAACGCAGAAAGGGATATCAAGGACACCAATACCGAATGGCAGCCCAAAACGTAACTGCTTTTGCCGAAGAAACAAAAGATAACTACTTGTTTGCGGGGTTTAATGCTTTAAATAATGCAGAACAACAAATAATTCAAACTTTTTTAAATACTAAAAAAGGAGAAGTATTTTGGGATGCTGATGCTTATTTTTTAAACGATAAAAATCACGACGCATCTCTATTTTTAAAACGTTTCCAAAATGAATGGAAAACAGCAAATGGTTTTGAATACAGTGTTCACCAAAGTTTTTCTAAACCAAAAAACATTCAAATTACTGGGATTCCTAAAAACATAGGTCAAGTAAAATATATAGGCCAAATTTTAAAAGATTTTAGTGTTAAAGAAATTTCTAATACAGCAGTTGTTTTAGCCGACGAAACATTGTTGTTGCCCATGTTAAATTCATTACCACCTAACGTGAGTAATGTAAATATAACTATGGGATTATCTTTAAGTCAAGTGCCGTTAACTGTTTTTGTAAATCAATTAGTAAATATTAAGGAATCTAATAAGGGTAATGGTTTTTATTGTCGAGAGGTATTGGCATTATTACAAAATTCTTATGCCAAAATATTAATAGGGGAAGAAGTTTCGGAAGTATTACAACAATTAATTATTTCTAATAATTTGGTGTATATAAAAACGGAGAGCTTGTTGGAAAATGCAGATATTCAAGCTCAAAAGTATTTAAGTTTGTTGTTTTCGATGTGGAAATCGAATGGTTTATTGCTTGAAGAAATTCAACAAATACTTTCAAGACTGGAGAACTATTATAGTAATACTGAAGATAGTTTACAATTAACGTATTTGCATAAAACACAAGAAGTAATTCTTTTGTTGGCTGAGGTAGTTTCTAATTATAAATACATTTCAGAATTAAAAGTATTACGCCAATTGTTAAATGAAAAAATTGGTGCAGAAAGTATCGATTTTCGAGGAGAACCTTTGCAAGGTTTACAAATAATGGGAGTATTGGAATCTCGTTGTTTGGATTTCGAAAATATAATAATAGCATCTGTAAACGAAGGTACATTGCCATCAGGGAAAAAGTCAACCTCGTTTATTCCATTCGATTTAAAAACGGAAACAGGTTTGCCGACCTTTAAAGAAAAAGATGCTATTTATGCTTATCACTTCTACAGGTTATTACAGCGTAGTTCTAATGCTTATTTAATTTACAACACACAAGTTGATGAGATGAACTCAGGAGAAAAAAGTCGTTTTATACAACAATTAGAATTAGAGCCACATCCAAACCATAAAATAACAACTAAAATTGCCAGTGCGGCTAGCAATGCTAATTATACTCCAATAACTGAAATTCAAAAAAATGAAGCTATAATAATTGAGCTTAAAAAGTTAGCTGCTTACGGATTGTCGCCATCAGCATTGGGTTCGTACTTGCGCGATCCATTAGCATTTTATGAACAATATATTTTAGGAGTTAGGGACGCTGAAGATGTAGAAGAAGAAGTGGCAGCAAATACAATGGGTACGGTAATTCACAATGTACTAGAAAATTTTTATCAACCTTACGAAGGTAAGTTGCTGACCGAACATGATATAAATTTGATGTTGAAAAATACTAAAGAAGCCATTGAAAAAGAATTTCAAAAAGAATATTCGTCTCAAATTCATACGGGGATTAATTATATTACGGTACAAGCTGCTACTCAATATGTAAATAAGTTTTTAAATACAGAACTAGCACAAATAAAAGAAGGGAAAGAAATTCATATAGTTGCTATTGAGAGTAACTTAAAGATAGAAATACCGACAAAGAATTTAGACTTTCCTATTGTAATAAAAGGGAAAGTAGATCGTGTAGACCGGTTAGATGGACAATTACGAATTGTGGATTATAAAACGGGGTTTGTAAATCCTACTCACTTAAAAATTAAAAATTGGGAAACATTAATTGAAGATGATTCTCATAGTAAAGCACTTCAAATTTTGATGTATGCATATATGTATTGCCAAGGAAAAAAAATAACCGAACCAGTGCAAGGAGGGATTATTTCGTTTAAAAAGCTAAATGATGGCTTTTTACCTTTTGGAATACATAAAGAAAAAAGAACCTATAATTATGAAATCACAGCAGAGATTTTTGATGAGTTTTTAATTCAATTAGAAACATTAATAACCGAAATTTGTGATGTAACTATTCCATTTATAAAAAAAGATGAACCAGCTCGTTTCTCATAAAAATATACCTTTAGTAGGTAAGCACTCAAAGCCAATTGTAACCGATTTCTTATACATGGATACTCCGGAGTCAAAACCTGTAGTTATTTTTTGTCATGGCTATAAAGGGTATAAAGATTGGGGAGCTTGGTCATTAATGCTCAAGCAAATTGCAAAAGCAGGGAATTTTGTAGTAGCTTTTAATTTTTCTCATAATGGAGGAACAATAGAAGATCCTATAGATTTCCCAGATTTAGAAGCTTTCGGTAATGATAACTTCAGTAAGCAGCAAGATGACTTGCAGTCAGTTATTGATGAGGTGTTGTCATTGGACTTTAAATTTGCATCGCATGTCAATGCTAAAAATGTAATACTTATTGGTCACTCGCGTGGTGGGGCTATGGCTATAATAAAAACGGCTAAAGAAAAAAGAATAACAAAAATAGTAACATTAGCATCTATAAGTACCTATGAAACTAGTTTTCCTAAAGGAGAAGCGTTAGAGAACTGGAAAAAAACAGGTGTGATGTATATTACTAATAGCAGAACAAAACAAGAAATGCCATTATATTATCAGCTATTTGAAAATTATCAAGAAAATAAAGAAACTTTTAATGCAGGGAATGCTGCAGCAAAAATAGAAGTTCCACATTTAATTGTGCATGGAACAAAAGACACATCGGTGACTATTGATAGTGCTGAGTTTATTCATTCTAAAAGTAAGCTAAGCGAATTGTTTGTGTTAAAGACAGATCATGTTTTCGGAGCAAAACAACCTTGGGAATCTAATTTGATGCCAGAAGCGCTACAATTAATCACGAATAAGATTATTGAGTTTATTTAAATTAAATGGAACTAACTAGTTTTAAAAGCATTCATAAAATTGCTTTACCGGCAATTATTGCTGGAATAGCAGAACCTATATTGTCTTCGACTGATGCTGCAATTGTAGGTAATATGCCTATACATGCTACCGAAGCACTTGCTGCAGTTGGTGTGGTAGGATCATTTTTATCTATGCTTATTTGGATATTGGGACAAACTCGAAGTGTAATATCTTCGATTATATCTCAATATATAGGAGCAGGTAAGCTAAATGAAGTCGATACATTACCAATGCAGGCAATTTTAATAAATGTAAGTTTAAGTATTTTGGTTTTAGGTGGCACTTATTTTTTTGCAGGAGATATTTTTAAGCTGTTAAAAGCAGATGGTCAAATATTAGAATTCAGTCTTTCGTATTATAAAATTAGAGTATGGGGTTTTCCTTTTACTTTGGCTGTATTTGCTGTTTTTGGAATTTTTAGAGGTTTACAAAATACTTTTTGGCCAATGATAGTTTCTGCTGTAGGTGCAATATTAAATATTGGATTAGATTTTCTTTTTGTTTATGGTGTTAAGGGGTTTGTGCCTGCTATGCATATTGAAGGAGCAGCATTAGCGAGTTTAATATCGCAAATAATAATGGCTATAATGGCATTTGTATTATTGGTTTCTAAAACAGATGTTAATTTAAGAATTGGTAAAGCATGGCATCCAAAAATACCAAAATTGATTGGCATGAGTGGTAATTTATTTTTAAGAGCGTTGTCGTTAAACGTAGCTTTACTTATGGCTGTACGTTCAGCCACCAATATAGGGCCTGAATATATAGCTGCGCACGCTATAGCAATTAATATTTGGTTGTTTACTGCTTTTTTTATTGACGGTTATGCTTCCGCAGGAAATATTTATGGTGGCCGATTATATGGAGCAAAAGATTTTGATCAATTGAAAAACCTGGTAACAAAAGTTGCTTTATATGGAGTAGGAGTGGCCTTTATTTTAATGCTTTTAGGTTGGTTGTTTTACGAACAATTAGGCTTGTTATTTACTCAAGAAAGCAAAGTGCTTTCTGTTTTTTACGCTATGTTTTTTATTGTAATAATGGTTCAGCCTTTAAATGCAATAGCGTTTGTGTTGGATGGTGTTTTTAAAGGTTTGGGGGAAATGAAATATTTAAGAAACCTATTGTTTGTGTCAACGTTTATTGGTTTTTTACCGACACTTTTTTTAACACAATATTTTCATTTAAAGCTTATTGGGATTTGGATAGCAATAGGAGTGTGGTTATTATTTAGGTGTTTGGGTATGATATGGAAATTTAAGAGTAATTATTTATTTACTAAATAAATAATATTACCTCCATTTTACTTTAATAAAATGTTCGTTTTTTTCGAAATTAGGTGGTATTATGCTAAGTATCTCAGTACGTATAGCATCGATAAAAGCCTGTTTGGAATAGGAGTGATGAGTTACAATACTGACTTCTCTTACTGGTTTGGGGTTTGAAAAATGAATGTAACAGCCAGGGTTTTCTTCGGTAATAGCTAATTCTGGAACCAAGGTGAAGCCGCCATAATTATCAACCATTTTCTTTAAAGCTTCAATGGATCCACTTTGAAATTGAATGTTTTTTCCTTCGGAACTTTTAGGGCATATATTTAATACTTGCGTTCGAAAGCAATTACCACTATTTAATAGCCATATATCTTTTAGTTTTTCAACATCAGCTACTGAAATTATTTTTTTATCGGATAAGAAATGATTTTTATTTGCGTAAAAAACAAAAGGTTCATTATATAATTTTATTTCTCTTATGTGAGATTCATTAATTGGAGTTACTAAAATACCTAAATCAATTTCCTTGTTTTTAAGAGCACGTATAATATCTAAGGTTTTTAATTCTTCAATTTCTATAACTGTATTTGGGTATTTTTCTGAAAAACTACCAGATATTAACGGAATTATATAAGGAGAAACTGTCGGGATTACACCTATTTTATATTTTCCATTTATACTATTTAACTCTTTGTTTACTAAATCTTTAAGGTCATTAGTTTCTTGTAAAATACTTTTTGCTTTTATAATAAAAACTTTACCTAAATCAGTAGGAGTCATAGGTTGTAAGCTCCTGTCGAAAATAGAAAGACCAATTTCTTCTTCTAGGTTTTTTAATTGTGTGGTAATAGTTGGTTGTGTAACAAAACATTTTTCTGCAGCAGTAACAAAATGCCTGTAGGTATCTAAAGCGACTACGTATTCAAGTTGTTTTAAAGTCATCTTATTTGTTTTTTGAATACGAATATATAAAATATTGATTTGATTAATATTGTTGTTGCGTCTATTTTTGTAGAACTAAAAACAAGAAACATAAAAAATATGAAAAAATTAATTTTCAGTCTGTTTGTTTTTTCTGTAAGTGTAAATGTATTTGCGCAAGAAAAACAGCAAACAATGACTACTAACAATGGCGTTCCTGTAGGAGACAACCAGAATTCGAAAACAGTAGGCGAGTACGGACCTGTTTTATTAGAAGATATTCATTTGGTAGAAAAATTGGCATCGTTTGACAGAGAAAGAATTCCTGAAAGAGTAGTACACGCTCGTGGAGCAGGAGCGTCAGGTTATTTTGAAGCAACAAAAGATATGTCCGAATATACAATGGCAACTTTGTTTTCTAAGGTCGGTAAAAAAACAGATTTAGCAGTTCGATTTTCAACAGTGATTCATGGAAAAGGTTCTCCTGAAACAGCAAGAGACCCAAGAGGTTTTGCAGTTAAGTTTTATACTGATCAAGGGAATTACGATATTGTAGGGAATAATTTGCCAATATTTTTTATTAGAGATGCTATTAAATTCCCTGACATGGTACATTCTTTAAAGCCCTCGCCAGAAACAAATAAACAAGACCCAAACAGGTTTTTTGATTTTTTCTCGCATGTTCCAGAAGCAACTCATATGTTAACAAGAGTATACTCTGATTATGGTATACCTAAAGGTTATCAATATATGAACGGTAGTAGTGTTCATGGTTTTAAGTGGGTTAATGCAGAAGGAAAAGTTACTTACATAAAATATTCTTGGGTTAGTAAGCAAGGGGAGATAAACCTTACTGCTGCGGAAGCATCTAAGCAACAGTCAATGGACTGGCAACACGCTACAGTTAGCCTACGTAATGATATTGACGCAGGTAAATTTCCTAAATGGGATTTGTATGTTCAAATGATTGAGCCAAAAGATTTACATTCTTTCGATTTTTGGCCTTTAGATGCAACTAAAGATTGGCCAGAGGATAAGATTAAAAAGATTAAAATTGGGACAATGACTTTAAGTCAGAATCCAGTTAATTATTTTGAACAAGTCGAAAGTATTGCATTTTCACCAGGAGCAACAATTCCAGGAGTTGAGCCTTCAGAAGATAAATTATTACAAGGAAGATTGTTTTCTTATTTCGATACACAACGCCATCGATTAGGACCGAATTTTCAACAATTAGAGATTAATAAACCAAATGTACCTGTAGCTAATTATAATTCGGATAGTTTTATTAGTGCAGGAAACAAAAAGTTTTCAAACCCTGATGTTAATTATCAACCAAGTTCAAAAGTAGCTTTAGCTGAAGATCCTAAATATAAATACTCAGAAACTACTTTGAAAAATGTTACAATTACTCAGAAAAAAATATCGAAAACTAATGATTTTGCTCAAGCAGGAGATTTTTATAGATCTTTAAGTAAACAAGATCAAGATAATTTAATTAGTAATCTAAAAGGTGATTTAGGGCAGGTTAAAGATAAGAATATTCAAAAAACGATGATTACTTATTTTTATAGAGCCGATAGAGAATATGGAATGCGTATAGCTGAGGCTTTAGGTTTTTCTCAAAAAGATTTTAGATAAAAAAATATTACCCCCCAAGAGTTAAATTCAGGTTTGTCAAATGTTTTGACAAGCCTGAATTTATATTATAAATTACATTTATGAAATATTTATACATTATATTAATAAGTTTTTTTTCAATCACATTAAATGCTCAAGACATCTTTGAGGCTTCTAGGAATGGTAATGTACAGGAGTTGAAAAAACTCATAGATAGTGACAATGAGGTTTTAAATAAAGCAAACTCAAAAGGATTTACCCCTTTGATACTTGCTACATATAATAATCAACCAGAGGCTTTAGATTACCTTATAAATGAAGGAGCTAATGTTAATGCTCAAGATTTTTCAGGTAATAGCGCCTTAATGGGAGTTTGCTTTAAGGGCTACACGAAAATTGCGGAAAAATTGATAGAACATAAAGCTGAGGTTAATCAACAAAATTTTAACGGAGCTACAGCTCTTATTTATGCTAGTACTTTTGGGCACGAAGAATTAGTTACTTTGTTGTTGCAAAATAATGCTGATAAAAAAATTAAAGATAGCCGAGGGAATACAGCGATGTCCCATGCAGTAATGCAAGGGAATAATCAAATTTCAGCTCTGCTAAAATAACTTTTAATTAAAAGTAGAGTTCTTCAAAATTAAATTCACAAGAGCTCTACTTTTTTATTTATAATTTAAGTTTAGCCAAACGACTTACATATTTTCCAATAACATCAAATTCTAAATTTATACGAGAGCCAATTATAAAGTTTTTAAAATTTGTATGTTCATATGTGTAGGGTATTATAGCTACACTAAATTCATCACGTTTTGAGTCAACAACAGTTAAGCTTACACCATTTACGGTAATAGAGCCTTTTTCAATAGTAATGTTATTTAAAGAACTATCATACTTGAAAGTAAACTTCCAACTACCTTTAGTTTCTACAATAGCAATACATGTTGCTGTTTGGTCTACGTGACCTTGTACTATATGACCATCTAATCGATCACCTAGTTTCATACCTCGTTCTAGGTTTACTATATTGCCCTCTTCTAAATCTTTTAAATTAGTTTTATTTAAAGTTTCTTTAATTGCTGTAACAGTATAAATGTCGTCTTTTATAGCAACTACAGTTAGGCAAACACCATTGTGGGCAACGCTTTGGTCAATTTTTAACTCATGCGTAAAGCTAGAGCGAATATGCAAGTCAAGATTGTCTTGTTTATTATTTAAGGCAACCACCTCGCCAAAAGTTTCTACGATTCCTGTAAACATAAGGACAGATATTTAGTTAAATTTGCTTTTATAAAGTATAGATGTCTATGGCAAATTTAAACTATTTGTTAGCATTGCTTTGTGTTTGAAATAAGAATAATTGAAACTTTTAAGACAAGAGTTAAAGCTTGAAAGAAGTAATTTAAAAAAGCTATACCTATTAGGTGTAAAACAATAATATAACTGATGACAGAATCAAAAATACGCGTAGCCATTTCGGTAGGTGATTTAAATGGTATTGGACCAGAGGTGATTTTAAAAACGTTTGAAGATGCTAGAATGTTTGATTTTTGCACACCAATAGTGTTTGCAAACTCTAAATTAATAGCTTTTTTTAAAAAGGTTTTAAAATCAAAAGTACATATTCAACAAATTAAATCACTAGAATCTATAGTAGATGGAAAGTTTAATGTGATTAATGTGTGGGAGGAGCCAATACAGATTAATTTTGGAAAGGAAGATGCCAAGATAGGTGAATATGCTATAAAATCATTGAAAGCTGCAACTTTGGCCTTAAAAGATAATTTGGTTGATGTTTTAGTAACAGCTCCTATACATAAAGGTGCAATACAATCTGATAAATTTAAATTTCCAGGCCATACGGATTATCTAAGTGAAGAGTTAGAAGGAGAAAGTTTAATGTTTATGGTTACTGACACCTTAAAAGTAGGGTTGCTTACTGATCATGTGGCTTTGGCTGATGTCGTTAGCCAATTATCAGCAGGCGGGATAAGTCAAAAAATAAGTACTATACATACTTCTTTAATTAAGGATTTTGGAATCTCTAAGCCTAAAATAGCGGTATTAGGTATTAACCCTCATACAGGAGATAATGGTGTGATAGGTTCTGAAGATGACACTATTTTACGACCTACTCTATTAAAAATAAAGGAAGCAGGAAAATTAGTCTATGGTCCATATGCTGCAGATAGTTTTTTTGGGTCTAATAACTATAAAGAATTTGATGCAGTAGTAGCAACGTATCATGATCAAGGTTTAATTCCTTTTAAAACATTAGCTTTTGGGGAAGGTGTGAACTTTACAGCAGGCTTGTCTAAAATCCGAACTTCGCCCGATCATGGAACAGCTTTTGAAATAGCAGGTAAGGGAATTGCAGATAATAGTTCGTTCTCTGAGGCAATATTTAGAGCAATTAGTATTTTTAGGAACAGAGAAAGCTATACAGAATTAACGGCAAACCCTTTAAAAAGGCAAGTAGAAAGATATAAACAAAAAAATGTTCATAAAGAATAGTTAGTTTTAAAATTTTATTATCTTTGCACCCGCCTTTATTAGAAGTAAAGGTTTTGCAAATTGATTAGTCTATGAAGATATTTAAAGATTATACGATTCCTTTTGTTGGTTTAAAACAAGGAATTCATCAGTTTGAATATGAAATCAGCAATGATTTTATGGCGTTATTTGATTTTGAAGAGTACAATAGTTGTAATGTAAAAGTTGAATTAGAATTCAATAAAAAAAACACATTTTTTGAACTCAGGTTTAGAGCAACAGGAACTGTAAATGTCGATTGTGATGTAACAACAGAATCTTTTGATTTACCAATAGATCATGAGTTGTTTATGGTTGTTAAATTTGGAGATGAGTTTAATAATGAAAATGAGGAAGTGTTAATTATACCTCATGGAGACTATGAAATAAATGTATCACATTACATATATGAATGTATTGTGGTAGCTGTGCCTTCAAAAAGAGTGCATCCTGGAGTAGAAGATGGTTCATTAGAATCGGATATTTTAGAGCATTTAGAAGCATTATCGCCGAATGAAAATAAGAGTACAAATGAAGAGGAGATTGATCCTCGTTGGAATAAATTAAAGAATCTACTAAAAGATAAGTAAGTTATGGCGCATCCTAAGAGAAAAATCTCGAAAACGAGAAGAGACAAAAGAAGAACTCATTACAAAGCAGTAGCTCCACAAATTGGAACTGATGCTACAACTGGTGAAGCTCATTTATACCACAGAGCACACTGGCATGAAGGGAAATTGTACTACAGAGGAAATGTAGTTATTGACAATGTAGAAGAGGCAGTTGCTTAATTTTACGGTTAATAAAATTTCAAATACATATCTCAAATTAGTAGTAGATTCTATGTTTTTTGAGAAGAAAGTTGTTAAATCTTGCCTATTTGTTAGGCATGCATAACATTATATCGAAAAACGTTCACATGGTGAGCGTTTTTTTTGTTTTTAGTTGATTTTGAAGCAAAATCAACTTAATTTGCATATTATTTGCTTAAAATAGGTTGTTTTTGCTTCATTTTGAAGCGTTTTTGCTCTAAAGTAAATTGTTAATTATCTGTTATGACTAAAATTACAGCAGCAATAACAGCTGTTGGAGCGTATGTTCCAGAATATATACTAACGAATAAA
>Ga0055584_100006833_pt1 | contig 11189 bp, 11 predicted proteins | sample OSDHelmetaG_FD_58716 | JGI IMG/M metagenome (GOLD analysis project Ga0055584, IMG submission 58716) | Pelagic marine sediment microbial communities from the LTER site Helgoland, North Sea, for post-phytoplankton bloom and carbon turnover... | ecosystem: Environmental > Aquatic > Marine >...
AAACTACTAATAGCAATATTAAACTGTGCATATGGAAATATCCATACTAAAACTATAATTGGTACAATAAAAATCCTAATTAAAGTAAGTCTGTTTGGTAAATTCATAAAATCCCTCTATTCAAATTTAAAAAATAATTTTTGACCTGATTGGCCATCTTTTATCGATTCATCTAATTCTAATGGTTCATTATTGATAGTGAAAGTATTTGAAATTAATCTTCCAAGGTTTATTTCAATTATTTTTCCACTTACATAAGGAGTAGAGATTGTAAAAGTTTCTCCTTCTTGATAATTTCTCATAGCTGGAACCTCAGTTATTACATTATCAATTTTAACTCTTGCCCAAGTTTCAATACCAAAAGATGCTGTAATTTTAATATTTTCTTCAAGGGTATCGCTAGAAATTATATAAGTATCTGCTGATTCTTCTGTAACAGTAATTATTGGTTCTACTGTTTCAACGACATCAGTAGTTGGAGTTGGAGTAGTTTCAGTAGTAGGTGTAACAATTACTGTTGGAGTTTCAGAAGCTTGAGGATATGAATTATTATCATTAATTAAGTACTTAACACCAATAAAAATAACTACAACTATCAGAGATAGAACGATAATTAAAATTATAGCGCTTAAGTCTAAACCCTTCTTTTTTTGTTTAGTTTCTATTTTAGCTGAATTAACTCTTCTATTAATATTATTTTTCATTTCATCTATTTCTCTAATTCTCGCTAAATCAACTTGTTGAGTAAAAGAGTTTATCTCTTCAGATAGAATATCTTTATCTTCGTTAAAATCTAAACCCAAAGCAACGTAATAGTTTTTTACATAATATTTTAAGTAAGATAAATTATCTTTAAAATATTCAACATTACCATCTTCGATAGCATTTAGTTTTTTCACATCAATTTTTGTTTTATCAGCAATATCATCTAATTCAAATCCAAGCTCAAGTCTTTTATTTTTTAGTTTTTCACCTAATTCTTGCATAAAAATTCCTCTTTTCAATATCCATTTTATTATAACAAGTTTATTTATTAAAATAAAGAAAAAGGTATAAGATTGAACTTATACCTAATAAATAACAATATGTAAGCCATGTTCTGTACTACAATTGTAGTGACAACCATTTATCTACGATTACATCGTCTTGTTAAGGTTTGATTTCACCTTCACAAATTCCCCTACCTAATTTGGGTTTCTCGCTTGCGGGGTTTATCACGTTCCACATCTGCTAATTTCTAAGCAGCTCGTCTCTTTGACACTTTTACAGGAATAAATTCATAGTTTCCCTTAGAATCTTCTTCCAGCCGTCAGTTATAAACTGCCTAAGCTTATTTATTCACTTAGCACAAACACTACAGACATCTCAGCCTGTGCGAGCATGGACTTTCCTCTAGTTAATACCAGCGATTGTCTACATGTTATTTATTCTTATTAAATACTGCTTCTTCTAGACGTGATACTCTTTTTAATAAGTCTAAAGAATTGTAGTCGTTAGATTTAAAAGCAGTTGATGCTCCTTCTAACTCCCTATTCTTATTTTTCTCATTAGTAAGTTCATTTTCCAGTTTGACAATTTTTGCACTAAGTTCTTCTATATTTTCACTAAATATTTGATAATCCTCTAAGACAGCATCTAAGAAGGCATCCACATCAGCTGCAACATATCCTTTAAAATCAATTTTAAATTCCTTCTCATAAATTGTTTTTACTGATAATTTTGTTTTTTCCATAAAAAGTACCATCCCTTTTAATATTATATAAGCAAACGCTCAATATATCAAGAGTTAAAAATCACTTTCCAATCTACCTAACAAGTTTAAATGGCCAAGCCATAATTCCGCCAAGGTCATAAACCTCAGTATAACCCTCTTTACTTAGGTACTTACAAGCACTCCTAGATCTTGCCCCAGATTGGCAATAAATAATAACTGGCCTATCTTTATCTAATTTATGAGCATATTTCCCACTAGTTAATTTCCCTAAAGGATAGTTTTTAGCTTTATTAATATGGCCGGAGTTAAACTCAACAACCTCTCTAACATCAACTAAAGTAACACCTTGTTCTATAAGTTCTTTTGCTTTATCCGCATCAATTTTGGAAAAAGCCTCATTATTTGTAAATATATCAAAAAATCCCATTTAAAAATCTCCTTTATTTTATAATAATTATATTACTACCTTTTATCAAAATTTCACAGTGATAATATCACAAAAAATACTATTCTGATTACTCTGATTTTAATACAATAAAAATTAATTGTTATTAAATACTAATATTTGGTATAATTAAGCAGGTGATTTTAATGGTTAAGTATCCTAATGGAATAAAGAAAAAAACAAACACAAGTAATAAACAATCCAAGAATCAAATTAAATCATGGTCAAATCGTGGTATGACACTTGAAAATATGGTAAATGAAACAAATAAATTTTATATAGAAACTAATAAAGCAAACATCCACAAAAAACCAACCCCAGTCACAATTGTCAAAGTAGATTACCCATCAAGAGATAAGGCAAAGATTGTTGAAGCTTATTTTAAATTACCTTCAACTACTGACTATAATGGAATTTATAAGGGGAAGTATCTTGATTTCGAATGTAAAGAAGTATCTATTGATTCATTTCCCTTTAAGCTTATTCATGAACATCAAATCAAACATCTAAAACAAGTTAGTGAAATGGGAGCAATTGCTTTTCTGATTTTAAAATTCACAAAATATGAAGAAACTTATCTAATAGATGCAAAGGTCTTAATAGACCACTTCTATAATTCTAAAAGAAGATCATTTTCATATAAATTTGTTAAAGAGAATTTTGATATAATCCCTTTTTCTCTAAGTCCAAAGGTGGATTATTTAAAAATCGTTGATAAAATATATTTAGGAGATAACATATGACAAAACAGAAAAAAAATATCAATAAAAAAAGACATATTAATAAGAGTAAAATATTTGCCTTTATCCTTTGGTTTATAATTATTATCGCCTTATCTGCTGGAATTTTTGGCTTAGTTACCATCAATGATATGTTGAAAATAAAACCAATATTAGACACAGAAAAGTTTGAGTCAGAACAATCAAGTAAAATTTATGATGAAAATAATATTTTAATAACTGATATTGGTCAAACTATCAGGACCAATGTTACATATGACGATCTACCAAACTCTTTAGTTGATGCTTTTGTATCAATTGAAGACTCTAGATTCTTCGAGCATAACGGTTTTGATATTTCTAGATTTTCAAAAGCATTATATGAAAATATCTTAGCTAGATCATTTGCTCAAGGTGGTTCAACATTCACTATGCAGTTGGTAAAAAACACTTACTTTACAAGTGATGAAACAGGTACAACTGCAGCTAGTGAAGGCTTAAATGGTGTTACAAGAAAAGTTCAGGAAATAGCATTAGCAATAGAATATGAACAACAAACGAATAAACAAAAAATCTTTGAACTCTATGTAAACAAAATTAATTTTGGTGGTAGTGGTAATATTCGTGGTATTGAAAAAGCTAGTGAATATTATTTTAATAAAAGCTCAACAGAATTAAACTTAAGTGAATCAGCTTTATTAGCAGGGATTGTAAATAATCCTTACTCTTATGATCCATTTAGAAATTTAGATTTAGCAAAAAATAGAAGAGATACCGTCTTATATCAAATGTTAAATCATGGTTATATAAATGAATTAGAATATGATTTAGCTAAATCAATTAAGGTTGAAGATCTCTTATCTGAAACCGGACAAGAAAATCAAAGTAGTGATCCTTATCAAGCATATATTGATGCAGTTGTTGCAGAAGCTCAGGAATTAACCGGTAATAATCCTTATACTGTTTCAATGAACATCTATACATCAATGAACAGGACAGTTCAAAGTCAAATGGATGCCATCCAAAGAGGTGATGTTGACGATTTTGAATTCCCTGATGATAACATTGAACTTGCAGCTGTATCATTAAATAACCATACAGGTGAAATAAACGGAATACTTGGTGGTAGAAATTACGCCGATGGCGGTGCTTTACTTTTAAATCATGCAACGATGCAGAAAAAACAGCCAGGTTCAACAGTAAAACCGTATCTAGATTATGCTTTAGCCTTTGAAAATTTAGGATGGGCAACTGACCAAGTTGTAATGGATAAACCTATTACTTATAGAGGAACAACAAAAATAATTTCAAATTCTAATGGAACATATAAGGGTGAAGTATTATTAAAAGATGCTATTGGATGGTCATTAAATATTCCTGCTATTGAAACTTTACAAGAAGTTATTGATGAAAAAGGAAGTAAGTACGTTATTGAATATCTAAATTCACTTGGATTTGATGATGTCGATTCTGAGCATTTTGATACAGGTTATGGTATCGGAGGTTCAACATTTGAAATTAGCGTAGTTCAAGCTGCTGCAGCCCAAGCAATGCTTTTAAATGATGGTAAATATATTCAACCTCATACAATTAGAAAAATTGAATATAATGATACTAGAGAACCTGTAAATCCTTCATATATTCCACAAGAAGTATTATCAGAGGAATCAGCCTATTTAACAACTGAATTGTTAAGATCAAATATTGAAGGTCCTTATTTTTCAAGTGTTAATGTTCTGAAAACTAATTATCCAATTTATGTCAAAACAGGTACCTCGAATTGGGGTTCTGAAGCGACACAATTTGGTATTCCTGTAGGAATTTCAAAAGACCTATGGATGACAGGGTCAACAGCTGATTATACAACAACTATGTGGTATGGTTATGATAAAGTTATAGAAGATGAAGAAACATACTTTACTTCTGCAAAATTAAGTGGAAATGTCAGAGGAAAAGTTGTAAATCATATCCTAGATTCGGTTGAAGAAGCTTATGGACAACCTTCTACCCTTTCAAAACCAGATGGAATCACATCAATTACTCATATCCTTGGAGTTGATCCTTATACTGCCCCAATCGAAGGTATGCCAGAAGAATTTATATCTACTGGTTTAATTAATAAAAAATTTGCTCAATTAGTAGCTCCAGAAGAAATTTTATTAGAAGAAATAGATAGTGATAAATTTGATGTTAAATTAGATGCAAAAGGTAAGTTAAATGTTGTATTCCCTGAATATCCAGACTTAGATAAACTGCAAGTTGCATCTAACGAAATCGATATTTCTCTATATTCTTCAAATGGAAATCTATTAAAAGAAGCATATGGAACTAAATTATTTGATTATAGTTGGGTATATGGTCCCGTAAGATATAAATTAGTTGTTACTGTTGACGGAGAAAGTCAGGAATATTTTTATGATAGTCCTAGTCAAGAATTACAACTTGAAAATGTTAAACCAGGATCACATATAAAAATTGAAGGTTCTTATGATTATGAAACTTATTCAAGAACAAATAATACTGCTGTTAAAGAATTTGATATTGAAGATCAAGAATTAACTATTCAAATTCCAGATACAAGCAGTGCTAAAGATAGTGATGGAATTAAAGCAGAATTACAAAAATGGGCAGATGTTTACGGAATAAGCTTAAACTTTACAGTTAGTGATACTATTGGAACTTCAAATGGCACTAATTTTGAAATTCTAAATGAAAAAAACAAAAATATAGAAGGAACATCAATTAAAGCCCTTCAATCAGAATTAATGGACATGAAATTCACAGTAGTAATTCAAAATATTACTGCTTGCCCAATCAATTCGACTTTTGATGGTACAGAATGTCAATGTAATCAAGGATATACTAAAGATGATACAGGTGCTTGTAAAGTAATAGTTACTTTAAGCCCTAAACCTGAAGATAATGATACTGATAAAGTAGATGATAATTAGCACTAGAAAATTTTATAGACAAATAAGAAAACCAACCTCCAAATATAATTTTAGGAGGTTGGTTTTTTAATAACTTAGCTAAATTAAAGCCTTAAAAATAGATTAATATTAAATAATGCTACATTATTAATGAATAATATTTTTTTGTACATTTCAGAAATTTTTTTTATAATAACGACATCTACTCGTAAATGGGCAAGTACCACATTTGGGATTTTTTGCCGTACATTGGTATCGCCCAAAAAAAATAATTAAATGATGCGATTGAATCCAAAGATTTCTAGATATTTTTCTTTTTAATTTTTTTTCAATAGCTAACACATCATCGTTTTCTTTACAAAATTTTAATCTTTTACTAACCCTTGTTACATGGGTATCGACAGGCACTGCTGGTATCTTAAATACCTCAGCTAAAATTACATTAGCAGATTTCACACCTATCCCACTCAATTTAACTAATTTACTTCTGGTATTTGGCACAATACCATCATAATATTCAATTAACTCTTTACTCATTTTTGATAAATTATTAGCTTTATTATTTGTTAACCCAATTGATTTAATTAACTGCTTTATATCATTAATATCTGCTTTAGCCATTAGATAACAATCAGGATACTTTTTAAAAAGTTTCTTAGTTACTATATTAACTCTAGCATCAGTTGTTTGAGCTGATAACATAACAGCAACAGCTAATTGAAATGGAGTTCCATAGTTTAATTCACATCTTGCATTAGGAAAAAGTTTAGCCATTTCTAATATGATATCGTCTAATTCTCTCATAAAAACTTCTCTATATCCGCAACAGTCTTATGTTCTTTTTTCCACTTATTTAAAATTCCACTCACATAATTTATATTAAGCACTTTATTAATACTTGCCTCCCTTAAAGCATAAATTATTAATTTTTGATCATATATTTTAGACCATTCATTTATTTTCTGAACTTCATTTCTAGTTAAAGGTTTTCCTAATTCAGATTGAAATAAATCTAATACCTTATTATTGGCTATTATTTCACTTTTCGCAATCTTAGTTTCAAATAAATTATCCAATTTAAATACAGGACCTTTTGGAGTAGGTAAAATTTCCAAATAAGATTTTCTTTGTAATAATTCTAAAACATCATTAACTCTATCAATAGACATAGAACTTTTTTTAACTAATAATTCAACTGAAGTAATTTGTTTTATAGAATTAAAATAGTCAATTAATAAAACAATACATAATTCATCGGGACTTAAATTCAAAAATTCTAAATTGGCAATAATCCAATCTCTCTTATTAAAATAAATTTCTTGATACCATTTTTTCATAATACACCTACTTAACTTTCTAAAAATCAAAATCTAACAATAATTGATAATCTTGGTCAAATACTAACAAATTATCTTTATCATAAGCATATAACACCGGGCTTTGATGATATATAGATATTCCAACTTTATAATTTGATAAATTAAAATTTAAATCAAGATAATTTTTAAAAGAATTTTCGTTATAAAATTCCTTATCTTTAATTGAGATTATATCATTTTTACTATAAACATAATATTTATCTTCTGATTGAAATACAATAACCTCTTCATCAATTGTATAATTAAAGGCATAACTTAGGTCTGTTTGTAATTCAATTTCTAACTTTTCTAGTAAAATTTTATTATTATTTTGAAAATTATATGGTCCACTAATATAATAATAAATATCAAAAACAATCGTTAAAATAATTACTATAATTAAAATAATTGATACTTTTCTATTTTTCATTTAATCACCATTTCCATTATAAACTAAAACAAAAAAATTTTGTAGTTTTATCAGTATGTGATATGATACTTACGGTGATTATATGAAAAGACTAATATTTGCGGTTTTACTTTTATTTACTTTTACATCAGCATTATTATATTTATATGTAACTTTACAACCCAAAAAAATTTTACTTTATGATGAAATATATAGTGATGAAATTAAAATAGTTGAAAATGATAATTATTCAATTACTTCTTTAGAACAAACAGTAAGAAGTAATTTGAATTTCGGTGATAATTATTTATTCTTTTACTCATCAAAAGATGATAATAGCCAATATTTTATTCTTAATGTATTAAATCCTCTAAGTCAATCCATAAATCTAAGCGAGTTTAGCTTTCTAACAAAAATTGACGTAGTGAATTTGATTGCTAACGATAAAGAACTTGAATCTTTAAATACATTATATGGAATTACTAATATTCCCGCTTTTGCGAAAATTGAAAAATCATACAACGATAACATTGAAGTCACAGATGTGATATCATACGATGAAAGTAACCCTTTTAATGAAGATGATATTAAAAATTGGATGATAAAAACCAATTCTTGGCCAATTATAGATGATGAAATACCAGCTGATCCAATTTTATTACCAAGTGATTAATGAATAATTTTAAGTATAACAAATAATTGTTATACTTTTTTTATATACAAAAAAAAACTAATCATTATAAATTAAATAAATCAATTTAAATAATTAGTTTAACCTTAAATATATATTACTTAGCTTGTAAGGCTGCCATAGTAATATAATTATATGGTTGATTAAAATGCGGTAAGAAGAAAATGTCTAATAATTTTAATTCGTCTATTGTCACCTTTTTCATAATAGCTAATGAAAACATATGAATACCCATACTCATATCATATTTACTAGCTAATTGAGCACCAAGAATTCTTCTACTTCCTTTTTCATAAACAATTCTAATTTTAACCTCAGGATTTTCTTCTTCCATAAAAGTAGCTTTTTGTAAATCTGTATAGTCAGTTGTTAATGCTTCAATTCCGAATTTTTCACAAGCTTTTAAAGTCAATCCTGTTGAAACTAAATTTAATCCATAAATAGAAATTGCATTAGAACCTTGTACTCCTAGAGTTTCCAATGATGATCCACAAATATTATGGGCAGCAACAATACCACTTCTAACAGCATTAGTTGCTAGTGCAATATAATTCTCTTTATCTATTGCATTATCATATACAATTGCACAATCACCTACTGCATAAATATCTGGATTTGATGTTTGTTGTTGCTTATTTACTATATAAGCTCCATTTCTAAAAGTATCTAGTTGATCACCCATTAATTTACTATTTGGATTAAAGCCTATACAAACTATTGCCATATCAACTGCTATTTCTTTTTTATCAGTTTTGATTGCCTCTAATTTATCTTTACCAACAAACTCAATAACCTTTTCTCCAAATTCGCAATGGATACCATGATCTCTTAAATTTTGGTCCATAATTGAATTGAATTCATCATCATAATAAGTTGATAGTGAAGATTTAGCAACATCGATCAAATAAACATTTTTATCATGACGTTTAAAAGCTTCAGCTAATTCAACTCCAATATATCCAGCTCCTACTACTGCTACGTTTTTAATATCCGGATTTTCTAATTTACTGATAACTTCAACTGCATCTTGATATAATTTAACTCTTTGTACATTTTCTAATTGTATTCCTGGTATATTAGGAATAATTGGGACTGATCCACTTGCTAATACTAACTTGTCAAAATGATCTCTCTTTTCAATTCCATCAATTCTAACAACAACTTCCTTTTTATTTTCATCAACTGCTACAACATCGGCGTTCATAAATACTTTTGCTCCAGCTTCTTCTAATTTTTCTTTTGAACTATAGAATAAACCATCTCCAGTCGATATCTGCTTACCAATCCATAAAGCCATACCACATCCTAAAAACGTAATATTTGAATTTCTATCATAGACTGTTATTTCATTATCTTTTGATAATGATAACATTGTGTTTATAGCGGCTGTTCCTGCATGATTAGCACCTATTACAATAATTTTTGACATATATTGTCTCCTTTTGTTTATAGCTTAAGTATAAATTAAATTATTAACAAATACAATTAATATGCTCTTAGCAAAAAAAATAATAATTAAAAACCTGTTATAATTTGATATAGTAGCTAATTTTAAGTAACTATAAAATTAAGGTCTATATTTCAAATAATAATTTATGTTCTATAGTTTTTTTATAATACTTATTTTTTTACTACTAACCTCCATATAAAAAAATCGAATCCAGAATTTAATATCTGAATTCGACTATTTAATTTGGCAAGTAAAATTATTAAAATTTAAAATGGTTAGATTATAACCATTCATAGTTTTATAGTTTACAACAAAGTTAAAATCCTGTTAATTTAGGAATTAAAAGTCTTTAAATAGTTAAAATTAAATCCGCAACAAAAATTGCACTTCTTTTAGATGCTAATTTAACGTATTCATCAAATGTAATATCATTGCCATCCTTTATCGTTATATCAGATAAAGACCTAATAACAACAAATGGAATTTCATACTTATCACAAACATGAGCAATAGCTGCTGCTTCCATCTCACAAGCTATGGCACTTGGATAATCCTTAATAATTTGATTTACTTCATTTTTTGTAACAAAAGTATCACCAGTTAAAATATCACCTATATATACATTTTTTTTACTTTTAATGGCAGATAAACTTGCCGAAATCAAATCTTTATCAGATTTAAAAACATATTTCGTAGAGATATTCTCAGATTCTATATCAAAACTTTTAGGCCAACCTGGTACATTTAAGTCATGATAGGTAACTCTGCTACCTATAACAATATCTAACACCTGTTCATAATCTTTTAATCCACCAGCTGTTCCTATATTAATTACTTTACTTATCTCAAAAATATTTAATAGAGTTGTAGTTGCCATTGAGGCATTAACTTTACCAATACCACTTATTGTAATTACACATTCTTTACCATTAATTTCTGCTTGATAAAATGAATGATTATTTACTTCTATTTTTTTTACTTTAGTTGCTAATTTTAAGATTTCATCAACTTCAACTTGCATTGCTCCTATTATTGCAATCATCTATTTCTCCCCACAAACATTATTTTTTCATTTTCGACAAATTCCAAATCATACTTAGTATCTAAGTAATTAGCCATTAGTTCAGCAAGTGCTTTTGGATCAAAAACCATTTGACTATGACTCTCTGTAACTGTATTATTTTCAAAATAAAAAGCAAAATGTTCCATTAATCTACTAGATAATTTATCTGATTTAATAGTCCATTGATAAAATATATCCTTTAAGCTACCCTCTTCAATATACTCATCTTCAAATTCATTTAATCTTTCTAAATGATGAGTATCAAACATTAACACCCCATCATCTTTCAAATGTTTTTTAGCATTGATAATAAATGATTCTACTTCATTTAAATCATTAAAATAATTAAATGAATCACAAAAACACAATATTGCATCAAATTTCTTATCAAGAGTAAAATCTTTCATATC
>Ga0055584_100006834_pt1 | contig 11188 bp, 7 predicted proteins | sample OSDHelmetaG_FD_58716 | JGI IMG/M metagenome (GOLD analysis project Ga0055584, IMG submission 58716) | Pelagic marine sediment microbial communities from the LTER site Helgoland, North Sea, for post-phytoplankton bloom and carbon turnover... | ecosystem: Environmental > Aquatic > Marine >...
CAAGAGTTTCGCCCTGACCGTACACCGAAATACTGAAGAATCGCGTTCAACACAAGCACCAACCTTCGCATCTTCCATGTTTAAGCTCTACGGTACTGAGCAGAACAAGAATCGCTATGAATTGATGTTGAGAATAGCGGGTACTGACTCCCTTGCTTGGGAAGGTAGTGAATTTTCTGCTGCTGACCTTGGAACCACCAGAGAATGGCTGCGCAGTAAAGCGAACTCGATCGAAGGTGGCACAACTGAAGTGCAGTACAACATCATTGCCAAACGCGTCCTGGGTCTGCCTGACTAACCTCACGCAACCCGAGGTAGAGTAACTTGGGTTATTTAGCACGTGCAGAAAAAATCCTCATCGACACCGCCTGGCTGTCGATGGGCTACGCAACCTATAATCGGTTGCCCACCGGCATCTGCTATGCCGGTGAAGATCATCCTGCTGATGTAGAGCTACTCTACGACGTCACCTACATCGATGCGGAAGGCAATCGGCAGGTAGAACAGCAGATCTTCGACGCGCTCTTTGCCACCATCTCCAGAGCAAAATCCCTGTTGATACTAGACTTTTTTCTGTTCAATGATTTCCAGGGTGCGGTTCGCGAAACAACTCGTGATCTCTGTGGTGAATTAGCCGCTGCACTTATAGAGAAACGTCAAAGCCAGCCCGATATCAACATCCTGTTTATCACCGATCCGATCAACACCATCTATGGGGGTGCTGAAAACCCTTATATCAACCAGTTACTCGCCGCCGGTATCGAGGTCATTACGACTGACCTCGACCAGTTACGGGACAGTAACCCTCTATATAGTTTTTTCTGGCGTTTATTGGCACGACCTTTCGGCAACCGCAGCAATGGACTATGGCCAACGCCGTTCAGCGATGAAAAAATTACCCTGAGAAGCTACCTTCGACTCTTTAACCTAAAGGCCAATCATCGCAAGACTCTGATCGCCGATGACGGCAATAACGGCTGGACCGGGATGGTGCTCACCGGCAACCCCCACAATGGCAGTAGCGCACATCGCAACCTCGCGCTTAGGTTCACCGGCGATGCGGTGAACGATCTGTATATTTCAGAGCGCGCAGTCCTGGAAATGTGTCGTCATGACATCCCTGCAACGGACCTCACCACGACCGCCGTCAAAAGCGACTGCATGCTCCAGGTTTTAACCGAAAAGAAAATTAAACTGGCGGTACTCGACATCCTCGATCGCGCTAAAGCGCTTGATGCAATCGATATGATTCTGTTTTATCTGTCTGACCGTGATGTGATCAAAGCCATCCAACGAGCACATAACAGGGGCGTGCTATTGCGCATTATTCTTGACCCTAATAAAGATGCTTTTGGTATGCGCAAGATTGGTATTCCGAACCGACCCGTTGCCCATGACCTTAATGACGCTGGTATACCTATTCGCTGGGCAGATACCCATGGCGAACAGTGCCACAGTAAACTCATGATGTACCGGGATCCGGCCGGGCCTGCTAAGTTGCTGCTTGGCTCTGCCAATTTCACACGCCGAAACTTGAATGACTTCAATCTTGAAACCGACGTCCTGGTCAGTGGCTCTATAGACACCCCCGCACTCAGCCAATGTCATCAGCTATTTGAACGACTATGGCACAATGAGCAAGATCAAAACTTTAGCACCCACTACGAGTGGTACGCAGACCAGGGGCGATTGCGTTATTGGCTCTATCGGTTTATGGAAACAACGGGTATCTCAACTTTTTAGAAGCTCATATGGCAGGCGCAACACCCAACCCAATCTTCATCTGCAAACTAGGCGAAGGCAGCCTATTCGCTATGCCAAGACCCGCAGGTGGGGTTTATCTGCACGGCGCCATCGACAGCCTTGCCGAGGCAGGCTTCACGTTGGTGGTATCGCTTTTAGATAGTTTAAATACCCATGAACTGGGTCTCTTTGAAGAAGATTATCTGTGCACACTGCGCGGCATTGAATTTCTTAACCTGCCGATTCGTGATCGTTCCGTACCCGATTCCAGTGACGACTATCTCGCCGCCGTCAATAGTGCCTATCAACACATCACGGCCGGTGGCGTCGCGGTCGCACACTGCTGGGCTGGTATTGGTCGTACCGGACTGTTTAACGCATCTCTACTGGTTCGACACGGCCTTGACCCTGGCACCGCTTTCAACACGGTATCTAGAGCCCGTGGCAGCAGCGTGCCCGACACCCAGGAACAAATCGAGTGGGTGTATGCCCATCATAAGCAACTACAGGCCCTACCCTAGCGGAACCCATTGAAGCCATTGCAGCAATCTGGCCTAATGAAATACATTCTCGCGCTCACACAAAGGTCATCGTATGAAGTATCGCCGATTTGGTCGTACCGACATGATGCTGTCGCAGTTTTCCCTTGGCTGCATGCAGATTACCGGCAAGAGTTCAGAGAAAAACGCCATCGCAACGATCGAGCGCGCCGTCGAATTGGGTGTGAATCACCTTGAAACCGCACGCGGCTATGGCAACTCTGAAGAACGAGTTGGCAAGGCCCTAAAAAAGATTCTAAAAACCGTTCCCCGGGAAGATTTATACATTACAACCAAAATTGGTCCCTCATCGGACGTCGAGGAGTTTAAACGAAACTTCGATCTGTCGATGTCAACGCTGGACCTTTCCTATATCGATAATCTCGACTTTCACGGCCCTGGCAACTATAAGACCATCGCACCGGCCATGGGTGACCGGGGCTGCCTTGGCCATGTGCGCAAGATGATGGCCCAGGGTGTGGTCAAACATTTTGGCTTTTCAACCCATGGTTATCCCACCGGGATCATGGAACTTATAAACACCAATGAATTCGAGTCCATCAATCTACACTACTACTATTTCTATCAGGGCTTGCGCCATGTCGTGGAGCGCGCTGCGGAACTGGACATGGGAGTATTCATTATTAGCCCGAATAATCAGGGCGGTAAATTGCAGGCACCCACGGCGTCACTAATACAGTCCTGCGCGCCGCTGGCACCAATGAACTTTAATCAAATGTGGCTCTTGAATCAGCCAGAGGTGCACACATTGTCATTCGGTGCCGCCAATCCGGACCAGATTGCAGCCAATCTGGTCGCACAGGATTACGATGGCACTGGCGCTGACCGCGCCGTGTTTGATCAGGTGGTCACCCAGGTCGAAAACAGTTTTCGCAGCAGTCTCGGTGATGAGTTCTGTACAGTCTGCAACGCCTGTCTGCCCTGCCCGGAAAATATTAACATCCCCGGATTGCTCAACTGGCGGCAAATGAACAAGGCTTTTGACATGACTGAATACGCTAAAGGTCGATATGCCCGGGTTGGCAGTGGCGGCGCCTGGATCCTCGGTGTTAAAGGCGATAGCTGTACCAAGTGCGGTGACTGCCTGCCACGCTGTCCAGAGTCTCTGGATATTCCTGAGTTACTGTGGCGCGCCCACAAGGAACTAGAGACCGGAGAAATCAAAGGTCCTGCCTGGGACCATGAAGGTGACCTCTTAAAAGAAGATCTACGTAGCGACTAGCTGATTATTGGCTGCTGACGATACGCTTGATACCACCCCCACCTTCCGTTGCAACATAAAGATAGCCGTCTGGACCCTGGCGAATATTCCGTACCCGACCAATTTTCTGGAACACTATTTGTGTGCTAGTAATGTTGTTACCGGTCACATTGCAAAGTACAACGTAGGCAAACTTCAAAGAGCCCACAAGTAGTTTTCCTTGCCATTCCGGATAACGATCACTGGTCACAAAAGCCATACCGGAAGGTGCGATGGAGGGCACCCAATTCCATATCGGCGACTCAAACCCTTCTCGAGTAGTGCCTTCCGCGAAAGAGGTACCGATATAGTTGATGCCGTAGCTCAGTATCGGCCAGCCATAATTCTCACCGGCTTTGATGATGTTGACCTCATCGCCGCCCCGCGGACCATGTTCGTGAATCCATATCTGGCCCGTGTCTGGATGACGCGCCATGCCCTAGGGATTTCGGTGCCCCCAGGAATAAATCGCGGGCTTCGCCTGATCTACAAACGGATTGTCATCAGGAATTCTGCCATCATCATGCAGACGATATATCTTGCCACCATCTCTGGTTAGATCCTGAGGGTTTTCATCCCGTTGTCCGCGGTCGCCGATCGAGAAATACAGATAGCCTGCAGCATCAAACGCAATACGGCTACCATAGTGTCGACCACCTTTCTCGTTGGGAGTACCTTTATAGAGGACTTTACTATCTACCAGCGAATCACCTTTAAGACGGGCCCGCATAATCGCAGTATGGCTGCCACGCCCCTTCCCCTGCTTACTGGAATATGACAGATACAACCAACCATTGTTGGCATAGTCTGGATGGAGTTCTATATCGAGCAAGCCGCCCTGACCTGAAGCCTCAACCTTGGGCAATCCTTTTAGCTTGCCGATGATCTCACGTTCACGAACGCGGTAGATTTCCCCTTCACGTTCTGTCACCAGCATGTCGCCATTAGGCAACCAGACCATGCCCCAGGGTACATCAATACCCTGTACATAGTCCTCAGCGTGGTAGCTGCCCATTGCGAGGCAGCACCACAAACTGAGTATCAGAAATCTAACCATTAAATCGCACCGCGCGCGTTACGCTGACAGGTGGTCATCAATCACTTTACCAAACTTTTCCTGAGCTGCTTCGATGAGCTTGGGTAGATGGTAAGTCGGGAACAAATCATCACTGGGCTCGTAATCACGAAGCAACAATTTTGACAGATTGGCTTTGTGCACCTCGGTTGTGCCATCCATGATGCCCATCTGTGGCGCAGATGCCCACATGTCACCAAGCGGTGTCTCATTGGACATACCCAGCGCACCGTGCAGGTGGATCGCGCGATAAATAATGTCGTGATTTACCTTCGCTGCAGAGATCTTGATCGAAGCGATCTCTTTTCGTATCTCACGCGTGTACGAACCGGTCTTATCAATCAACCACGCGGTGTAGAGTACGTGCAGGCGAAACTGTTTAAGCTGAATATAGGAATCAGCAATATCCTGCTGCACCATTTGTAGTTCCGACAACAGCTGACCCTTAGCACGGCGACTTAAGGCACGCTCACACATCATATCGAGCGCCTTGGTACAGACACCTACGGCGCGCATGGCATGATGGACCCGACCGCCACTCAGGCGTGTTTGCGAACCCACAAAACCCTTGCCCTCTTCTCCGAGCAGTGCGTCAGCTGGTACACGAACATTGTCATAACGTATATAGGCATGACCACCGCCGCGTTCCGTATTGTAGTTCTCGCGCAACGGTGTACCGATGGTGTGCACGTTACGCACGATCTCGACCCCCGGTGTGTCGCGGTCAACGATAAACATCGAGGCCTTATCAAGCGTTTCTTTCTCAGGCGCGGTAACCGCCATGACAATAAGAAAATCTGCTTTGGCGCCGTTGGAGGTAAACCATTTCTCACCGTTAATGACCCACTCGTCACCATCGCGAACCGCAGAACAGACAAATTCACCAGGCTCACCGGCATGCGGCTCTGTCATTGAATAGGCAGAATGCTTCTCACCAGACAGTAACGGCTCCATATATTTTTTCTTCTGCGCATCGGTACCGTTGTGCGCAATCAGTTCCATATTGCCGGTATCCGGTGCCTGAACGCCAAAGAGTCCCGGCCCACTGCTGGTTCGACCCAGTTTTTCGTTGAGCAGGCAAAGCTTAACCTGGCCAAGACCGGGGCCACCCAGGTCTTTACCCAAATGAAAACCCCATAACCCACGATCTTTTACCTGTTGCCTAAGTCCCGCTGTATAGGCGCTAATCGCACTCCAACCATCTTTACCAATCGGACTGCCATCCTTCATTCGACCGCCGCGCATGAAATTATCCAGCGGTTCAATTTCCTCTTTAGTAAATTTTTCTACCCAGTCCACTTGTTCCTGGAACTCCGGTTCCACATCAAAATCAATCGGCATTTCTCACCTCAGGCTTAGTTTTTTAGATTTAGTCTTGTCGCAACTGAGTAACAAACTATACGAATTGGCTGTGCAATAAAAGAGCCGGTATTGAATGCAGGATTTACGTGATGAACTCTGTAGAATTACTGAACAGCCCCGGTGCGAGATTCGAATGACCACTAAACCCTTTTTCTGGATGACAGCGGCGCTCATTTCTATCGCGGCCGCTTTATTCGCGCTTTCTTACTTCCCACGTGTTTTCCCCATTATCGCCGTCGATATCTCGATGACCCGTGATGACGCATTATCGAGCGCGGAGCAGCTTGCGGCGGACAAAAACTGGGGGCCTTCAAAGCCACGCGCTGCGGCCTCGTTTTCGCTTGACCGGCGCCTGCAGACCTTTGTCGAGCTTGAAGCGGGCGGTGTCGAGGCGTTCGCAAAGACGCTCGATGATGCCATCTATACGCCTTACACCTGGCGCGTGCGGCTATTTGAAGAGGGCAATATCAACGAAGTGACAGTCCTATTTCGCCCGGATGGTCGGCGTTTCGGATTCAGCGAAAAAATACCGGAAGATGCTGAGCGGCCAAACATCAGTAGTGACGCAGCAAAAGCCCTTGCCGTGGAAACAGCGTTTGACGACTGGCAAATAGACTTAAGCAATCACGAACTGGTAGAAACTGGCAAGGAAGAGAAGCCCAATGGGCGCATAGACCATCGGTTTGTCTATGAACGTGGTGAAAAGCTGGGTGAAGGACGCTATCAGGTACAACTTGCAGTCAGCGGGGACCGCGTCAGCCAAGTACGACCCAGCGTTCTGGTACCGCAGTCTTTTGATCGACGATACGAGGAAATGCGCTCCGCGAATAACGGTATTGCCATGGGGGGCAGCGTGGGTGTTGCCCTTTACGTTCTGGTGGGCTGCGGGTTTGGATTTTTCTTTTTGCTGCGTCGCCGCACCTTACTCTGGCGACCTGCGCTGCTCCTCGCCGTCGTTATCACCAGCGCTCAAATTCTAGCCGGGCTAAATGCACTACCGCTCGCCTGGCTTAACTACAATACGTCTCTGCCTTCAACCAGTTTTCTAATCCAGGCGCTGCTCCCCATCATTCTGAACAGCCTGGTTCTTGGAGTGGTATTGGCCTTTTCCTTTATCGCCGCCGAGGGCCTGTCGCGGATGGCATTTCCGCATCATGTTCAAATGTGGCGTATCTGGTCGCGTGAATCAGCGCCGACTTACGAGATAGCCGGTCAGACTGCAATTGGTTATCTAGCCGTTCCCCTCATGCTGACCTATCTGGTGCTGTTTTATTTTATCGCCGGGCGCTTCTGGGGCTGGTGGAATCCTGCTGATACTCTCGCCAATCCCGACTCACTGGCGCACTACCTGCCCTGGCTCACACCTTTTTCTATGGCGCTGCAGGCTGGTGTCTGGGAAGAATGTCTGTTTCGCGCCGTACCGTTAGCGGGGGCGGCACTCATTGGCGAACGATATGGCAAAAGGGGGCTATTCATCGGCGTGATGCTGATCATTCAGGTCATCATTTTTGGCGCAGCCCACGCTAACTACCCGGCACAGCCCGCCTATGCACGACTGATAGAACTCATTGTGCCGTCCCTGTTATTCGGCCTGATGTATATTCGTTTCGGCTTACTGCCAGCCATCATCCTGCACTTTTTGTTTGATATTGTGCTGATGTCGATACCCATCTTTGCCGCTGTTGGCGCCGGCGTCGACAAGGCGATGATAGGTCTGATCGTGTTGACTCCGGCTCTGATCGTAGTCGTTCGTGGTTTGCAGCGCGGGGGACTCGATGTATTCGACCCAGCCTTACGGAATCGCGGATGGCAGGTAAGTACACCGGTTACCGCAGAGAAAGTGACCGAGGTCACGGTGCAAAGTGAATGGCCGCGTTGGCTCATTCCTGTGCTGGCGATTGTCGCCCTACTCCTCTTTCCCACTTCTAGCTGGCTACAATTTACGTCCAAAGTGGCGATACCCACGCTGGAAATTTCCAGTGCAGAAGCCTTAGCCATCGCAGAACAGGAACTCAAAGCGCGTAATGTCGTACTGCCAGCGCAAACACAATCCCTGATTTCTGTTGCTGGTAATCCTTCGCCGATGGGTGCCTTTATTTGGCAAACTACCGATCAGTCAACCTACGAGAATATGCTGGGGCAGTGGCTGCACCCACCCAGATATCGTGTGCGGTTTGTGCGATTCGAAGGTGACGTTGCGGAACGGGCTGATGAGTGGATCATCACGGTGACTGGCGACGGTGAAGTCAGATCCGTATTACATCAGCTACCAGAAGACGCCGAGGGTGCAGACCTTGAGGAAGACGCCGCAAGGACATTGGCCTACGCAGGACTGGCACGTGAACTCCAGATCGACGCTGGCACCGTACGGGAAACTTCAGTGGTGCCCAAAAAACAACCGGCCAGAACTGACTGGCGTTTTACATATTCAGATACCGAGAGTGAACCGCTTCCACTCGGGGAAAGACGCGTTACGGTTAGTGTTGCCGGTGACCAGGTTGTCTCCGCGATTCCCTTTGTGCACGTTCCTGAAGAATGGAAAAGGCAACAGCAGTCCAAGATTGCCATGAACGTTGTCGGGATAATGAGTTCGCTGTCCCTCGTTATCCTGCTGGTTTGCGGTCTTGTGGCCGGCATCATTGCCTGGAGCAAGGGCGCGATTAATCTTCGCTTCGTCACCATGACGAGCCTAACCATCGCCATCATCGGCATCGCCGGTGTTGTTAACAATATTCCTAATGCGCTCGCCGGGTTCTCCACGGCCCAACCCTATGGCACACAGATCATGACCACACTGGTATCGAACGGGATGTTGCTGGTCGTCATGATCGCTGCGATCGGTTTGAATGTCGCACTGATATCCACCTGGCGCCAGAATCGCACGCCGGTTGCAGCAGGTACGCTGATAACAGCCGGTGTACTGATTGCACTTGTACGTGCCGGAAGCGATGTATTTAGCTACGGTTTAAGTACCTTTCAACCTGCCTGGCCTGCAACCACGGCTGCCGCCACCATGATGCCGATACTTGCCGCAACGATTGAAAATGCAAACGGCTTCATCATCAATACGGTCCTGTTTCTACTGGTGTTTGGCTTTATCGATCGTCTGACGAACGGTGGATACCACAAAAGGGTATTCGCAATAGGCATGCTGTTTCTGTTTGGCGCACTAACCGCCAACTCCAACGCCAGCGGCATCATTGAAACCTGGCTGATCGCTGCCCTGGTTTCCGGTATCACAACTGTCGCCATCTACTGGCTGGTGATTCGTCACGACCTTGCTGTCATCCCAATCTTTGTTGCGACTGCCATCGTGATTAATCTGCTGCCAACGGGGACAGAACCTTACCCGGGTGCTCTGGCTGGAAACCTGCTCGCTATAATCGTGGTAGGCGCTTTGGGGGTTGTTTCCTTCAAAGCATTGCGCGAGCAATGATGTACTAAAAAATGCGATATACTTTGGTGTGCATCCAATCAACTGAGGGCTAAATGTTAGACAGCGAGTTCCAACACAATTTCCATACCCATACCTTTCGATGCAAGCACGCTAAGGGCGACGTCGCAGACTATTGCGAGATGGCCATTGCCCGTGGCATGAAGACCCTGGGAATCTCTGACCATTCTGCACTCCCTGACGATCGCTGGCTGGCCGCGCGAATGCACTATGTCGACCTGCCTGAATACACCGCAGCGATCGACAAGGCTCGCGAACAATATCCTGAGCTTCGAGTCGTTAAAGGCATGGAGTGTGAATATATCCCGGAGCAACAAACCTGGTACGAAGACGAATTGCTGGGTGACTACAAGTTTGATTATTTAATTGGTGCCGCGCACTTTTTCCTCGATGCCGACGACGAATGGGTTGGCACCTATGGCGGCACGACTTCTGCCAAAGCCCTGGTGGAGTTTGGCAACTACACGGTCAAGATGATGGAATCCGGTGTTTTTGATTTCATCGCACACCCGGATTTGTTCGGTAACTGCTACGAAAAATGGGATGAAAATTGCACAGCCTGTACCCGGGATATCATGGCCGCCGCCGCAGAAACTGGCGTTGGCCTTGAGGTCAATGCACTAGGTATACGCAAACAAACCGCCAAAGCGGCAGATAATCCTTTTCCACTGTATCCCTGGCTACCTTTCTGGGAAGAAGCCAGCAGCTATGACGTCAATGTCATTGTGAATGCGGATGCCCATACACCGGAAGATTTGCAGGGTAAGACTGGTGAGGCATTTCAGATCGTTGCTGATCTGGGACTAAAACACATGGATGTCGATGCGATAGGTGCAAGAGCGACCACCGACTAAATTACTGATGATGCGCTTGCAGGTCTTTGAATAATTGCCGCTGTGCCCAGCTGCCACCAATCAGTTTTACATCACCACGAACTTTTGCGAGAGCACTCGCGCCTAGCTCACTCCTACCCGATGCCAAATCAACAATGGCATTAGCCAGCGTCGCGCCAACTTTGTTGGCTACCTGTCCCTGATGGGTTGATTGCTGGCGCCAGGATTCGAAGTTTGCCAGACCCTGTTTAATCGCCTGCTGATCGTTCAAGACAGCGGGGGCCATCAAGTAATGTAGTGAACAAAATACCAGCTCACCGTCTTCTATATGGTGCACCGACAGGTCATGGATTTTCTGCCAGCGATCAGGTGTCTCATGACCCTGCATATTAAGTCGCCACAGCAATGATGCTGCATTACAGGTGTCCAAATAGAAGTCATCCTGCAGGCCAGGTTCCAATACATCATCATAGACCGCCAACGCAGCATCAAGCTCCCTGCGCCCGATGTGATACAACGCTTTGTGCCAATGCAGATGCCGTAAAAAATTATTGGTGTCAGTCCACTGCGGTAGCATGGTGTCCATCCAGTTAAGGCCATCCAACCAACGGCTATCCATCTGAAAAACATGCGCCATGGCATGACCTGCCCATATATCGTCCGGGTTTAACTCACAGGCACGACGTCCGACGAGACTCGCCGCGCGGTACTCGGCAGACTCTTCAAGCCCAAAACTTTGCATGCCCAGCACATAGCCGAAGTAAGGATCATCTTCCGACCAGGCCGGTAACCGACGCTCGACCGATGCTGTCATTGCTTTCGCGTCACCCGTATAAAAATGCAGATGATGCGCCACCCTAAGCGCCAACATGTCCCGGGGATAGTCCTCAAGCAGCGCCTCCAGGTGTTTCAGCGCCTCAT
>Ga0055584_100006835_pt1 | contig 11188 bp, 2 predicted proteins | sample OSDHelmetaG_FD_58716 | JGI IMG/M metagenome (GOLD analysis project Ga0055584, IMG submission 58716) | Pelagic marine sediment microbial communities from the LTER site Helgoland, North Sea, for post-phytoplankton bloom and carbon turnover... | ecosystem: Environmental > Aquatic > Marine >...
AATGTCTGTGGACCAGGAAGATGAGGAGGAGGAAGGAGATACCGTCATTGCCGATGGATTTGTCTTCAACTTTGGAAGCGGCGGTGGGGATCGACTGAAAATAGAACGCGAAAATAACATATCTCAAACGCTTTCAGTGAGCAAAAGTTCAGCGTATCAGGGACCTCGTGATCGACGAAAGAATATGAGATCGTCTCACCATGAGGAGGAAAAGGATGTGCTTTCCCCAAAGTCCCCAACTTCTATCACTGCTGCATTCCTTCGCCACGCAAAGAGCATTGAAAATAAGCTCTTGCGTCCTAGCCAGAGGGACATCGTTAGTCCTCTCATGGTTAAGCGACGGATGAAGCCTAAAATTGAGCTCAAGGCATCCAATAAAAGCACTTGTAAGACAACTGCAGTCTCTGGCCAGGAACTTGCGTCGGTATCGTCAGCTTCAGTGATGAAATCCAAGTCTCTGGGAAAAATTGGGAAGGAATTGATCAGCAACGCTAAGGACAGAGCATCGACCATTGGTCTTCCGACGGCTCTTGCTGTGTCTTCAAAATTTATCGCGATAGGCACTCAGCAGGGCCATGTTTTGGTCTTTGATCACTTTCAAGTGTTAAAGCAGAGGTTGGGTCGGGCTTCTTCGGGTTCATTAGCTGGAGGGGTAGGCTCAAGTTCGGGTCCGGAGCTGAGCGAGACCTCGGGCGCCGTCACATCGATTGATCTCTCACACGACGGCGACGCTCTCATTGCTGGCTACAATTCTGGACTTATTGTACTATGGGACTGCATTCGCGGGATCATACTCAAATCTTTTGGCGAGGCGCATCCGAGTCCAATTACCTCTGTCCGTTTTTTTCCGAAGCCTAATACTCTAAGTGTAGTGACCGTCGATGCTGGTGGTTTGGTAAACCGCCTCACCTTCTCGAAGGCAGTACTTTGGGGTACATACTCGGTTGAGACTGAATGTCTCCTTGACGGAACTGCGGGCCAGATATTGGCCACCCAGGTCCTTGCACCGCCCCCGGCTGCGACATCTAGCATTGTAGGAGACAGCGAAGGAAGTCTGAAAATTCATCCTTGTTTCGATGATCTGATTCTTCTGGGCCTTTCATCCGAACGTAGCACATTTGCTGTGGCAATTGAGCCAAAAGTGAGTGTGCTCTATAGATGGGCAAAGCCTACGGAGGATGTCATGAATCTCGACGCCTATGTTCAGGCTAGTAGGAGCGGTAGCACTGGAGCTCCTGAGAACTATCAGCACGGTTCTAGTCCCCATTCATTCCTCCCATGTATATCGTGGGGATGGTGCCAGATTGGTGGCGGAGGCAAATCAATTACCCCGATGCTTGCTAGAGCATGGGGCTGCTCAGTACAATTCCTTCGCGCAAGTTTCCCAGACTCTGATAGCCCAGACGAATATCCCGTCGACTCTGAGGGGACCCCTTTTCCAGCCTTCGGTAACTACAACGACTTTCAGGCTACAGCTCCCGTCGTTGCCCTTGAATGGCTTGGTCAGCGCTCCCTAGCGTATTTGACTGTTACGAACGAGTTTACTGTCGTTGATACAGTCATGATGACTCTAACTGAGAGATTGGATTTCTCCATTGTCAAGCTCGTGTATGCTGAATTTTCGTTGAGTCACGCAGCATCCACCTCCGACAAGAAGGATGATAGCGATAGCATCAATGTCTCCTCGCAGTTCCTAAGCACCACTTTCCAAAATAGTATCAGATCGAACGAAGGTCGCATTCTTGTTCTTTGTCAAGAAGATTTACTATCGGTCTCAAATCTTGGAATTCAACAAAGAATTGTATCGTTAGAAGAAGATGGCGAATGGTTGGAAGCTTTGGCACTTGCTCTCGATCACTACGAATCAACGGTAAAAGTTCTTGAAGACCGAAGACGCGCAAGGCGAGGGGATTTGTCTAGGCACCCAGAATTTTTGTCCAGGGAGAGATCCGAGGACGAAGAATGGATAGCGGAGCTCCTACTTCGATACATGAGGCTAGCAGTAGATAATGCTCCGGAACCAAGCCGAGAAAGCTCAGTTAGTAGCGGCGGGTACAAGAAGTCTAGATTTGTTGATCTGGCACATGGTCATTTCCAGATGCTTGCTGGAGTCTGCATTGACTTCTGTTCAGTCACTCGTCGCCTCGACCTTCTATTTGGAGCAGTCTTTGATTGCTTCGAATCTGCCAGATTTACAGAAGTATTCTTCGACGTGCTTGAACCATATGTTTTGGATGATCGGATTGATTATATTGCCCCTCAAGCTATGACGTATTTCATCCAGCACTACAAGGCAAGGAATGAACTAGTGTCCGTCGAGCGCTGTCTTCTTCACTTGGATGTGACGATCATGGACTTCGACACTATCTTATCTCTCCTTCGAGCCAATAGTATGCATACTGCTCTAATTCACGTGTATACTCGTGGTCTCGATGAATTCATAGCTCCCTTGTCTGAAATGTTCGAAGCTATTTTTGACGCAGCGGATAGCTGTGATATTAGTAAGCCCAAAAGGTCAGATGGAATACCACAGAATGAATTCGAGCTGCACGGTTACAAGGCCATCTTATACGTACAGCATTGTCTTGAAGGAAAATTCTTCCCGAGTGGAGACACTGTTGATTCTAATGGAAAGATTCAAATCCTACGCCACGAGATCATGGGTTTTTTCCAGCAGCAATCGTATGCTCCGCCGTCCGCAAGTCGTCGAGGAGGGCCTTCGTCGTCATCAAAGCGAACATTCAGAAGCAGAAAGAAGAAGTACCCGTATCTTCACTTACTTGTCCATCTAGATACCAAGGCACTTCTTGATACCATGAGTATATTCTTTGATGAACAACAAATGGGCTCCACACGGAATGCCTTAGCCGATTTTGATGAAATATCGTCAGATCGCCAGGACTTTGTTTCAACCCTAGCGCGCATTATTATGCCCGAGGAAGAGGAGGAAGGGGTCACAAACGTACAAGCGACGCACCCAGAACGGAGTCAAGTCATGAAGGATTCTTTTCTTGACTTTATGGCCACCCAGCTTCTAAAGGGCGCCGTTACTGCCTCGGCAAAGACTATCATGCTGATTTTAAGTCGCATGAGCAAGCTCGTCAAGAAAAGTTCCGGTGTTGTCGAGGTGGCACAGAAGTCGCAGGCCGATGTCTTGGAACTTCTCCACGCGCTTCCAAGAGGTTCGTACGACCACCCCAATGCCCTAAATATTGTTTCAGAAGCTGGTTTGAGCCGTGCTGCACTCTTTCTCCACCGAGAGAGTCTTACGAACCTTTTGGAAATTGGGGCAAGTAATGATATCATTGCGCATCACTTCTGCGCCTCTATCGACTGTTATCTTAATGATGGCGACGCGGACTTTCGACCGCTGGTTTTTGATTACATTACAAATGACTGCATCAGCAATCTTGCAGCAATGTACCCAGAAGCAGGGTCTAATCAAGCGAAAGAGCTGCTCAAAGACCCCATGTTTGCCAAATTACCAGAACTAATCAATCTCGATGCGGTTCAATCTGCTCAGCTTATTGCAGATATTTTTATTGAGGACCTAGACGATGTCATCGGTTATCTACAAGAAAATGAGATTGCTCTCTTCAATTTCTTCCACGCAATCGTTTCAGGTGCGCTCTCAAAGCTAGATCCTATTGCTGGGCCTTTGCTACTTTCTATCTTGACGGTTGGGCACCAACAGTCTTACCTGGAGCTCATGGCAAGATACCACCCAGAGAAAATGTACCAGCATTTGTCTACAAACGACAATTACCGAGTTGAAGACTGTCTGAGGCTTTGTCAAGAGAACGATATTGCGGACGCATCGGCGTACCTACTTGAACGCATGGGGAACGTCTCCAGCGCGCTTCAACTTATGCTTCAAACTCTCGAGGTGCGCCTTGTGAACCTAAAGCGTGTTGTTCGGGCAACTGGTACAGACACTGGTTACCGTCAGATCGGTAAAGCTAGAGGAGGGAGCCGGTCGACTTCTGGGACCAAAACCCAAAGAAAAAATCCAGTTCTTGCTGACGAAAACTACAAAAAAGAAGTGGTAGGAGTCAAGCAGAGCCTTGTCGTTGCTCTTGACTTGTGCGAACGAAATACTAGCGTATCCAAGGCAAGGAGCGAACATGGTTCTCAGCTCTGGTTCAATATCCTCGATCGCCTCCTCAACGCCAACGGATTTCTTCGTCTCTCGAAGGAGCTCCCTGGGCATGCAGCAGCCATGGCAACTCTTTTAAGTGAGCTTCTCGAACTCAGCATGCAAAGAATGGTCACCTCAGTACCCCTTGCTGATTTACTTAGAAAGATTACAGCAGATCACTCTGGAAGCAGTCTTGGGGAATTCCGCGAAATGCTCACTACTCTGCTCAAAACATACAATACGGAACTCAACCTGCGTTCGGGAGCTAGTGACGTAACGAAGAGCGACGCTAAGCGCATATCGTCAGAGAAGAGGCGGCAAAAATTGCGTGGACACCGAGTAGATATTGCTGCAGAGGGATCATCATCAGCTCTCAATTGCAATAAGGTCATACTGCTCTACGGAAACGATGACCAATTCGAAGGCGTGCATGAGAACAAGGGAACTACCTTGGCCCGGCTACAAGCCAGGAGAAGCCTCCGAGCTGCAAAACAGGGAAGGCGAGGTCTTCGACGAGGGAGAATCAGTCTGTCATCGGAGAATGAGTCATCGTATGTTGGTACACGCCAGATTGGTCGCTTGTCTGCTGCTGATCATTTTGGTAGATTGGCCTAGGTAGACTCCTTAACATTATAATTGCTGCTACTGGCTACCATGAATTTCTACTCTAGAGCAGTAGTATCGAATATTATCAAGCTTTTTCTACGCCTCTTGTCTCTGCGGTTGACCGTTGAAAAGTGCTAGAATTTGGGTGCTGGACGTGGCTTCTTCGATCTGCTTATCTCCACGGATTCGTTGAAACCGGGGAAAGCGAAGACTAATACCCTGATCGCTATCATCGCCAAACATTTCATTCTGTCGGTTTAGTGCCGTTCTTGCCGCATGATGTACGGGCGATAAAGTTAGATCTGCTCCTCGGATCTCCCATACTTCTGCAGGGTCGAACCAAAAGGTTGCTTTTTCATCCGTACTTACATTATCAAGCTTTTTGTCGACGATTCGCTTCGAATAAAATTCAAACTTTTCTTGATAAAATTCGTCGCTAAACCCACTCATGACTCGGCACAGGCTCTCTAATTCGCCTGTCGAGGGATCATGCACAGCAACAAGGAATGGAGAAAACCACCTAGATTTACGACCCTTACCACGCCACGCCCCTATAGGAACCACATCGATCGAGTCCGCCAAAGAATCAACGTAGTCCCTTTTCAGCTTCTGCATTAAAGAAAATGGTGAGAAATTTGTCAAAAAACACAATACATGTATATCATATGAAAGTTGTTGTACTAGGTACATAAGCAGCAAGCACACCAACCAAAAGAAACAACTCACCCTCCAGCCACCAAAGCCACCACTCTTCTCTCTGGATTCGTGAGAAGTGTATCGAGAATGCATTGACTTCAACATCAGTCCTTCGCAGCGCCCACTTGGCCCGATGGATTCGGCAAGAAACGAATCTAATTCAGTACTCGCTAGATTCATTCCACTACTTCCTCCCAGCGCCAGGTCGATATACTTTGCAAATTCGAAGTAACCTCCCGTCATCAACCCGTTTAGCGTCTTATGTAGAACATATCTCCGTTCGCGGAAAGAATGGTATATCAAAGAATCGCCATTGAGAAAAATAATATCGAAAGCAAACACACACACAGGTACTGCACCTTCGACAAACCCACTGCTAGAATGTTCCTCTCGCATGCTTCTCTTCAAGGTAGACAGGACTTGAAAAGGCAATAAGACAACGTCTTTCTCTGTACCCTTCCGCCGAACAGCAACAATTTCTGCATCTACAATGAAGGACTTACAACCAGCTTTGTCCCAGTTGTCACGTATCCACTTGACAACCTGAAAGAACTTTCCAGATATATCATCGAGATGACGGCTGTATATCTTGACATTAGCAGGCTCACCCTCGGTACCTCTTTTGCAGTGAATTTGAGCTCTTTGGCCGTCATACTTGTATTCTGCTGTTATAAAAGGCGACGATAAAAAATCGGACGGCAATATTTTCGAGTCATCGCCTAGCTGGACAGAAGAATGTTGCTCCTGGAAGTGCTCAAGCACATCGTTGACTGACCTCGAAGGACTGGCAAGCATTGGTTGCACAGGGACAAAAACCTCCACCTCACAAGCTTCAAGAGCCGGTAAGCCACCAGACACTAATTTAAGCACGCAATTATTGAAATCGTGGTGTCGAGCATACGCTGCTCGAAAAGTTTCCTGAGCTTTTAAGATCTTTTCCTTCTCCAAGATAGCACTGGCCTCAGTTGTGTTCTTCAACTTGTGGCTACGAATAATATGCGCAGTGGATAGACATCTCATCACAGTTATCAAAGTTGCCCCCGTACGAAGATTCTCGCAAAATATTTTGATGGCAAATCGCAACTCCCTGTGGTCAATGCATGCAACGAATATCTTGAACAGAAGGTCTTTTCTTTTTCGTTCGATGCCTTTTCCACCACCTCCTCTACCCATTGCTTCCAAGGAAGCAATTGTAGTCAATATGTCTTTTGTAAATAGAGTTTTCGGCGAAGGTCCCCAGGAAAGGCGCTGTTGCTGCTTATACCGGAGAGTTACGTCCGCATCAGTCCCAACTCCTTCTTTTCCAAGTAGGATATCAGCTGCGGCGTCTCCCACGTCGCCTACGACACTCGACTTCTGTCGTAGGATGGCTGGAGAGCAGGATATAGCTGAACATATAGCTTGGGATATTGACGAATGACCAATGTTCAGCACGAGACCACTGCTCGCAGCATTTCCACATAGCAAGGAAGCATGAAGGACGCTACTATCAGGAAATAGAATATCCCCTGCTTTCGGTTGTGTTTCGTCCCATTCAACCCCATTACTTTGATCGAAGTAGAAGAATGACAGGAGCAGATTCGTAAGGATCTTTTCTTTTTCAAGCCGCTTCGTCGTCGAGCAAACCGAGACCAAGGCCTTGGCTATATGTAGGAAAGGGGGTGATGCAACCCCTTTCTCCAAATATGCTTCTGCGATGGCCCTTGCATCAAAATCATCAGAGGAATAATCAACTGGAATATATCTAGAGCTTACATCCGAGATCCCCTGCTTTTTTTTGACTTTCGTAGTCTTCGTAACTGGTGGAGTCGATACTTCGCTGGTCTCCCGTTTGAAATAATGATTCGCCTTCTTTTGGTCTTTGCCAGTATTGCAGCCTCTTCTTTTTTTATCGGTGTGGACATAGGTGACCCCCTGAGCTTCTGGAACTTCAGACCCTTTACTAGTCGAAGATGTAAAAAATGATTTGATCGTTCTTTGCTGCTCTGGTGGCGGCGATGACGATGAACACTTCCTGGGTCTCTTTTTTGATGGAATCTCAGCCGAAGCAATGGCAGAATTAATTCTTCTCTCAGCGATGCCGTCGTCGGTGGCACCACCTCCAGTGACACGGGCAGCCATACGAGCAAAATGGGCTGATACTGCAACCTCAATCACAGCTTCAATCTTTTTCTCAGACGTTCGCCAAGCAGTTTTCGATATGGCTGAAGAGGCCCGAACAACATCCCCATTGGCTCGTATCCCAAGAGTGTCGAGCGCGTCCGAGATGAGGGGAGCTGCCACCTCCTCAGAGATGCCAACGAGAGAATGAAGCCTTGTTACTGCAGTAGCTTTGAATGACATTATTTATTTATGGGCTGCATTCGAACTCAAATCAGCTCTAGTTGGTGGGCGCAATGGCAAGAATTTTTACATTGATTTTTTTAAAACTATTTTACGGAGCAATAAAAATAAAAAATAATTAATTATTATTAAAAGCTGCAGTAGCTAGATGTATTAATACGAGCTCAAGCATTATGCATACTAGTCGTACGTACTTTACGTGTGTAGTAGGAATTCCAGGATGGGAGTATGCATACGACGCATGGATACACAACATCATGATCTATTTTGTATGCATACTACGAGCTCGTAGTTAGTAATAGTACTAGCTATGCATACTAGCTAGAATAGAGTACGAGCTCGTACTAGTACTAGTGGTAGAGTAGTAGCATCTATCTTTCTGATCTGATGTCCATCTCTGTGATATTATGATCTCACGTATTTTATTATTATGAACAGATCAGATCGTCAGAGATAACTGTGGGATAGATGATCCGCTTCCACCAATTGCTTGCTTTACTACTAGTATAAGCTTTCCACGAGCAACACAAGCCCCCTCACTATCCCGTCTAAACGACCAACCTTGCAGCAAGCGCTATGATGATGTGCTACATACTTGCTGGTCTTGGCTTCGTACTCTGGCTCAAGATGTTCTCGTTTTTATCGTGGTGTAACCAGGAGCGAAGTGATCGTGCAGCTGTTGCTCCCTTTCATCGACCGCCGCCGCTACTGCGCCGACCATGTTCCACCAAGGGAGCAAAGTCATTTGAATACTGCAATGCATCCCTTTCAGACGAGGAACGAATCGCCTCTCTGATGAGTGCGCTCCATCCCGAAGAAAAAATCAGTATGCTGGGGAACAAAGTGCCCTCAATTCGCAGGCTTTCTCTTCCACCATACAACTGGTGGAATGAAGCCCTACACGGGGTATCCTTCAGCTGTTGTCCAGACATCTACTTTAAGTCTACATCATTTCCACAGGTTTGCAGCCTCGGACTATCTTTCAATCGATCACTCTTTTCTGCCATCGGAGATGCAATTGGACTCGAGGCCGTAGAGCACGTCTGGCGAGTAGGCGATGTCCCAGGACTCACGTTTTGGTCGCCGAACGTAAATTTGTTCCGAGATCCAAGGTGGGGAAGGGGCCAAGAAGTTCCAGGGGAGGATCCATACCTCAACGGGGAATATGCGGCTGAATGGATACCTGCCTTGCAGTACGGGTTGACTGGAGAAGGTCGAGGAGGCGGTAAGCCAAGAGTGGCAGCCGCCTGCAAGCATTTTGCTGCGTACTCCCTAGAAACTGGGAGGAGGTCGTTTGATGCAAGAGTAGACGAAAGGGATTTGAACGATTCATATCTTCCTATGTTCAAGCGATGTGTCGAAAGTGGTGCGTTGGGCCTCATGTGCTCGTACAACGCAATCAATGGTGTACCAAGTTGCGCCAGTGCGGAGCTCTTGACAAACAAGCTACGGACGGAATGGGGATTCGAAGGATACGTAACAGGAGATTGCAGCGCTGTCGAATCCATTTTCACTGGTCATAAGTATGCCAATTCTACTGAAGAAGCCGTAGCTATCGCGCTGAGAGCAGGGCTCAGTTCTGACTGTGGCGGTGCCATCCAAAGCAGGGGAATGGCGGCCCTAAATTCAAAGCTAGTGTCAATGGAAGATGTCAATAGAGCGCTCAGAGATTTGCTTCGACTTCAGTTTCGGCTAGGCTACTATAATAATCTATCGTCTCCTGTGAACGAACCGAGCGAGGGTATGGGTAGTTCGCGACAAAGATTGTACCAAGTTCGCATGCACAATGAGCTAGCATTGGAGGCAGCGAGACAAGGTATAGTCCTTCTGAAAAATGGACCCCTGCCTTTTAATTTGTCCAATCATCACTCGATAGGCCTCTTTGGTCCAAACGCAGACAGTCCAATAACCATGCAAGGGAACTATTTCGGAGAAGCTCCGTATTTGATCACCCCGAAACAAGGATTCGAAGATATGGGTGCACAGGTCAGATACTTGAAAGGCTGCCATGTGTCCGACGACACAATATCGGAATCCGATGAGATCTGTAAGGTCGCCGCTACAGCGGACGCTTCCGTTCTAATAATGGGAATGGACCAGACCATTGAATCAGAGGGAAGGGACCGTGTGTCCTTGACGCTTCCGGGAGCGGCTCAGGATAAGCTGATTCGTCTGGTATCTTCTTGTTCTCAAGGGAAGAACACGAAAAAACCTGTCATCTTAATCATTATGGCTGGAGGTCCCATTGACCTGAGTTCGTATAAAGACGACGAAAATGTCGACAGTATTCTATACGTTGGCTATCCAGGTCAGGCTGGAGGATCTGCTATTGCTGAATGTCTTTGGGGCCAATTTAATCCATCAGGCCGCCTTACAACTACAATCTATCCCCAGGAATATGCTCAGCTGGTTGATCTGGGAGACATGCGGATGCGCCCGTCACCAAGTGATGGCTTCCCGGGAAGAACCCACCGCTTTTACGTGGGAAACGTTGTGTATCCGTTTGGATATGGACTAAGTTACTCTCATTTTAAGCGAAGGCTCATTTCTAGTCAGAATCAATCCACTGACATCGAAGTGGAGGTCAGCAACGAGGGCCCAATAGATGGATCACATTCTATCCTTCTGTTTCATTCAGGACCTAGTGCTGGAAAGGAAGGCAATCCTATTCAAACTCTCGTTGGATTTTCAAAAGTTACTCTAGTTGTTGGCGAGACAAGAACCACTGCCTTCTCGACAGATAAAGCCTTATTACAGAAGCCGGGTGTTCACAAGTTCTTTCTCCTCGCGGACAATGAAGATGGCGAGAGAACACACAAAGTAATCGTTGACTGAGGCGAAGGAATATGAGAAATCGTCAACCTAGCTAGATACTTGTTTTGCCAACACACCTTCGGCCTTGCTGCTGGAGTACCCATACTTGGCTTCGATATCTGCTTGCTTCAAGATCGCCTTCTCCATCTCCCTAACAGTAATCTCATGGTCTCGCCGAATTGCACCGAGTCGGTGCTTCATGCGGAAAATCTCCTTTTCCATTCCAGCAATCTCCTTCGCATCATTGTTAGTGAAGAGGGCAGTTTGTGTCTCCTTTTCAATTTGTACTTTTTTCTCCCAGGTCAATGCCTGTCTTTCAATCCCGGCGATATCTTTTGCTATTTTGTCCCTGGCTGCCCTAATCTCGCTAATTTTAGTATCTAGATTGGCCATACCTCGCTCCCACTCCCGCATCTGTCTGAGAAATTCTTCCTCAATTACTTCGTTACAATTTTTAAGGTCATCCCGTTGCTTTGTAAACTTTCCTATGAGCTCATTGAGACGAACTATGTCAGAGTGCATCCCCTTCGTTGTGACTTTGATAGACTTGTTGTCGGCTTCAACCGAATGAATATTTTGAATTAATCTCAA
>Ga0055584_100006836_pt1 | contig 11188 bp, 7 predicted proteins | sample OSDHelmetaG_FD_58716 | JGI IMG/M metagenome (GOLD analysis project Ga0055584, IMG submission 58716) | Pelagic marine sediment microbial communities from the LTER site Helgoland, North Sea, for post-phytoplankton bloom and carbon turnover... | ecosystem: Environmental > Aquatic > Marine >...
GACCGAAGGAATGCGTATCCAGTAATCATAGTCCCTGAGTCCCGTAAAGTTCCTAATTAATCCCAAAACCCCATCAGTATCCAAAGAAGCTTCGTACGCCGTGAGCCCCATAAAGTCCCAAATATCCATCATAGTACCACCCAACAATGCTTAAATTTAGATGAGATGTGAGTAAATGTGAGAGGGGATAGCTACGCGAGTAGCAGACCCGAACTCATTTGCTCGCAGATCGCTAAATTAAAGTATTGTTGGTAGCCCTACGGGGATTCGAACCCCGGTTGCCAGGATGAAAACCTGGTGTCCTAACCCCTAGACGATAGGGCCTACACGTAGCGATTATGTTAACAAAGTTAAAAAAATTTGTCTAGAACCTTTAAAAATCAATTCCAAGATGAATCATATAAAACGTATCATCTTCTTTAATTGTCGTAGAACTTACAGGCGCACCAAGTGTTAGTTGTGTCACATCTCGTTCAAATTTATTAAAGAATGCAGTCACCCCAAGATCAATAAAGGGCGCAATATCATAGTTCAATCCAAGTGCAAAAAAGACCGTCGAGTTCAAGTCACTGCTATACGCGCTAACCGATTCCGTTTCTGGTGAATTTAACATATACCCAACAGACGCATGGGCAGAAAGGCCCGAAAATGGAAGTTCTGGACTATTTAACTTTAGATAAACAGGAATCTGCATCACAGACCCAAAATCAACACTTAAAGAAGCGCCGTTTAAGCTTACAGGATCAACTTTTGACTCTCTAGAGATTAGCCCAGACCCAATCGATACAAATGGCAATGGATCATATTCCAATAGAACACCGTAGCCTGTTTTAAATGACGACGTTGCAGGAATAATTCCAGCCTGTAAATTCACAATGGCAAAAGCCGATGTACTTAAACAAACCCCTAAAATAATACATAATCTAGCTAACATAATCTATTCTCCTTAATTAAAATATGGCACTTACACCAACATGAAACGTTTCGTAAGTGGTCTTTTCTTGAACACGCGTCCAATCTTCTGGCGCTGACCCGCGTGTGATGGAGCTGGGCAAAATAAACTCAGATTTACTATTACTAAAAAACCGTCTGTACTTAAGGTCTAAATAAACCGTTGAAACCGAAGATCGGTAAACACTACGACGTCGTCGTAACGATTTTCTAGACTCTTTAGCTTTAGGACTAAACAATCTGACTTTAAGGCCAAATGTATACCCGTAAATAAAACTTGTATCCGATGAATTAGTCGATGTAAAGACAGGGGTATCGTCGCCTTCTTGGCTCGTCGCGCTAGAATCTGTACGAATATGGATAAGTCCTAACTGTCCTTCCATATACGGTTGAATGACCTGATCCTTAAAAGGGAGTGCTTGGAGCAATAATCCAAAGTTATATATATTACTCTTGGTCTCAACATCAATCGCAAATCTAGAGAGCGCACCGGTCTCGTTAATCCGTTGCGATTCAGTTGTACTATCAAAGGGTATATACTCAAAGTAGCCACCAATTCCAAACATCGATTCTTCGGGCTGCCACGCACCATAAACATCAACACCATAAGCACGGTCTATGTACTGCTTAAAGTCTTCTGTTGGTGCAAATCTAAAGAAAGAAATCCCAGCGTCTGTAGCTGCATGTGATGCCGTAGAGATCAATAAGAGTGATAAAAGAAATAAGTGTTTTAAAGACATGTACGCTCCTCATAAAATAATCTGTCTGAGTCTAAATCAATCATCAGTGTACGTTAATATGAGTAAAACTTCAATTTTACAAGACGTGTCATTAACGATAAACTAACGATAATTTCAATTAAAACAATAAATTTAAGGGCAAATTTAAGGGTAGGCTTATTTTTTTGCATCCTAATCCTAGAGAGAGAGAGAGTCCATGAACCAATTAAAGAGTCACCAGTTACTGAAGGTTATCGCCGGTCCACATAAAGGGTTTGGTTTAAAAACAGTTGCGTATTTGATTAATAAAGATTTTAAACCTTCAAGCAGTGCAGGCGCTGTTGTGGGCGCCACATTCGATAGAGATACGAGAAGCCCAGACCACTTGGTTTATGCTAGCTTCATAAATACGCCTATTAAAGTCACTGTTCGCGGGGATAGCACTAAAAATCAGCTTATTTTAAAAACCAATGGTGATATTGAAATCCCCATCGATATCCAAGATAGTGTCTCGACATTAAGACTAGAGGAAGGTGATTACTGGGCCATGATTAAAACAAACCTACAAGCAAGTTTTTTAGTTCTTGGCGCTAACGAGGGTATAAAATTATGTGACTATGGAGATCTTTGTAGTGACTGGGTAGATGGAAAGTTAAAAGAGTTAAGAGCGAGTCTATCCGAAATTGAGCCCAGCAATCAATCACAAAAAAAGAAAATAACTAAACTACTAAAAGGCTTAAAAACCGTTGCAAAAGGCGACGAGTGCATCTCAAAAGTCGTTGAGTATGATAAGGCGCTTAGAGATCTTCTTAGTAAAGTGAGAAAAAAAGAGTCGTCTACTAGTCCTGATACAGAATTGTCCTCCCTTGAACTGTTTACGCTTAAAGTAACAACTATAAAAGAGGCCCTGAGTAGGCTTACACCAACGACAGAACGTCTATCAACGACAAAAGAGAGATTAATGACCGAGTTAGACGCACTTGAGAATACGCCAGCACTAACTTGGGCAAAATCTGAAGAAAAAATCTTGCAGGATCTTGATGCCTTAAGCGATAGTGTCTCGATACTATCTGGAAAAATAGATACCAATCGATACTATACGGCATTAGACAAGCTTGAATCCACTATTAAGGGCTCAAGTGTGAGTGAGTCTATCTCGAAGCCTTATTTAGATAAGCTTAATGCTGCTAGAGACTCAGGAACACCTAGTGAATCCGTGATAAACAATTTGTCAGTAGAGCTTAAGAAAATACTAGAAACATATAACAAAACAAGTTATGCCAATGCTAGTTCTGCCCCTGAAAACCCAGGGTCTGAAAGAAATAGCACTAGTTCTGTAGAGTTCCGTTCTGCTAGTCCGGTAGAGGCACCGTCCCCTAAAGAGCCTTCAAATGAAGATGCCGCAATAGAAAATCCAGAAGAAAAAGAAGACGATACGCGGGCCTCTATCGCCGAAAATAAAACTGAGCTAGAATCCGAATTTAAAAAAATTCAAGGTTCTGTGCCGACCCCTAATAAAACCCAAAGAAAAGCAATTAGAGTTGTGACTGAGCTACTTGCTAAAGCAGAAAGTCAAGAAGACTTAGACGAGATAACGCGAAAGTTAAATGGTCTTAAAGAATCCATTAAAGCCACTGAACGTGCAAGTCAGGCCGCCTCAAAAACAGCAGTAGCAGCAGCAAAAGACGACGCTTGGGGGCCTACAGACGAAACTCGCGCAGCAGCCGCTGTTAGATATTTTGAAACCTTAACTAGAGAGACAAAAACCGCAGGAAAAAACGATCCAACACCCGCAACTATCTATATAGATACCTTAAGCGCCGATCAAAAAGAGCTTGCAGAAAACGTATATAAGGAAAAGCCTCGGTATATTGAATTTAAAATAGTGACAACTGGAAAAAAGGGACGCCAAAAGACAAGGTTATGGTGCAAAGACGATCGAGACCCTAGACAAGATAAGTGGGTCTCTCTCCATACCTATGTTAAAGAAATACTTCTAGGGGGGCACATCAAAGATTACTTAGGGCGATTACTCTGGGGGACAAGCGCAAAAGGGTTAACCTATATAGAACACATGAAAGATATTTTAAACACGGCAATAGAATCTAGAAATATAAAAACCGATGAAATCATCGCTGGAATGGGATACATGGTTACAAGTGCTCATGAGTATACAGAAGATCTTGGAAAAAGGTTGGGTTGGATATATTCAGGCGCCTCAATCCCTAGTTGCAATACACTAAAAACCTACGATGATTTAATGCAAGATTATATCAAAGATCTCTTGGGTCTTTTATTGCGTGAAATGGATCTAGGCGAAGATGTTACTCAAGATTGTCGCTATCTATTAGGGTTATATAACACACTAAAACAATTAGAAAGTGTAAACCTAAATGAGTTTACGGGTCTTGATCTAAGCTGGATGTCTGGAGCAATGGGTAAGAAGCCTGAGATATTAGAGATGGTGATTATCCTGATGGGTATTTTGGATGGGAAAGGAAAGCTGCGGCAATGTATGGGCTATATTGAAACAGAATCGTCAAGAAAGAGCTTAATCATCTTTGACTCAAATTTAAAAAAAAACACTTTAAGTGTAGAAAGAAGAGATGGTAGTCCGGAAGAAAAAACAACAGTAACGATGTTTCTTAAAGAGACATTAGACCAGTTAAAAGACACCGTTCGTGCAGGAAATGACATAAGTGCCGTGATTACAGGTTGTATGCAACTAGGATCACATCTAATGAGGAAATACCCCCAAGATCGTAATGCTAGGCAATTAGCGTTTAGCTTATTTAGAATTTGGAGCTTAAGAGGGACCGATAAATTGGAAGCGTTACAAGCGTACAATCAGGCATTAACAGAAAAATGGGGATCAGAACTATCAACGGTTATTCAAGACATTACCGCATTAAGTATGACGGTTCTTAAGAATCAAGTCGTACAGGATACATTCTATGGCCTTATGTCAACAGCCTACTTACGCATAATATTTGGACAAGAGAGTCTAGCAACAAGAGAAGGTCTCCTTAAAGTGTTCGCTCACTATATACCCAGCACGAGAGTGGAAAATGTTTACTCAAGGGTTAAAGATGACCTAATTAGAGCAATAACATCTTTACCCGCGAAAGAGGAGGAGGGGTGTCCTTTTGAGCAATGGGGATTGGAGTTAACGCCAAATAACGGAGAAGTTTCACAGATTAGAACTGAGGGGGGCGACGCCCTAGAACCCGTTCGAAAAACTATAAACCAGTTATTGGTCTTGGCACACGACTATCAAGAGCTGCGTAAGTGGGCCGATTTAGAATTGAAAATATCTGACGATGAAAGACCCCTTAAAGCGGTATATAAGGGTTTAATCAAAAAAGCAATCGAGATCATGAGTAGTGCCGGGCTTGAAATTAACCTTATTAAGTTTAGGTTTTTGGTAAATGCACTAGCCTGTATAAACCCAGATGACGCATTGGTTGACGAGATAGGAGAGTTTGCCACTAGCATAGAAGAGCTCATTAAAAATCTTTATATTAAAGAAAAAGGCCAGGTAGACGACCCATTAACGGAGCAGGAACAGGAGGTCATCAATACATATGAAATCGAGCTGCAAAGTCTCTGGGGGTCAATATCTACATTATGTTTAAGCAAGGTTAAAAAGAAGCTTGTTCTGAGCAGTGTCAGGGAATTAGATAAACAGTTAAAGGACAATTCAAATGCATCATAAACCATTAAGAAAAACGCTATCAAGCCCAGGGGAAACCATCGTTATGGGCAGTGCTGTATTTAAAATTAAACCAGACTATTTAGACCGATTAAAGAGCCCAGAAAGCCCTGAACACCCAGGATATCTGAGATTAAGTACTACTCAAATAGAATTAACCATAAAAACAAATGAGAATCAAGGTCAGGTCATCCTTTCATCAGATCAGATTGGGTTTATTGTAATGCCGCTAAGCCATAATGCCTCTCAAGCACTTTCTGGAACATGCAAGGTGATGATTCATGCTGAAAAAGGACTTCTATTATTAAATCAAACCCCTAAAGATTATGACGCTCAGATCTTAAAAGAAGAAATCGACACGTTAGAACCAAAAAGCAAAAATCAAGTCCGAAAAAAAGACGCATTAATCGCCGATTTAGAGCAATGGGATGGCACTGAATTCAAAGCATTTATAAAAAGGATAGAGACCTTGAAAACGGCAATAAATAGCGCCGAAGCTAGTGTAGTAACACTTGCAGACTTAATAATGGCGTTTAGGACAACCTTAAGTGCCTATAGAGAAGACGTTGGGAAGTTGGATAAACCCCTACATAAAAGACTAGAGGCGATTGAATCTGGGGTAAATGCTATTAATTCGAAGAAGCCAACGCAGAAGACAAAATTAGATGCATTAAAAAAAGACTTTGAAACATTAAAAGCAGACATCACCTCTAATTTAGAAAAGAAAGAAAAAAAGGCTGCAAACCGAAAAGCAAATCAGCCTAAAAAAGTGCCCAATACTACCGAATCAGGTAAGGCTACTACGCCTACAGAAGCAGCTGAGCCTGATGGCCCAGCAAAAACAAGCCCCTCCATAAAAAAAATAAGCCCCAAAGAAAAAAAAGCCGCTATTGAAGACCAACTTAACCCAGAAGAACAAGCTGACTGGTCAAAAATCAGCAAGACCCCTTGGCATGAGTGTGAACCTTTGAATACGCAAAGAAGTGGGTTAGCGTTCGGAACAAAAACAGACAAAGGCGTAGCTAGAACGCTAAGCGCAGTTGCCTCTAAATTACTAGACCCAATTACTACGGATCATCGAAAATTAGTCTTTAAAGAGTCTAAGGCTGTTCCAAAGGTAGGATCGGAACTCGATAAACTTCCAGAGGAACACGAGTATGATATTAGTAATATTTTACTTCCAGCAGAGCTTTTAAGTTTAGAGGTAATGTCACAACATGTAAGCGACGTTACCTTAAGGTCATGCATTATAGACTTATTGAATAGACATATCGACCTTTGCAAGGCTAGTTTTGAGTTTTTATATAGAGCACCGGTAGAAAGACAAGCTAATCTTATATCTGAATTTAAATTTTTATTACATATATATCGAATAATGGATAGTTATATAAACCATAGCCGCAGCTTTTATACCACCCTAGAAAGCTTACAAGGCCCTCTAAAAACACAACATAAAACAGGGGATCCTGATGTTTTAAAACCAGTGCTTGGTATGCTCATTCACGCAATATGTTTTGAGCGATTTTTACATGACTTAACATACATCAGTCTATCACAGCTAGATGGAGCTGAATTTGCATTTAAACCCGTAGGCACGATAACTGTAGATACCCTTTACACAGACCCTATTCGTATCCACCATATCAAGACAGGAAGCGAAAAAGTCTCGAGCTTAAAAGAAATCGCTGAACAAGCAAGCGAGGCACTAACAGGCGATCAAAAACCTAGAACGATGAAAAATCTTAGAATGGAATTGCATATATTAATTCAATTCTCAAAATCGTTAAAAGCCATTTTGCCAGCTCCTGAGTTAGCGTCTTTGCATACTATGATAAGAACGCTTTATGTGGTTTTAGGGATAGACAATAGTCATCAATTAAACAGAGTCTTGTCTTATTCTAGGGAAGAAGATTATAAACACCATGAACTATCAAAAATAATGTCCATGCTAACAAGTGGTTTAATGATTTATTGCACACTAGATCAGATTTACCGAGGGTCTATGGTGAACCTGAGGAGATCAATAAATGATCTTTTCTCATTAACACCGATGAATATAGGATTTTTAGCCGACAATAAACAACCTACAGGCAGTGAATTAGAGAAAGAACTGGCTAGTACGTTTTCAACCTTTATTTTGCCACGTCATTGCATGGATATTGGTGATAGTTTCAAACACATACTACGTAACGGCATGGCTCATTTAATGAGTGCAATGCATACTCTTCACGAATTTGAAATAGCGGAAAAGCTCGTTATACTAATCGATCAAATAAATAAGGATCAGATTATTTTAGATACAAACATTCCATTATTCGAAAATCACCTAAAGTTTATTGAGGAGTGTTTGAAACGATCTAAAAAGTATCAGCTTATACGGACAGAATGGCTAGAAACGTTTCAAGTTACAGATAAGGTAAGTGCTAGAAAAGCGATAGGGGATGCCATTGTAGAGTGCAGCAGTCGTATTAATACTTGTGATGGAACCGTTGACGATGCAATATCGGAATCCATTTTGATCTTATCGATACTAGCAGCCATGTTACATTCAAAAGAACAGTTTAAGACAGAATATGACCTTATTCACCTACTTAAACTACAAATTGCATTACTTAGAAACTTGGTGCTTGAAGGGTTTCCCGTTTTAGAGATCCCTGAATATGTCGTATCTTCCGAGCTAGGATTATTAAAAGAAGCTCTAGTAAAGCACTTTCCGACGCCTTTTTATCAAAATTCAATTAGAGTTGCACTGTGTGATGCCTCGGAACTTCTTAACGAACTTGATGAAAGAGTGTTTAAGCCATTAGAGTTGCCTGAATAAATTGACAAAGCAACATGATTTACCTAGTATGATCGAATGAATGACGCCCTAGAAAAAGCTGTAATCAACGCCCTGCGTGGTATTATAGAACCCCTAAGCAAGCAAGATATTGTCAGTTTACACCTGGTAAAATCTTGCGGAATGGACGAAGACGGCATTGTGCACGTAGAGGTCGAGCTCCCCGAAAAGAGCAAGGACCATAGCGCCACAATGAAATTGTTAATCGAAGCAAGTTTAAAGCCGATTGAGGGTGTTAAAGGCGTTCAGGTAAGTATCGACGTGGCCTCTGCATCCGATCATAATCATAATACCCAACAAGACGGCTTAAAGCAGATCAAACATATCATCGCCGTCTCAAGTTGTAAGGGTGGGGTAGGGAAATCGACTGTTGCCGTTAACCTAGCGTTCACCCTTAAAAAACAAGGCTTAAGTGTCGGCATTTTTGATGCCGATGTTTATGGGCCAAGCTTACCAACCATGGTAGATGTAACGAACCCCGTTCCAATCATTACAGACACAGCGGTTATGCCGATCGAAGCGCATGGCATTAAACTGATGTCCTTTGGCTTTGTACAAAAACAATTAGAAAAGGAAGGCGCCGCCATTATGCGTGGCCCTATGGTGAGTCAGGTCATTACCCAATTACTATTGGGCACCCAGTGGGGCGAGCTCGATGTCCTTATTATCGATTTTCCACCCGGAACCGGCGATATTCAATTAACCTTAGGGCAAATCGCACCCATTACAGCGGCCTTAATTGTTACACAACCTCAAGATCTTAGCTTTATCGATGTGGTAAAAGGAATTGAAATGTTCGATACCCTAAAAATTCCAACCGTAGGCGTCGTTGAAAACATGAGCTATTTCATGTGTGGGTCTTGTGATACCAAGCATAGAATATTCGGAGCCGGTGCAAAACGTCGTTTATCCAGCATGTTCGGCATCGAGCAATGTTACGAGATTCCGCTAGACCCAGAAGTAGCACCCTCCGGCGATGACGGACAGCCGTTAGTGATTACCCACGAAAACCACCTAATCACCAAGATTTTTGAACAGATTGCCACAGATTTACGCGCGGCATGCCAGAAAATCGAAGATGCCCCAGAATCGGGTTATCATTTCCATGTGGACGACGAAGGTCTGCATATCTTGTTCGACGAAGTTGAAAAGGGTGTGACGGGATTAAGAGCACTACGCAGCAAGTGCAGATGCGCCAAATGCGAAGACGAATTCACCGGCAAACGCCTTCTAGATGAAGCTTCCATTCCAGAAACAATTCAAGTCGGTAGCATCGGTACCGTAGGTAATTATGCCCTAGCCATAGACTGGTCCGACGGCCATCATTCTATGTTCCCATATACCCAAATCGAACGAATCTTAGCCGAGTAGGTCGCTACACATAGGTCGCTGAGCCATTGAACAGTTACCTTAATGGTTGCTGAGCATGTCGAAGTACGAAGTGCCCGGTGGAACTTCACCAAACCCAAGGCCTAAGCCGCAACAATAGCGTTACCCACCCCCCGCTAATACTTCGACAAGCTCAGCAACCGCTACTTTACGTACTTATAAATCGTATCCAAAACCTCTTCATACGCATCGTCTTTCTTTTGGTTATTAATAGACGTTAATCCCGTGCTTACTTTACTTTGCAAATACTCTTTAATCATATATTTAGAAACCACTCTAAGTGATTCATAAGTAGCCGATAACTGCATTAAAATATCCGTGCAATCCCGATCTTCTTCGACCATCTTAATCAGGCCTTTAATACGCCCTGAAATGCGGTTTAACTTTGCTTCTACTTCAGTCTTTTCGGTCTTGCCAATAACAGCAACATCAGCTCTTGAATACATCTACGTCTCCTATAGTGCCCATATTTTCGATTGATATCACGTGCCCAATTGTTCCCTAGTATTATTTGATGATACTGATTGATTTAGGAAAAGACAACCTGTATTTTGAAATAAATCTGGGATGATACTGCTTGAATTGAGTCTGAAAAATGGTAGGATAAAAGATATGAAAATTATCACTTGGAACGTTAACGGCATCCGTGCATGTGCCAAAAAAGGATTTGCACAGTTTTTAGAGACAGAAGACCCCGATATTTTATGTATTCAAGAAAGCAAAGCCCATGTCGAAAGCTTGGACGAGAGCATTACCGAAATCCCCGGCTATAAAAGTTACTGGCACAGCGCCGAACGAAAAGGGTATAGCGGTACCGGTATTTACAGTAAAACAGAGCCGAATAAGGTGTATTACGGGTTTGGGAACGAGAAATTCGATTGTGAAGGCCGCGTCCTCATCGCAGAATACGACGAGTATATGGTCTTTTCTGTGTATTTTCCAAACGGCCAACAAGGGCCCGAACGGTTGGCCTATAAACTAGAATTTTACGATAAATTATTCGAGTACTGCGAAGCTTTACGAGCCGAAGGTAAAGAGCTCATTATTACGGGTGACTATAATACAGCGCACACCGAAATCGATCTGGCCAACCCCAAAGAAAACATTGGGACTTCGGGCTTTATGCCAATTGAACGTGAATGGATGGACCATATCATCACGCTGGGCTACCACGATACCTTCCGTCGCTTTAACACCAATCCCGACGAATATTCCTGGTGGTCGTACCGAACTGCAGCGCGCGACCGAAATGTGGGCTGGAGAATCGATTACGTCTTTGTAACACCAGGTCTGCTAAACCGCCTAGACAGTGCATTCATCCAACAGCACGTCTTAGGCTCCGACCATTGTCCCGTCGGGATTACCCTAAACTAAGCATGGCACGAGAATCCCTAAAATCGAAAACCGAGCGCACGAAACAGATTTACGAGGTCTTACAAGAGCTCTATCCCGATGTAACGACCTTCTTACACCACGAGAGCGAGTTCCAATTGTTAATCGCAGTCATCCTGTCCGCCCAATGTACGGATGAGCGCATCAACAAAACCACGCCCGCGCTCTTTAAAGCGTACCCCGACG
>Ga0055584_100006837_pt1 | contig 11188 bp, 12 predicted proteins | sample OSDHelmetaG_FD_58716 | JGI IMG/M metagenome (GOLD analysis project Ga0055584, IMG submission 58716) | Pelagic marine sediment microbial communities from the LTER site Helgoland, North Sea, for post-phytoplankton bloom and carbon turnover... | ecosystem: Environmental > Aquatic > Marine >...
GTTTTAATTTTAAAATCGTCGCCCGTTTCTTCAACAACTATATCAGGGGTAACCCCTACTTCAGATATAGAGTTTCCAGAGGGTAAATAATATTTCGAAATTGTTAATCTCATTCCTCCGCCATTTTGCAAAGGAATAATTGATTGAACAGACCCTTTACCATAAGAGTTTTCACCTAAAATGATTGCTCTCTTATGATCTTTAAGTGCACCCGCAAATATTTCAGAAGCAGAGGCAGAACCATTATTTATTAGCACTATTATTGGTTTACCTTTAATTTCGTCTCCTTTTCTTGCAAAAAATTTTCTTGTTTCTGATGCTTTTCGTCCTTTAGTTGAAACTATTTCACCATCATCTAGAAAAAAATCAGTAATAGTAATTGCTTGAGCTAGTAATCCTCCAGGATTATTTCTTAAATCAAATATATATCCTTTAATTTTTGAATTCTTTTCAAATTTTTTTAATTTTTGTAAAAATTGTGTATCACTGTTTTCATTAAAAGATTTAAGCCTTATATAGGCTAAATTTTTATTTTTACCTAAAATTTCTGAGTTGACTGATGTGACTTGAATAATTTTTCTTGTAACTGTAAATTCTAATGGTTTTTTAACATTTTTTCTTCTTATTGTTAACTTTATAGAAGTGCCTACAGGGCCCCTCATAATTTTTACTGCTTCCATTAGAGATTTCCCTTGAACTTGTTCATCGCCTATTTTTACTATGTAGTCTCCAGCTTTAATTCCAGCTTTTTCTGCAGGCGTATCATCTATTGGAGATATTACTTTAACCACACCAGATTCCATTCCTATCTCAATACCTAATCCTCCAAATTCTCCACGAGTATCAGTTTGCATTTCTTTAAATAAAGAAGGACTCATATATGCAGAATAAGGATCTAGTGATTGCAGAACTCCATTAATTGCAGAGTCCATTATTTTAGACTGATCAACATCGTCAACATAATCTTTTTTTATCTTTTCAAGGACTTCACCAAAAAGATCAATTTTTTCATAAAGCTCATCATTGGAATATAAGTGAGAAAAGTTGATACTTAAGATAAATATAATTGCTGCAATTTTTTTCACACCATGGCTTTCTCTTTAGGAATTTCTTCTGACCACATTTTTTCTAGATCATAAAACTCTCTTTTTTCTGGATGAAAAATATGTATGATAATGTCAATTGCATCTACTAATTTCCAATCCTTACTATCTCTTCCTTCTATTCGACATCCTTGCAAACCTATTTTTTTTAGTTCTGTTACTAAAATTTCTGATAATGCCTGTAAATGTCTAGAAGATGTACCTGACGCAACAATCATATAATCTGCTATGTAAGATTTGTTTTTTAAATCAATAGTAGTAATATTCTTAGCTTTGTTATCATCTAAAATTTTTTCTATATTTTTTTTAATTTGAATTATTTCCATTAAGAATTTAATTGATATTTTTTTTGATATTTGACGAAGAAATATTTATTAATTTGTTATTTATAAAGATTATATTTTTTTTATTAAGATATTTCATCACAATAGATTCTTTACTCTTTTTATCATATCCTTTTCTAGAAAAAACAACTAATTTTACTAATTTAACTATCTTTTTCCAACTTGTCCACTTATGAAATTTTATCAAGTTATCAGAGCCTAAAATTAAATATAAATTTTTTTGTTTTTTTACTTTTATAAAATAATTAATTACCTTAATTGCCCGAGAAGATTTAATTTTATTGTTCAAATCCAATACTTCTATATTCTTGAAGCTTTTTAAAGCTTTTTTAGATTTCTGCATTCTTTGTTTTAATGAAAAAAAAGCCTTGTCTTTGAAAGGATTTTTTTTAGCTATAACCCAATAAATTTTTTTAAGTTTTATTTTTTTTAAACTTATTTTAGAAATTTTAACATGCCCTTTGTGAGGAGGATCAAAACTACCACCAAAAATACCTATTGCTTTTTTTTTGGGTTCTAACATTAATTACGGTCTTATAATTCCTTTTCCAGAAACAAGATATTTATAAGACGTTAATTGTTTTATTCCAACCGGTCCCCTCGGAGGAAGTTTATTAGTCGAAATTCCTATCTCCCCTCCAAATCCAAATTCACCGCCATCTGCAAATTGAGTAGAAACATTATGCATTGCTATGGAGCTATTAACTCCATTGAGAAATATTTGAGCATTTTTGGAATTATTTGTGATTATACTATCGGTATGCATGGTTCCATATTTTAAAATATGTTTAATAGCTTCATTCACATTTTTTACTATTTTAATTGAAATTTTTGCATCTAAATATTCTGTCTTCCAATCGATTTCTTTTGCAATTTTTAATTTATGTTTAAAAAGCTTATTGATTTTCTTATCAACTCTAACTTCACAACCAGAATTAATTAGTGAGTTAACTATTCCTTTTGCATGAGTATTTAATATTTTTTCATTAATCAGCAATGTTTCTACTGCCCCACAAATGCTAGTCCTTCTCATTTTTGCATTGATTATAATTTTTTTGGCCATATTTAAATTTGAGTCTTTATCTACATAAATATGACAAAGTCCTTCTAAATGACCAATAACATGCACATTAGAAAGCTTTTGCACTTTTGAAACTAAACCTTTGCCACCTCTTGGCACAATTACATCAATATATTTATTCATTTTAGATAAAAGTGAGTCTACTATTTTTCTTTCTTTTTTTTCAATAAATTGAACACAATTTTTATTAATATTATTTTTAGCTAAAGAATCACGAAATAAATTTGCTAGTAATCTGTTAGAATTAAAAGCGTCTGTACCACCTCTTAAAATCGAACAATTTCCAGATTTTAAACATAACGCTGCTACATCTGCGGTAACATTTGGTCTACTCTCATATATTACACCAATTACTCCTATTGGAGTAGAGATTTTTTTAATTGTTAATTTATTGGGTCTTTGCCATCTTTCCAAAACTTCACCTATTGGATTTTTAAATTTAGCAATTTCATTTATCGAATGCCTAATACCGTCAATTCTTTTTTCATTTAGAATTAGTCTATCGACAAGGTTTTTTCTTTTTGTTTTTTTTACATCCTTTGAATTTTCTTTAATAATATTATTTTTATTTTTTAAAATAGCACCATTATAACTGTTCAAAACCAAACGAATTTTTTCATGATTCACAGACTTTAATTCTCCAAAAGCTTTTTTAGCATTTAAACCTATTTTTTCTAAATATTTCATTTTATAATTTTACCATATCATCTTTATGAATTATTTCAGATTTACTCAAATAGCCTAAAATATTTTCAATTTCTTTACTTTGTTTCCCTTTTATTTTATTAATTTCATTAGAAGTAAATGATGATAATCCTCTAGCGAGGTTCTTATTATTTTCGTCAAGTATAAGTATATTTTCACCTTTTTCAAAAACACCTTCAATCTTTGTTACACCGGCAGCTAATAAGCTTTTACCATTATTTATTGCCTTCGCAGCTCCTTGATCAATATAAATTTTTCCACTGGAGCTCAAAGAACTTATAATCCATTTTTTTCTAGCATCTAAACTTGAAATTTTTGGAATAAAATGAGTGTAGAGTCTGTTTTTAATCATATTCTTTATTGGATTATTTCTCCCCCCATTACCAATGAACATATGGCATCCCGCGTTCATACAAATCTTAGCGGCATCTAATTTTGTAGAAATTCCACCCGAGCCATATAAATTCTTTTTGTTATCAATTAAAGCATTAATGCGTGAGTCAATTTTAGTAACAGTTTTAATGATTTTTTTCTTTTTAGACTTATCATAAAGACCATCTACATCTGAAAAAATAATTAAAGTGTCAGCTCCAATTATTTGTGCAACTCTTGCAGCTAATCTATCATTATCTCCATATTTAATTTCTGCAGTAGCAGTTGTATCATTTTCATTTACAATTGGAATTGCCTTCAATTTAAACAAATTGTCAAAAGTTCTTCTAACATTTAATGATCTTCTTCTTTGTTCTGTATCGTCTGGACTTATTAATATTTGACCAGTTTTAATTTTATTTGCGTCAAATAATTTTTGAAACTCACCGGCCAAATGAATTTGCCCAATCGCAGCAATAGCTTGACTCATTTCTAGTTTAATTTTCCTCTTTTTAATTTTAAGATAGTTTTGCCCTAAAGCTATTGCACCAGAGGAAACAATTACAAAATCACTTTTTTCTTTATATTTTTTTATATCTTTAATTAAGCTATTTACCCATTTTTTTTTAAATTTACCTTTCTTGTCAACAACAGTGGATGAGCCTAACTTAATAACAATTTTTTTTGAGTCTTTAACTAACATTTTTTATCAATATTTTTTTTATTTTTTGTATATCTTTATTTGAAAATACAGAAATAACTTCATACTTTTTTTTTATTTTATTCTTAAATTCATTCAATTTTTTATCAATATCTTCTTTTTTTAATAAATCTGATTTATTAAAAAAAATTATCTCTTTTTTTTTAAGTAAACTTTTATCATACGCGAGTAATTCAAGCTTAATTTTTTTATAAATATCTACTAAATTTTCTTCAGTTATATCAATCAAGTGTAATAAAGCTTTACATCTTTCGATATGACGTAAAAATTTATCCCCTAAACCAACACCTTTATGAGCTCCCTCAACTAAACCAGGTATATCAGCTAAAGTAATTTCTTTACCATCGTAATACGTAACTCCTAAATTAGGGTTGATTGTAGTGAATGGATAATTAGCAATTTTTGGTTTTGCTTTAGTTAAAGACGCTAACAAACTTGATTTTCCAGCATTAGGTTGACCTATTATGCCTATGTCAGCAATCACTTTTAATTGAAACCAAATCCAGAATTCTTCACCTAACTTTCCAGATGTCTTTTTTTTCGGAGCGCGATTAGTTGAGCTTTTAAATCTAACATTACCTAAACCACATTTTCCACCTGCAGCTACTAAATATTTTTCTTTATTTTTAGTAAAGTCATAAATAAGAGTATTATTATCTTCTTCATATACTTGCGTTCCCACTGGTACTTTAAGAATTAAATCTTTCCCATTAGCGCCAGTTTTATTTCTTTTACTACCTCCATGTCCATGTTCTGCTCTAAAATGCTGTGCGTATCTAAAATCTATTAAAGTATTTAAATTACGATCTGCTTCGATAATAATTGAACCACCATTACCACCATCGCCACCATCTGGGCCTCCGTATTCAACAAATTTTTCTCTTCTAAAGTGTGCTGAACCAGAGCCACCATTTCCTGCTTTAATATAGATTTTTGCTTGATCTAAAAATTTCATCTTGGATATATTATAAACAACTTAAATTGTTTACAGATCTAATTTGGGATTACAGAAACAAAAGTTCTGTTTAATTTTGATTTTCTAAATTTTACTTTCCCCTTTGCTACAGAAAAAATTGTATGGTCTTTTCCCATTCCAACATTTTCACCAGGATGAATTTTAGTTCCTCTTTGTCTCACTATTATATTTCCAGGCACGACAATTTGATCACCGTATTTTTTAACACCCAGACGCCTACCTTTACTGTCTCGTCCATTTTTCGATGATCCACCTGCTTTTTTTGTTGCCATTTAAATTCCTATTTTTTTAAAGTCTTTTTATTATCTGTTTTTTTATCATTAATTTTTTTTGTTTCAGACACCTTTGCTTCATCTATAACTTTTCCATCTTTAGAAAGTATTTTAGTAATTTGTATTTTTGAATGACGCTGTCTATGTCCATTTTTTTTTCTTGAATGTTTTCTTCTTCTTTTATGAAAAATTAGGACCGTTCTATCTTTAACGTTATCTAAAAGTTTTGCTTCTACAGTTGCCCCGTCTATATTTGGGTCACCGATTTCAGTATTTTTATTGTCATTTAAAAGTAAAACATTTTTAAATTTGATGGTTTTACCTATTTCTACGTCTAATTTTTCCACTTCTAATATTTTACTTGCAGAAACTTTGTATTGTTTTCCGCCTGTTTCAATTATTGCAAATGACATAAATATCCTTTTTTTAAAATGTAGGGCAATATAGCTTGCAGAAATATCAAGTCAAGATTATTGAGGCTAAAAATTATCTTTTAAATGACGTAATTTAACAAAAATTTCCTGTTCAGAGGAATTATTTAAATTTAGGAGAGATTTGACCTCTGGCTCATTACATCTTAAAAAAATATTTGTTCTTAGTTCTTCCTTAATGGAAATAGGAATTGTGGGTTCATTTAATTTAATCTTAGTATCAACCCAAATTTTCTTTCTTTTTAAATATTTATTATTAGGTTCATACCTAAGGCAAAATTCTAAATTCTTCTTAGTATATTCATGACCACAGTATAGTTTAGTTTCTTCCGGTAGTTTTTTTAATCTATTTATCGAATCAAGCATTTGTTTATATGTTCCTTCAAAAACCCTTCCACATCCTAAAGAAAAAAGAGTGTCGCCAGTAAATATAACTTTTTCTTTTGCTAAGTAAAATGCAATATGCCCCCTTGTGTGACCAGGAATAAAAATTACAGAAAAATTTAAATTTCCGATTTTAAAATTTTGATTATCATTTAAAAATTTATCTATAAAAGGAATACGGTCTTTATCATCTTCAAAGCCTAAAATAGTAGAGTTATATTTTTTCTTAAGTTTTTCATTTCCACCTACATGATCATAATGGTGATGTGTATTTAATATAAAGTCTAATTTTTTATATCTATTTTTAATCACTTCATCGCAAGGTTCAAATTCTGATGGATCTATAATAGAAACAGTATTAGTTTTTTCCTCGTGAATTAAATAACTATAATTGTCATTTAAACATGAAATAATTTCGATATGCATTTTATCCAATTAAAAAAATTCCTAGTTTAGAAAAAAAATTTTTTAATTCTAAATTACCCCTGTTAATCAATGAAGTAGAATCTTCATTTAATCCAATAACTTTTTTAATATTTATATTTTGATTATCACAATAGTCAAAAAGATCTTTGATAGTGCACATATGTAAGTTGGGAGTGTTATACCATTTGTTAGGTAAACTTTTGGTTACAGGCATTTTTCCGAAAAATAACAGGCTGGTTCGTACTTTCCAATAGCCAAAATTGGGAATTGAAACAACTACAGATTTTCCAATTCGTAATAGTTCTTTTAAAACTTTATCAGGATTATAAAACGCTTGAAGCGTTTGACTGAGAATAACGTAGTCAAATGATTGATTAGGAAATTGGGAAAGCTCTGTTTCTGCATTTCCTTGAATTACAGGCAATCCTTTATAAATACATTCTTGTACATTATTTTTTTCAAGCTCAAGACCACGCACTTCTATATTTTTCTCTTTTACAAGAAGATTCATTAAGGATCCATCTCCACACCCCACGTCCAATACTCTCGTATTGTTAGATAATAAATTTGCAATTACTTTAAATTCTTTTTTCATTTTTAAATTTTTCGTACATTGAATCTATAAAGCCTTTTAAAGTTTTTAAAAATTCAGGTTCATTAACTAAAAAAGAGTCATGACCTTTGTCTGTTATAATCTCTGAATAAGAAACATCTGCACCTGATGCATTAAGAGCAATAACAATATCTTTATTTTCTTTTGTCGTGTAAAGCCAATCAGATGAAAAAGAAATTATTAAAAACTTTGTTTTTTGATTTTTAAAAGCTTCAACCAGACCTCCTTTAAATTGTTTTGATAAGTCAAAGTAGTCCATTGCTCTTGTGATATATAAAATTGAATTTGCATCAAATCTTTCAACAAAGGAATGACCTTGATGTCTTAAATAACTCTCAACCTGAAAATCAGCATTAAAGCTAAATTCATAATCAGCTTTTTCTTGAAGTTTTCTACCAAATCTTTCTTGCATACCTTGTTCTGATAAGTAACTAATGTGGCCAACCATTCTTGCAACTGCTAACCCATTCTTAGGTTGGGTATCTTTAAGAAAATATTTTCCACTATCCCAAACTGGATCAGCCATTATTGCTTGTCGAGCTAGTTCATTCAGGGCAATATTTTGGGCACTATGGCTCGAGCTACAAGCGATGGGTATCGCAGAAAAAGATTTATCTGGAAATGTTGCACAAAATTGTAATAATTGCATTCCACCCATTGATCCACCCGTCGCACATAAAAGTTTTTTGATACCAAGATGTTCAAGAAGGGACTCTTGTGCTCTTACGATGTCTTTAATAGTTATAACTGGAAAATCTAAACCGTAGGGTTGATTTGTCTCTTTGCTTTCATCACTTGGCCCCCAAGAACCCATACAACCGCCAATAACATTAGCACATATAACAAAGTATTTGTTTGTATCAATTGCTTTACCAGGCCCAACAGCTGTGACCCACCAACCCTCTTTATTAGTAACAGGATTAGTTTCGGCTACGAATTGATCACCTGTTAAAGCGTGAAAAACTAAAATAGCGTTATTTTTATTTTCGTTAAGTTTTCCATATGTTTCGTAAGCTAGAGGAAAATCTTTAACTGTCTTACCACAATCAAGTTTAAGTGGTTTTGAAACATTAATTTTTTTTATATATTCAGTTTTTCTATTCATCCAAAAAAAAAGCCCAGCTAAACTGGGCGTCTCCCTTTTTAGCTACATTTATTATGCGCTTGCAATATGGTTAAATCAGCGCAAATAATGTTTACTAAATCATCATAAACTTGTCAATTTTATATAAGATAAAGATTTATAGAAAAACACTTATAATTTAGATATTACAATAAAATGAGACTTCCAAAATCAAATAAAATTATAGCTATAAAATATGCTGTAGGTTTGAGCCAATTTAATGACAAGGTGGCAAAAGTTAAATTGTCCGCCAATGAGTCTGCATTAGGCCCAAGTCCAAAAGCGATTAAAGAATATTTAAAGTTGTCAAAAAACTTTAAAAGATACCCAGATAGCGATGGTATAAATTTAAGAAAAGCTCTAGCAAAAAAATTTAAACTAGATTTAAATAAAATTATATTAGGTTCAGGCTCAGATCAAATTTTAGAATTAATTTGCAAAGCTTTTTTAACAAAAGGTGACGATGTTATTGTGCCTAAATACAGTTTTTTAATTTACAGACTTTATAGCAAAATGAATGGTGCAAAAGTTTTATATTCGAATGAAAAAAATTTTACAGTATCTGTTGAGAATATTTTAAAAAAAGTAACTAAAAAAACAAAAATTGTCTTTATAGCTAATCCGAATAATCCTACAGGCACTTATATAAGTAAAAAAAAATTACTTTTATTAAGAAAGAAACTTCGAAGTAATATTTTATTAGTAATTGATGATGCGTATTTTGAGTATGTAAAACAAAAAAATTATTCATCTGGTTTAAAAATATTTTCAAATTTTAAAAATGTTATTGTGACAAGAACGTTTTCTAAAATCTATGGTTTAGCAGGTCTAAGAGTAGGATGGGGTTATAGTTCTAAAGAAATTATAAATTCTTTAAACTTAGTAAAACCTCCGTTTAATATAAATAGCCCAGCTTTGTCAGCAGCAGAAGCTGCAATTAAAGATAATGCTTGGCTAAAAAAAGAAATTAAACATGTAAATAAATGGAACAATAAACTTTACAAAGAGTTTCAAAAGTTAAATATTGAAACCAATAAAAGTGTTACTAACTTTTTATTAGTTAATTTTGATAAGATTAAAAAAAATTCAAATAAAATTTTTAAGTTATTAGCTAGTGCGGGTATATTGGTAAGAAAAATGAATAGTTATGGGATTAAAAACTCTCTAAGAGTTACAATTGGAAAAAGTTCTGAGAACAAAAAATTGATTTTAAAAATAAAGAAAGCTACTAATGTTTAATAAAATTTGTGTACTAGGTTGTGGGTTAATTGGCTCTTCTTTGTTAAGAGCTATTGAAAAAAAAAATCTATCTAAAGAAATTAGTGCTTTTGACAAATCTAAAGATGTTTCTATATATTTATCTAAGAATTTTTTTTTTAGTGTAGCAAAAAATATTGAAGAGGCTGTTAAAGATTCTGACTTAGTAATTATCTCCTCTCCTTTAAGCAGTTACAAAGAAATCTTACTTTCAATAAAATCAAGCTTGAAAAAGAACGTAATTTTAACAGATACAGGGTCAGCAAAAAAAGAAGTAAATAAAATAGTCAATAATTTAAATTTCGACAATGTTAATTGGATAGCCTCGCACCCTATAGCTGGAACGGAATTTAGTGGACCAGAATCAGGGTTCGCCGAATTATTTGAAAACCGATGGTGTATTTTATCAGCAGACAAGAGTATTCCAAAAGAAGAGATCTCAAAACTAGAAAATTTTTGGTTCAATTTAGGGAGTAAAGTGAAATTTATGTCTTTTGAACAACACGATTATGTACTGTCATTAACAAGTCATTTACCTCATGCAGTTGCTTATAGTATTGTTAAAACAGCTATTAACGATGATGATAAATTTAAAAATGATATTATTCAATACAGCGCCGGTGGATTAAGAGATTTTACCAGAATTGCAGCATCCGATCCTTTGATGTGGAGAGATATTTTTATTGATAATAGCGAAAATATTTTAAAAGTACTTAATGACTACTCTAACAATTTAGATGAAATAAAAACTGCAATCAAAAACAAAGATGGTGAAAAACTAATGAAAATTTTTTCATCAACAAAAAAAGTAAGAAAAGAAATTATTAAAGCAGGTCAAGATACAGAAAAACCAGATTTTGGAAGAAAATAATTAAGATAATTTAATAATATTTTTTAATTTCAGTATAGATTTTATTTTCTATATCTTTAATAAATTCTTCATTATCTTTACCTGGCATAATTGGTTCTAAAAATGAAATATGAATATCACCTGGATATTTCATAAAACTATTTTTTGGCCAGACTTTGCCAGTATTTAAGGCTACAGGTATACAAGGTAGATTAAGAGCTTTATAAATTCTACCAGCACCTTTTTTAAACGGAGGCCGTTCATCAAGTTTTACCCTTGTTCCTTGTGGAAATATTAAAAGGGGCCTTTTATTTTTTTCTATTCTTTCTCTCACTTTATCAAAAAAATTTAAATTTTCTTTTGTTGTTGTTTCTCTAATTATTGCTATAGATCCAATTTTTCGTAAATACCAGCCGAACAACGGGATATTAAGAAGTTCTTTTTTTAAAATAAAAATTGGACCATGCAATGGAATCTGAAGAGCAAAAGTTTCAAACATTGATTGATGAGCGGATGCAACAAAAAAATTA
>Ga0055584_100006838_pt1 | contig 11187 bp, 13 predicted proteins | sample OSDHelmetaG_FD_58716 | JGI IMG/M metagenome (GOLD analysis project Ga0055584, IMG submission 58716) | Pelagic marine sediment microbial communities from the LTER site Helgoland, North Sea, for post-phytoplankton bloom and carbon turnover... | ecosystem: Environmental > Aquatic > Marine >...
CGCTTCCGCATGGGCCTTATTTGGGTGTTTGTTGGGGACCAAGCGGAAGCGGACCGCCCAGCGATTCCCGATTGGTTCCAACCGTTTCTCAATAATCCTGAGTGGCGCATTGCGCGTTACAATTACGAATGGACGGACTGCAACTGGGAACGGTTGTGCGAGAACTCCCTAGACACGTCTCATCCGTCATTCGTGCACAAGCGCTTTGGCAGCCGTATTTCTCCAAAGGTGACGATTGTTCCGATCGAGCATACTGAGCATGGTGCGAAGGTGACTCGTGTTCGTGCCGCACCGAAAGCTAGCCAAAAGCGCGGCGCGATTGCGGAGTTACTGCCCAAAGACCGCAAGACGACGAAAGTCACAGTTGAGTGGAGCATGATCGCGAATGCGGAGATGCTGTATCAAGAAATGACCACAGAAATCACTCAGGTTTTGTTTTCGGTGCGCACGCCGGTTGATGACGATACCGTTCGCTCTTACGGGTTTCAGGCCCGGAACTTCTTGATGGAGCCGGAACACGATGCGGATCGCATTGAGGGGTTGTTTGAGGCCGTGCAGGAAGATCATGACATCGTTCGTTTCCTCAAGCCAAAACATACCGTGACGTCAAACGCTCGTGAGATGCTGATCGAGTCAGATGGTATGGAGTTGGCGTTCCGAAATAAAGTTGCCGAGTGGCGTGATCTTGGCCGATATGTGGATGGTGATGTTCTTGAGCGTGACGGCAAACGAGAAGTCTTCGTCGCGCCATCTCCGGCGCGAGGAGCTGACCCTAAAGGATGGGTTCACCAAACTCTTCCGATTGTGACTCCGAAGTCCTCTGTCGCAGAGGCTGCAGAATAGAACTTTCCCGTTATAGCATTTGGTCTAGTGACTTTTTGAAATAGACGAGTGCAACGCCAGCCAAGTTTTCCAGGCCAACAAGAATCGTGTGGTTCAGCGGTACGATGATGAAGACGGTTGCAAGAGCCATGAGTCCTACAAAGGGAACACGGTACAACTGTTTGAACATAACCCTACCTTCTAGCTGTTCTTGAATTTGGCGCCGTTCGTTGCGTTATCAAATACGCGGGTCATCATGCCCATCATGGCCGACCAACCGTCTGTGGAATCCAGAGGAATACCGTTGAAATTTGTTTGGCTGAGGCTGCGCAGAGCAAGATATTGGGACGCTGCGTACAAGACGAGGAGCAAAGCGCTTGTGTCTTGATCGTCGAACACGCCGCCCTCTTGGTATAAGGCGTCATGATGGTTGCCAGACTCTTGCTTCGCTGCTTCAAGGCCTGGCGTGAGATCACTGCGCCCAATTAAGGCCTGGGCCATTATTTGTAGTGCGATGGGTTTGTCTCTTAGTTCTGTGGTTGAGCGCACAAGGGCATCTATGATCACAGCATTTGGATCACCAGATGGGTTATCTGCAAGGGCGGAGAAAATATCGTCGTCGTTGCCCCAAACTTTTGATTGCCGAGCCCAGGCGGTCACTAATCCGTCGAAACCGCCAAAGTATTTGTAGATCAGCGGTTTTCCGACGCCGGCCTGCTTAGCGACGGCATTGACACCGACGGCAGAGATTCCGTCCTTAGCAACAATCTGCTCGAACGCGTCAATGAGCGCAGCCTTCGTGGCTTCTCGTTTGAGCGCTGACTTGGATGGGGGCCTGTCTTCTGAAACTGCGTCGAGTGGCGGCATTGGTTGTCCTGGTTACTAAGCTTCGACCATTTTCATCAAATTTGAGAGTTAGGCAACAAAAAGTTACCACCCGGTAATTAATTGTTGCTTGGACTGTTGGATTGATTTAGATGAGACTTACAGTCGCCATAAGAGGGGGCGAGTTTTGTAAGGGGAGAACGTTATGCTTGGTAAATTTTATCGACCACCATTCGTCGGAATTATTGCTTTTGTCACTGTCATTATGGCCCAGCCGTTGGGGCACACACTGTTCGTTTTACTCAAAGGTGTACTGGGATCTCCGGACGAAGCCTCGTTCATCGCAAGTTTCTTGTGTGGTCTCGCTGGCTTCGCAATGGTCTGGGTTGGCTTAAAGAAAAAAGAAACGGCAGCCACGTGGCTCGGATTTGTCGGTGGTATTCTTATTTGGACGGGCTGGTTTGAATATACCTGGGAATTTTTCGCCCATCTCCTCAATGTGCAGCCGATATTAAACCCTGATACAGGTGCGTTGGTCATGAGTCCTGGGCTCCAGATCATTCAGGCGTCGGGCATCCTCATGTTAGCCGTCACCGTGCTGCTCTATTTCAACCGTGATACACGGTGTACAGCCTTTAAGTGGCTGCATCGCAATGCGCATATGAATCCTGGTAAAGCAGGCGCCGGTAAAGACCGTGACTATGCACGCATTACGGCCCTGGAAACGATTTTTGTAATCTGGTTCATCTACGTCATCAATCTCACGCTGTATGATGAGCGCATTCTTGGGATAGAACACCCCGTCACATACGCCGTCTTTTTCGGCTTTCTTGTGTGGGCGATTTATCTCAATACCCGGTTGATTAAATATGCGCGTATGGCACCCGCTGTTCGATACGCTATCCCGACAACAATTATCACTTGGCTTGATATCGAGGTTTTGAGCCGGTGGGGAATTCTTAAGGAATTCTGGTTGATGCCTGGTGAGTACGCCCTGGAAATGGGGTTGGTTGTCGCGGCTTTTGTCATCGCTGGGATTGCGATATATTTGACACCAGAGCGAGGCGAGGAGAAGTCCGCATAGAGGTTCCGACCGTATAAGTATAAGACTAGCGGCAGGTGTCTCTAATGGCGCCTGCCGCTTTTATAGAAGGACCTTATCAAATGCGACGTCATCTTGTGATCACTCTCGGAGTGTTGGTGTGCCTAGTTGCACCGCCAGTTATTGCCCAAGACACGACCTTTCCCACGGTCAAGGCGCGGACCCTCAACAAAGATAAGATCACAGTACCGAAGGATTTTTCTGCCGCTAGAAACGTGCTTCTTATCTCGTTTGGTCGAGATATGCAGGAGCCTGTTGACGCATGGGACGCTGCACTGACTCCGCTACGCGAATCATCTGACGCTATCCAGGTTTACAATTCTCCGCTGATTCCGAATCCTGGCGCCTTGGTGCGTGGTTTTATAAACGGTGGATTTCGCGGCATCTACAAAGACAAAACCCTAAGAGAGCGGGTCGTCATACTTTATATCGACGAAGAGGAGGTGTTCCCGGCCCTTAGCATTACGGATGAGGATAAAGCGGTGCCTTTGGTTCTGGTCACGGATCAAGTTGGCGGGATTCTTGGCAGAGTCTCTGGGCTGGCGGACGAAGCGAATGTTGCAGCCGTAACGGCGCTTGCTACGCCTTAGCTGAACTTTCCGGGCCAGCCATCTTCAATGTCTTTTCATCCAGTTTATAGAATATGAGAAGGACGGCACTGAGAGCGGCAGCTGCTGCCGGAAATACGGCTAATCCTATGTAGATTCCCGATACGGCAGCATCTGGCTGTGCGGCGAATTCGCCACCGCGTGTGGATACATATCCCATTGAGCCGAGGTAGGCACCAAACAGCAGCGGGCCGAACCCGGAGGCCGCTTTTTCCATTGTGCTGTAGAGGCCGGCGTAGACGCCTTCACGATTCAGTCCAGTGCGGCGTCGGTCATATTCCATCGTATCCGGCAGGATCGAGTATCCGATTACTAAAATGCCTGTGACTGCGACGCCAATACTAAAGATTCGCGCGTTGACGATCCATTGCAGCTCGGAGGCATCGGATAACAACCATGTGCTCATGACGATGGCATAAAGAATGGCGGCCGCCATATATACAGGCTTCTTACCAAAGCGTTTCCCCGCCCAAGTCCAAAGTGGAATAGCCACGAACGTCGAGACCGTAAAATACGTTCCGAAGGCAATGAGTAGTTCGTCGTTCCGTTGCAGGACGTAGACGCCGAAAAATATAAGCGCGGCCTGGCTACTCGCTTGCGCAATGAGTTGGCAAAGTTTGACGGCAAGAAAAACCATGAATGGTTTGTTATCACCGACTAACGCAATTTGTTCTCGAATAGACAGGTGGCTCGATTCTGTGCGCTCGAACCGAGGGGCCGACCGTGTCGCATAAAAAGAAACCAGCATGCTTGCGAGTAAGAATGCGCCCAAGATCCATCCCATAAGGGCATAACCCTGTTCCGGTCCGTAGGTTCGAAGCAACAGGGCGCCGCCTAGAAAAAGGCCAAGGTTTGCGGTGGTAAAGAACACCACGCGATAACCCATCATGCTTGTCCGTTCGTTGTAACTATCCGTCATTTCTGCGGGCATCGCTAAGTAGGGGACATTGAAAATGGTGTAGGCGGTGGTGAATAAAATAAGCAAAAAGGCGGCGTAGATTGCCATGCCGGTTTCACTATCAATATTCGGGACGTTGAAAAGTGCAACAAAGGCGATAAAGCAAACGAAACTGCCGAGAAGGAGAAAGGGCCGGCGACGACCCCATCGCGATTGGGTGCGATCACTGATGTATCCCATCAGAGGGTCCGTCACGAGATCATACATGCGCGCACCAAATATGATGGCGCCTGCCATGAAGGCGGCAATCCCGAGCACATCGGTCATGTAGTTGAGGAGGTAGGTTACCAGAACGCCGATCATCGTTGACGTGCCATGAGCACCCACGGCCCAGCCTAGTTTTTGCCTCAAGCTCAAGCGATTGGTGCTGGTGTCCGAAGTCATGGCCGTCCCCCTACCTAACTGTGGACACCATAGGTGAACACGGGTGTCATGCTAGGGAATTCAGGTTAGCCTTTCCGACAGACGAACAATGAATATCTTGGGAGATAGATATGAATGACTACATTAAAATGATGACGGAAAACACGGACGCGTTTACCCGCAAGGATGCTGACGCCTTAGCGAGCAATCTTGCTGAAGACTACGCCTCGTTCAGGATGGAAGGCGGCGAAGCGATAAAACGCACGTCCAGCCGCGAAGAAACCAAGGCGATTATGGAGAAAATGTTTGATGCGGTCCCTCTCAAGGGCTCGAAGCTCGACCGCATCATGGTTGTTGGGGATCATGTCGTCGCAGTCGAGAAAGATACCTTCGACACCCCAGACGGTGAGAGGACGACGACTACGTTGGGCGTGTATCACATGCAAGATGGCAAGATGTGGCGGGCGTACAGCTTCCCAATTAGCGATGATTAGGCCTGTCGGCGGCTCCTAGGCCCAAGGGTCGTCTATGAACCCTGGGCGTCGGTCGTTTAAAAATGCCAAGATGCGGTCGGGAACCTCGCTCGTGCTTGGGAGTTTGCGGCCCGCGAGTTCAAAGCTGCACACGCCCGCGCGTTGCCCCATGCGCATCCATGGGTACCAGCCGCTCATGGACTGGTAGTGCATCGTCGATGGAACGAAATCTTTGTCTAAGTCGGCAATATCGGCTTCATAAGTGACTAATGACGTGCTGGTCCTTACTGGGCCGCCGTAGGCTAGGGGATCTGACCCTGTTTCAGGTTCTGGGCGGACAACCTTTGTAATGAGCCGTTCCTGAGACCAGATGATAGGCCCGTTTGTAATGGGTTCGACGATAGTGCCCTCGACGTGCCGCACTGCAGCGCGACGGTCTTCGGGCAACTCCCAATTCCCATGCTTATCGAAAGATAGTGTCTGTGAAGACTTGAAGTGCTTGGGCTCACACTCGAGGCCGTTCATGGGGTTTGTCCAGGCGTCAGCGAGTTCACTCGTGCCAGGGTGTTGCCAGAAGCCACACTCGATCATTTTCTGATCAACGCCGCTATCTTCGCGTAGAGTCACGCTGTTGTAGCTCAGCCCATCAACACGAAAGAGTTGCCGGGCAATCTCTCCATGAGGCTTACCCCAATAGGCACCGGAGTATGACCACAGGCCGTCGCTCCCATCCAAATTGCCGCGCAGTTGAACGTACAGCTTGTTCTTGTCGATTTGGCTTTGTGCCATTGCCGGCGTCAGAGATAAGCTTGTCGTCGCTGCAAGTCCGGCCAAAGCCGCGCGGCGTGTGAGAGCGGTGAGGGGGCCTGTTGTCATAATCTTGCTCCGTTTTGGTCTAAAGGAGTGCCATGACCACGCCGGCGAGGGAGCCGAGTAGGAGCACGATGATTGCAAGGGAGGAAACGCCAAACCCACGACTGCGTTTCTCAGCAGCTTTGTAATATCCCTGGGCATAGAAAATGCGTCCGATGACAAAGAGAGCACCCAGAATGGCGGCCCACAGGTCTTCCCACGCGATTGCGAATAGCCAAAGCGCGGGTAAGAACATAATGAGTTGCTCTACCATGTTCTGGTGGACACGGTTCACACGCAGAAACTCTTCTGGCCCATCAACAGATGGCGGTTGCACGCCGTGCTTGAAGCGGGCGCGCCCGACCTGGATCATGCAGTAGAAATAGACGAAAAGGGCGCCAAGCGTGGCCAGTGCTGTTAGCGGAAATTGTTCGAGAATCATTTGAAAGCTCCTGTGTAATTTATCGTCTGCTCTGTCATTATAGGGCCATTATGGAAGCATGCCGTGGAACCGGCAATGGGGAGGTTTTAAGATGTCCGAACGCACAAGCCCGGTTAAAAGAACGACGATTTTCTGCCGGAACATAGAGGAATCACTCAAGCTATACCGCGATATACTGGGGTTCTCGGTCGCGGAAGATAAGACTGTTGCCGGCCCTGCAATGGCCAAAATGATCGGGCTCTCCGATTGCAGCATGCATATTTGTCATCTAAGAGCCCACAACAGCGAAGACGGTCTCATTGGCCTCTACGAGATTACGGCTGATGATGTGCCCGAGACGTCGCGTCCTCCGGAAGGTGTTATTCATCTTGGGCAAGTGGCTATCGTCGTGAATACGGACCAGCCAGCTGAAGTTGCGGCTGACCTGGAAGCCAAGGGCTACCCCTTCCTGACACCGCCAACAAAGTACGTCAAAGAAGAAGACAGCGAATACATGAAGGCTGGGACTTACACAGAAATGATTTTCTATGATCCCGACGGCGTTTTAGTCAGCGTGATGGGGTACGAACCGAAGGCGGGTTAACGCGTGATCGGCTCAGGAGGATGACAATGCGACTCTTTACTAGCGTTTTATGTTGTGTGGTGATGCTCACTGCATCGGTGCAGGCGCAGACCTTCACCAAAGGAGAGTTGGAGGGGCACCTGCGTTTGATAATGCAGTGGTGGCCAGGCGAGTACGATAACCACGAACAAATCGTACGTAAGTCCGGTGGCGGAATTTCAATTCATCAGTATGAGCCGATTTTTCGGGTTCATTCCCATTACGTTCAACTAGACCTCCCTGAGCTAGGCGAAAACGTTCTTTACGTCGAGGAATACAAGAACGCTGACCCTAACAATATTGCGCGTATCCGAGTGTATAGCTTGACGGTCGATGAGGCGGAGCAAGCGGTAAAAATAAAGCTCCACGCTTTCAAAGATGGCCATGATAATTTTGTAGGGGCGCGCCTTGACCCGGATCGTCTAGCTGAAATCAAAGTTTCGGATTTGCGGACGTTCTCTGATCCCTGTGATGTCTATATGAGATTTGAGGGTGGGCAGTTTAACGGTGGCATGAAGCGGGACTCTTGCGGCAAAGATGAATGGTTTGAATATCAGGTCGTTTTGGGACCGGATTACAATTGGACGAGAGACCGACTTATTAGTCGTGAAACCGGAGAGGTGACGTGGGATCAGACGGAGGGCGCTAACTACGCCTGGATTCAAATGACCAAGGCTCGTCGGTTTATCTGTACGGTTAACTATAACCTTGATGGAAATATGACGAAGACAGAATTCCTGACGGAGATCGAGGTCCACGATCAAGGAGGGGCTACTGATATTGCCTGGCCGGATGGTAGGACCCTAGAGTTCCAGCTCCACACCCGCGAGTTTGCTTCTCCGTCAGAGCGCGAATTTCCTTTGTTTCGTATCCACGAAAAGGGGAATCACGTGCCCATTGGTTATGGCTATGCGGTCGACGATGCGGATCGTTTCGGCCTCAATCTCGGTTGGTTCTATACCCTGTGCCGCCTCAAGGAGCAGGGCGCACCACGACCTTAGTGTCGCGCTAAGAAGACTAACTATGGATGGAGCAGGCCGCATCGAGGACGTGATCGCAACATTGCAGGCGGAATTCAAGGAGCGCTGCTCCGTGAATGCGGATGTAAGAGATCGTCACGGGCGCGGTGAATCTTGGCACCCTGTGGCCGCGCCTGACATGGTTGTATATCCGCAAACGACGGAAGAGGTTTCAAGGATTGTTTGCCTCTGTGCAGACCGCGGAACTCCGATCATACCATTCGGCGCAGGAACATCCTTAGAAGGGCAGGTGCAGGCGGTGCGTGGGGGAGTCTGTATCGACCTATCGCAAATGAACGCCATCGTTGCCGTGAATCACGAAGATATGGATTGCGTCATTCAGCCAGGTGTTATGCGCGCAGACCTGAATGCCCAGCTTCGTGATACGGGGCTGTTCTTCCCGATCGACCCAGGAGCTGAGTGCACCATTGGCGGCATGGTGGCGACGCGGGCTTCTGGCACGAATGCTGTCCGCTACGGCACGATGCGAGAGAATGTTCTAGGTTTAACCGTTGTGCTTGCTGATGGGTCTGTCATCAAAACGGGGGGGCGGTCGAGAAAATCTGCCGCAGGGTATGATTTGACGCGCCTTATGGTGGGGTCGGAAGGGACGCTCGGAATTGTCACAGAGGTCACTCTGAAGTTACATGGTATTCCTGAGGCGACGGCTGCGGCTGTCGTGAATTTCCAGTCAATCGACCAGGCCGTTGAGACGGTCATCCAAGTCATTCAACTCGGTGTGCCTGTTGCCCGCATTGAACTCATGGATGATGTCAGTGTCGATGCCGTTAATCGCTATTCAGATCTAGGGCTTTCAGTCGCGCCAACTCTATTTCTCGAGTTCCACGGCTCTATCGCTGGAGTCCAAGAACAAGCCGAAATGGTTGAGGCGCTTACGTCAGAGAACGGCGGCGGTGCATTTGAGTGGTCAGACAAGGCAGAAGACCGGTCTAAGCTTTGGCAGGCCCGGCACAATGCTTACTATGCAGGACTGGCTTTGAAGCCTGATTCCATTGGTCTTGTCACCGATGTCTGCGTGCCCATTTCTCGTTTGGCTGATTGCATTCGTGAGACCAAGGCGGATTTGTCTCAATGCTCGATGCCGGCACCTTTGCTCGGACATGTTGGAGACGGAAATTTTCACGTCTGTTTCATTATGGACAAGGATGCGCCGGATCAGATCGAAGAAGCCGAGGGCCTCCATCAGCGCATGGTAAAGCGTGCGCTTTCTATGGGCGGGACTTGCACCGGAGAACACGGCATAGGTCTTGGTAAGCAGGAATTGCTTGAGGATGAGGCGGGAGCCGCAGTTTCTGTCATGGCACGCATTAAGCAGGCGCTTGATCCGGACAACATTTTGAATCCTGGAAAAATATTCACTTCGGATAGTTTGACCTGATGACAGTGTCGCGAATTTGTATTGTTGGCCCGGGTGCTATCGGCGGCATGATGGCCGTAAAGATGATGAGTGCTGGCTTTGACGTGTCAGCCCTTGTTCGAACTCCCCGCGTAGAAAGCATGCGTTGTGATGGGATCACCCTTCATGACGGCGGTGAAACGCTCCATGCCACGCCATCCGTTGCGTCTGATCCCAGTGAACTGGGTGCTCAAGATCTCGTCGTTATTACTGTTAAAGAAACTGGACTGAAGGACGTTGCGCGGTCACTTGCTCCACTGATAGGAAAAAGCACGCAAGTTGTGCAGGTGATGAACGGTATTCCGTGGTGGTTTTTTGCGGAGTTCGGTGGCCAGGTTCAGGGGACGGTTCTGCAAAGCGTTGATGCTGGCGGGAATGTGTCGTCACATTTTGACGTCTCTCGGCATGTCGGAGGGGTCATTAATTGCGGGGTGTCTTGGCGTGATGACGGGTCTTTGAGTCACGACCACTCCAACCAACTGTTTTTAGGCCGACCGAATAATAACCCTGATGGTGTCGACGGTATCGCGGACGTGTTTAAGGCGGCTGGATATAATGCTGAGGTCGCGGAAAGCATTCATCAACAAGTTATGACTAAGTTACTAGCCAACATGAGTTTTAATCCTGCGAGTGCTCTCAGTATGGCGACAACAGATTTGCTGCTGGGTGATGAGTACGTCGCTGATACTTTGGTGGGCCTGATGAACGAAGGGCGAGCGATTATATCTGCTCTCGGTCTAGATCCCGGCCCGGATCCGGCGGAGCGCTTAAAGGGTGGCCAAAAGCTGAATGCGTCTAAGACGTCGATGCTTCAAGATATGGAGGCTGGTAAGCCGCTCGAGCTTGATGGCATTTTAGCGTCTGCGATTGAGGTTGCGGGTTTGGTCAAGGTACCTGTGCCGTTAACCAGAGCGGTTTACGGTCTTTTGCGTGTACGTCAGAAAACGATGGGGATGTCTTAGACATGAAAGGTCTGGGCGCTGATAAAAGGCTACAAGCCCTTACGGACGACCTTGCGTCTGGCCGGTATCGGGTCTTGTCTCTGGATGTTTTTGACACGTTGCTATGGCGGCGCGTGCCGGAGCCTCGTGACCTGTTTTTTCAAATTGGCAATGAGCTTCTGTCGCAAAACTTGCTTTTGAGTTGGGTTTCAGTGGCTCAGTTTGTGGAACTTCGTGAAGCAGCCGAAAAGGCTGCGCGCGCACAAGCGGAAGCTCAGACGGGTTCGAGAGAAGTATTGCTGGCTGATATTTATTCGGCGCTCCCAGGGCATATTTGGCGGGATGCCAAGGCGCCGAATGCAGCTTCAACTATTGAGATCGCAACTGAGTCAGCCGCGATGGTGCTTGACCATGATGTTGCCGATCTTCTTGACGTCGCGAAACGAAATGGTGTTCGGACCGTTCTAACGTCCGACACCTACTTCACGCGTAACGAGCTTACGGATTTTCTGACCCAGGCTGGGTTAGCCGCTGAGCGCATTCCAGAGGCACTGTATATTTCAAACGAGCATGGCCGACCAAAGTGGCGCGACCTGTTTGATCTCGTCCTCAGCGATCTTGCGGAGTCTCCCAGCGACGTCGTTCACGTCGGCGACAATGTGGATGCTGACGTCAACCCATGCGCGATGCGTGGGATGGCGCATATCTTTTATGACAAGTGGTCTGCTTTGCCGAGGGCCCTCAAGAAGGAATTCCCAGGTTAA
>Ga0055584_100006839_pt1 | contig 11187 bp, 5 predicted proteins | sample OSDHelmetaG_FD_58716 | JGI IMG/M metagenome (GOLD analysis project Ga0055584, IMG submission 58716) | Pelagic marine sediment microbial communities from the LTER site Helgoland, North Sea, for post-phytoplankton bloom and carbon turnover... | ecosystem: Environmental > Aquatic > Marine >...
GACAAAACGCCGCACTCGGTCGGCGACTGTAGTTGGAAGCGAATACTCAGGCACGGTCGGAGCGGCGACTGGCTCTTCTTCGGGTTCCGTTTCCTCTGCGACGTCTTCTTCCTCTGCGACGTCTTCTGTTTCTTCGTCTGCGGGATCGTCATTCTCTTCCGAGTCCGCTTCGCCATTGCTCGGTTCTTCGGGATTGCCCTCGTTCGATGCTGAATCTTCCGCCGCATCCTCATTGTTCGGTGCTGAGGCGGCGGCTTCATCGGTCGCATCGGGTTCGGTAGCGTTTTCTGTCTCGTCCGAGACTTGAGTGACGACCGGGGCCGGCTTGGCCGCATCTTCGAGTATCTGCTGAATTCGCTGCTCGCGAGCCATCAGATATGGGAGTCCATCAATCGTAATTGTGGCATCGACCAGAATCGGTTGAGCCGGCAAAGCCAGGATGAGACGAAGCGTTGGATTGTTCAACTCGGCTTCGGATGGAAGCGTCCGGTGGTGATGCCCGAGTTGGTACTGCGGCAACTTTCCGCCTGGGGTCGTTGGCTGCGGACGCGGTCGCTGCATGACGGCCTGATTCTGCATCTCGTCCTGAGCATCATTGCTCTGCGACGAAGGCAAAATCTTCACTGGGACTGACAATGGTGCCCGTTCATCATCAGCCGTCACGCAAAAAGTCGCCAACGCACACGACGCAGCGATGGCGGCTGTGAAAAGAGTTTTCACGCGACCGCTTCGCTCAGCGTTGCGAACTGTTGTCTGAGTCAGGTTCAACCTGTGCCCCCTCAAAGTTGGACCACTTTGGCTATTACTCTTTACGGCCCCGTATTTCTTTCGGCTGCTTGACATTACGCCAGGACTGATTCGATGGCTTTGCCCTCGGCCAACGGAATCGGACGTCCATTCGGCGCCGTGTTTGATTTGCCCTTGAGCCCCAACGAGTGACACAGGGTCGAGAGCAAATCTTCTTCATCGACCATGCCGTCGACAACTTCTATGCCGTCTTCGCTGGTTTTTCCATAGGCTTGCCCGCCCGCGATGCCTCCGCCGGCCAGCACGGCCGACCATGCTCCAGGGAAGTGGTCGCGACCAGCGTTCGGGTTGATCTGCGGAGTTCGGCCGAATTCGCCCATCCAGATGATGGTCGTTGATTCGAGTAACCCTCGATCTTTGAGGTCCTTCATCAGTGTTGCCCATCCGGCGTCGAGATCTGTCGACAGCCGCTGCACCGCATTGAAGTTATCCGAGTGTGTGTCCCAACCTGGTCCGCCGCTGCTTGTACCAAGCGAAACTTCGACGAAGGCGACTCCACGTTCGATCAATCGGCGAGCCATCAGGCAGCCCTGACCGAAGACCGTTCGACCGTAGTCTTCGCGGAGTTTCTCGGGCTCCTTCGACAGGTCAAACGCTTCGGCGTCTTCGCTGTTCATTAGCTGAACGGCTCCCTCGTAGACGGTGTTGTGCGTCTTCGCTGCCCCAGTTCGAGTCTTCAGGAAGTCGTCCTGCAGGCTCTTCCAGATGCCCAGGCGTTTCTTCATGCGGGCTTCGTCGATCCCCGCAGCCCGATCGAGCGACTGAACTCTTAAGTTTGGAAAGCCTTGAGCACCGTTCGCCATCTGTCCCGGAATATCTGACGCCCCAACGATGAGCGGCCCAAATCGAGGCCCCAGGAATCCGGCTCCGAAGGCATCCTGATTGAAGGCTCGAAATGGTCCGACACTAACGTAACCCGGCAAAGCCAATTCCTGATTGCCAAGCTGATTGGCGAGCGACGCACCGATGCTTGGATACTGCATCGGCCCCAGCGGCACTTTGCCAGTCCGCATGAGATACGTGCCGCGACCATGATCGCCCTCTCCAGTGCTTAGCCCCCGCAGCACCGCCAGTTCGTCTGACATCGCGGCGAGTTTCGGCAGATGTTCGCTGAATCGCAGACCCGGCGATGCCGTCTGAATTTCTTTGAACTCGCCGCCGTTTTCATGATTCGGCTTCAGATCCCACGTGTCCGTCTGAGTTGGACCTCCGCTCATCCAGAGCAGGATGCAATGTCGCTGACGTTTGGGATCACTCACAAGCTGGTCGGCAAACGCCGGGAACCAACCACTGACACTGGCTCCACCGATTCCGGCTGCGAGTGTCGACATCATTCGTCGTCGAGAGAGTTTGCTGGTCATGATTATCAGTTTCCCATTGGCCGACAGCCAGAAGGTTAGTCACTTTGTGTGCGGTGGGCGGTGTCCACTCTACTCGTCAACTGAATGCCGCTGCTCGATCGCGCCGGCGACTCCGCCAACAGTTCCGACGCAGATAAAGAGCAACGTTCCGCAAACGGTCAGAAGCAGAGTTGTGAAGGCTTCGACGTCTGATAGTTGCAAAGTAGAACGCTCGTTCAACGCGATTATTAGAAACGCAACACCGCATAAGTAGCAGAAGAATTGAGCGATTCGATAAGCAAGCATCAACCTGGTCCTCGTAAGTCGTCTCGGTGCAGTCATCAAGTAGGGATCAGTGATTCAGAGTGAATTCAGCACTGTTGAGCAATGCCCACAGAATGTCAGCAAGACCCTCCTGAAGCTCGTTGCCTTTGGTGTCTTCGTCGATGTAGCCGTCAAGCAGCTTCCACTCTGAAGGACGAGGCTTGCGTGACAGAGTCGCCAGATACAGCACTTCGATTCGTTCTTTGTTCGTGAAGAAGGGAGCTTCCAGTGACGTCAGCAGTCCACTGGTCGACAAGCCGGTGGCTCCAGAAATCAGGCCACCATTCATCAAGGTGAGAGCCTGCGGGATGCCGCCCTGGTATTCAGTATTTCGCCCGACTGGCGTGCGGAACTGTTGAACGAATGCCGCCCGAGAAGTGTTTCCGATGCGGGCCACGTTGATAGCCATCGCTTCGCCGGTCGGTGCAGAGTCGAGCAGTGTCGCCACGGAAATGCAGTCATAAACCTGCTCGGCGGTCAGAGTTTTGATATTCATCTGGGCGAACAGTTCGGGACGGTTGTCGTCGACAGAAACTGCTCCACTTGACAGTCGGTAAGCTTTCGAAAGAACGATCGATCGGAACAGTTCTCGAAGGCTGAAGTCTGTGCCAACGAAATGGCCTGCCAGCAGATCGAGTAACTCAGGAGATGCTGGCTGATGTTCGATTCCAAAGTTGTCAATCGGTTCGACAATTCCTTTACCAAACAACTGGCCCCAGACTCTGTTGGCAGTGGCTCGGGCGAAGAATGGGTTGCGAGCTGCCGTCAACCAGTCAGCCAACTGCTGTCGTCGAGCGGGAGCACCGTCGCCCTCCAGAACTTCGGAACCGTCCAGGAACTTTGGAGCGATGACCTTTTCGGTCTCAGGCAGCATGACTTCGCCGCGATCGACATCGCTGACTCGCATGACAGTCGACACGTTTTCCAACGTACCGTTCGGACGAGAGATGCGAGCGAAGAAGGCAGCGAAGCCCCAGAACTCGTCCTGAGCCCACGGCTCGAACGGATGATCGTGGCACTGTGCACATTCCAGTCGCATGCCCAGGAAAACGCGGGCGGTACGAGATGCAAGCTGGTCGGGATCAAGTTTGGCGGCCGAGTAGAACAGCAGCGGCCCAGACCGAACTAACCGACCTTCAGCCAGCAATAGATTTCGGACGACTTCATCGTACGAATCGTCACTGGAGAAGCGTTCGGCCAGCCACTGATCGAAAGCTTCGACGCCGCCGAATGCTGTCAGGTCGACGCCTTCTGGAATCAGGAACCTTCTCCAGACTGTGGCGAGGTGCGAAGCGTGGTCAGGACTTTTCAACAGCCGATCGACGAGAGCCTCAAACCGGTTGGTCGATTCGTCGTTTTCAAACGCTCGCACTTCGCTGACGCTGGGAGTTCGTCCGGCGAGGTCGAGGTAGACTCGACGCAGAAGTTCGTTGTTCTCAGCCGGCATCGTCGGATCGATGTCGTTTTCGGCCCACAACTCTCTGAGCAATTCATCGATCTGCCGAACGACCTCGTTAGCAGCCGATTCGACAGGCTTTACAGATTTCCAATCAGAGGGTGCGTCTGCAAAAGACTGAACGGCAGGAATTTCGACGACCGGCTGAGGCTTCAGTGGACCGTCTGGCGGCGGGTTATCATTGCGGCCAGCCTTTGCAATTGCATTTTCCAGGTCAGGAGTGGTGTCTTTGTCAGGCGTTGGAATGATCGCGATTCGATTGAGCGGGTTGCCTTCCTGATCGACATCGACGATCAACATGTCAGCAGGGAAATCCTGCTCACGCAAAGCGGCGACAGTAGCAAGCGGATAAGTCAACGTGAGCAGATCAGCTTGAACGTCGTCGCTGAGAAATTCGTACTTCGACGGCAACTGCGATTCCGGGTCAAGGGTGATGCCCAGGTTAATTGTTCTGGCCGCCGACGTTTCGAATGCAACGTTCAGAGCAACCTGATCGACACCTCCAACGGTAATCGAATCCCAGCTTTCCTCGACAAGTCGAGCACCTTCCAGCTTAGCTGCATCGTCGTCGGTAAATGTGTTACCGAGCAGAAAACCAAGCATCAGTTCATCGCGATCAGCTACTGAGACTTTTGTGATCAGGTTGCGACGGCGAACTTCAGAAGCTCCTTCGAATCGTTCCAGAACAACCTGCTGCCCGACGTCGGTCAGTCGCGTCGAGTTGGATGTTCTTTCGCCGATGACGCCTTCCGACAAGGCGAGCCATCGTGAGCCGTTTTCGTCTTCGACTTGAATGATGCCTCGTTCGGCGAGTGCCTGCATCATGGATGCCCAGCCGTAGGCCTGGCCATTGCCGTTCAGCATGACTCCCAGAATGACCACCATCGCGATGCACGCGGCCGCCGGGACAGAACGTGCCCAACGGGCGGCACGAGCCATCGACTTCGTCCACTTTCCGGCGACATCCGGAGCAAGACCGGGAGACTCGCCCCATTCTGCTTCCACGCCGCGATCAATCCGCTTCAGCAGAGATCGAGGAATCGAAGGAGCGTCGAAGGCATCGTTAACCAGCGATTCCAATTCGGGATCGTCGGTTGCGATTGATGCGTCGTTGTAATTGTTCGGTTCATTCATCGTGACGTCGCCATGTCAAATCCTGGGTTAGCAGGCATCCTGGTTTCTACTTCGACTCGCTCAGGCCGTTGCGTTGGCAGCTTTCTGCTGCGGCTTTGGCTGGCTGTCGCTGTCATGTTCTGGTCCGCCGACTTCGTGTCTGTTTGGCGGTGATTCTTCCTTGTCGATTCTCAACACGCGGTCGCGAAAGTCTCTGCGAGCCCGAAAAAGGATTGACTCCGCCGCCTTCTCCGACACATCCATGCGATCAGCAATCGACCTGACGCTCAACTTGTCGATGTACTTCCACTCCAGAGCCAGCCGCTGCTGCTCCGGCAAACCATCCATGACCTTCCGAATTTCCGCTCGCCGCTCTTCCTGCTCCTGGTTTCCCGAAGGCTCGTCGAAGTCGGCGACTGCCGTTGTCTGCTTGGCCTGATCGATCAGATGCTGCACTCGAGCCGCCGCTCTGAAATGATCGTTGACTTTATTACTAGCGACTGACCTCAGCCAGCCGCCGGGATTGCTGATGTCTGCTTCCGGGTCAGACGCTGCTCGAATCAGCGCCAGCACGGTTTCGCTGACGATGTCTTCGGCGAGATGCGGGTCTCTGCCGACTCGTGCGTACACAAACCGCCACACGGAGGGCAGATAGCATTCGGTCAAATGCTGCACTGCCGCCGGCTTCTGCTCGCGCAGTCCCTGGACGAGGAGTGAATCGTTCAAAATAGCCCCAATTTGGGAAAACAGCCTCAGAGAGATTTGTCAGCGGATGAACCGCTTTTGAGGTTCTTTTCGACTTGCAACGGGTTAGTCGCGACTGGCCGCAACTTCACGCATCGATGCCTGCTGATTTTTAGAATGTATCCGCAAAAATATATCGCAACACCCGGCAAACAGGGGAGTTGCGTCATTTTGAGATGATTGCTGGCCGTGAGGGATCAGGTTGAGGGTGAGCGATTTCGTCGATTCCATTGCTGCCGTGCTCGTTCAGGCCAGGTCCAATTCGTGCGTGAAATCGACTTGAAGAGCGACTGAAACGGCAGCGCTATATATAGTCAACACGAGACACATCCTGCGAACGCTGCGGACGAGGGAGTCAGTGTGGTCATGTCTGGACCGAAAACACCAGCAACGCTTGCCTGCGCTGTCGTTTCCAGCCGAGCTGCCGGCACTGCCAAACGGGTGTGCCTCGTTGCCGTGTTGCTGGCTTTGATCCCTGGCCGAATTGTTTGTGCCCGCGACGCCGATTCGCCCAGCGGTCAGAAGTCAGACGCTTCGTCACCGGACAGCCGCGTCAAATCGACGATCTTTCAGGACGAAGCCTTTCAGGATAACACACAGGCGGTCCATTATTCGGCAGCAGCCCTGCCGATCGCTGACCGGTTTGAGTTTCTCGCCAAATGGGTTCTACCGAGCGATCAACATTCGACGTTTCGCGTGACTGCCGAATTCGGCACGACCGGTGCGCCACCCGGTGCGAAACAATCGATGAATGTTCATTTTCAACTGACGCCGGGCGTTGCCGTGTTGTCGCCGGCCGTCGATCTGGTCGAAGCTGCTCGATCGTTCGGCAAGCTGGACAAGTTGCGTCAGCGGATTCTTGCGTCCGACGTTTCAGTAGACGGAGCTCAACAGAACTATGCCAGGGCGACGCTGCTGTTTCTCGTCGACGTGGCACGAGAAGATTTCGACGCAGCGACTCTGGCATTTGACGAGGTGATTGCCGGGTCGGCAGACCTTGACGGTAAGTCCGAAGAATTTCGCTGGCCGGCGCTGCTGATGTTGCGCTCCGCTATTGCGAGTTCGGACAGCGGCATCCGCCGTCACGTCACCGAGTTTTTCTTCAGCATCTTTCAGGACTTGAGAGATTACACGTCTGACTTTCGACGCGACGTGCTGAACGATCACCTGCGAACGATGTTTTCGCTTAACCAGTTTATGGGGGGAGGCGAATCGGAAGGTGCTCCACAATTCAGTCTAAGCGAGCAGTGGATTCCGTTTGGCTATAGCGATTCCGAAACGCGCGGAAATGGCCGCCCGGTGGCGCAATGGCATTCTGAGAACGGCAGAGTTCAAAAGATCGCTGGTCACGAATTTGACTATCTGTCATTCAGCAGTCCGTTGCGAGGAAACTTTGAGGTCGAGTGTGATTTCACAACTCCGCAGGGCAGGAAGTTTTCGTTCATGGTTGCAGGGACGCGTTTTCATACGAGTCCGAATCGTGATGCTCTGATAGTTGGTAACTTTCGCAAGTACGCGGCGCAGGAAAAACTTGAGAAAGCGCTGACAAAGTTCGAACAGACTGCTCGATTTCGAGCGGTCGTCAGAGACGGCACGCTGACTCACTACATGAACGGCGAACCGGTGCTGAGCCGACAGTTGCCCAAAGAGCACAATCCGTGGGTTGCGATTCGATCATGGAGGAGGTCGTTGGGAACAGTCAGCGATTTCCGCATCACTGGCGACCCGGTTATTCCAGACGAGATCAACCTGACCGGCGATCCGGAACTCAGCGGTTGGACACCATACTTCGAAGCGGGATTCGGTGCTGGACAAGGAAACTGGCAGCCGACTGATGATGGGGAAGGCGGAACCGCAATTCTCGGGATTACCCGTCCCGAGTATGAAGGCTCAGCCGTTCAGAAATTGCTGCGATACTGCCGCCCTGTCGCCGAAGATGGCACGATCGAGTACGAGTTTTTCTACAGGAAAGGTGAAGCCTGCGTTCACCCGGCTCTCGATCGAATGGCGTTTCTGCTGGAACCGGACGGGGTGAAGATTCATTGGATCACGGATCGCCGTTACGAACGATTCGCCAGAGATCCGGCCAACGTTTCGGAAGAACCAGAGAACCGCGTTGGGCCCGCGGAGCTGACCCTTTTAGAAGATGGCGATTGGAACCGCGTGAAGCTCGACGTGGCGGGAGACACGGTTCGACTCTCTTTAAATGGGCAGGCGATTTACCGTCGAGAACTGGAAGCTTCGAATCAGCGAACGTTCGGTTTGTTTCACTACGCAGACCGGACCGAAGCGAAAATCCGTAACGTTGTCTGGCGCGGCGACTGGCCGAAACAAATGCCAGGCATCGAGAATCAGGATCTGGTCGATACGTCGCTCGACTTCCTCGATGAAAGCCGGTCGAAACTCGCGGCGCATTACCATCATGATTTCCGAGATGGCACGCTTCCTGACCAGTTTGATATAGGCGGCCTCGCGTCAGGTCTTGAGGCGTTGGACGTCGGCACTCGTCAGTTTCTGGATGTTCACGACGGTGCGAAGCAACTGAAATCCGGTCTGAGAATCAGCGGTGACTTCGACATCACGGCAACGTTCGAGGACCTCGAACTTCGGATGGATACGCCTCGCTGGGAGTTGCGAGCCGGCCTGGTCATGCACTTCAACAGCGACATGACGGATGTCTGCGGCGTTTACCGAAGCCTTGCGAGAAACGAACACAATCGTCGAGTGTCGTTTGTGCATAGTTCACGGCCGCCGGGTAAGCCTTACACCGTTCGTGGCGGCTTCAAGGTTGAGGAGTCGAAGTCGGGCCGTCTTCGGATCGCTCGCCGCGGGTCAACAATCTATGCCCTGTCATCCTCGGACGACTCGCCAAACTACAAGTTGGTCGGTCAGCGTGAAATTACCGACCAGCCACTTGCCATTCAGGGATTACGAATGACTCTGATGAGTTCCGCCGAGTCGTTTGTCGGCGTGACATGGAAAGAGCTCGACGTGCGAGCTGAAGAGCTCTCCGGGCTGCTGCTGTCCGATCCACAACCAATCGTCGAATCCATGAACAAGCGACGAGAGTCCATGTCGGCACGCAGCATCGATTTCGTCGACCTCGATTCAATCGCGGACAACTTTGCGATCACGACAGCCGGCACGCCTCTCTTCAAACCAGAACCTGACGGGCATCGAGTTACCAACGTTGCTGGAAACTCGACTGAATCTACCGTGCTGGTGAGCAAAGTTCCGCTCGGTCGAGGTTCAGACGTCGAATGGAAGTTTGATATCAAGGAACTCGGCCACCCTGATATTCCGGCAACGAAAAGCGAAATCGCATTGAAGGTCTTTTTCGAATCCACAATGCGAAGCAACTTGAGTCCTCACGAAGCGACATTCATCCTACGGCGAACGAGGAATGGAAGTCTCGTTCTTGTGACACGGATCGTGTTTCGAAACGCCCGAAACAGAGCACAGTTTCGACCGCTTCTCACGGTAAGAGTCAACTCGCCCGACGCCTTCCGAACCGTCGTCCATGATGGCACGCTGTACTTCCTGTATTCCGAAGCCGGCTCGGACGACTACCAAATAGCAACGACGGCTCCGATTTCTGGAGACTTGCCAGCGACAGGTGTCGAACTCAAATTCGTGGCCAACGGCAACGAACACAGGTCCGATCTCGTCCTGAAAAAACTGATCGTCCACGAGCCCGAAGATCCTCGTGCGGCATTAAACGACTGAGTTGTTCTTCCAGATATGAATCGTACTCGAAACATAGTGACCTCAGTGATGGCCGACTTCGGTCTAGAGACCATCACTCTCGCTGGGAGAGAGTCGGCCTCACAGAGCCGGAGAGGGTTTCCGTGGCTTCTTGCGAAAGTCTTGTACTTCGCAGTTGTCTGCTTCGTGATGAGCAACACCCATCTACCTGCCGGCGATCGGCTTGTATTAAGCGAAATTTTTGCGGAGCAGCACGTCGAGGGTGTAGCCCTGGACGTTCATCGGCAGGCGATGGAATTGTCTCTCGAAGAACGATACGACTTTCTTAGCGACTGGGTTTTACCAGGTGCTCATCATGACTCGTTGCGAATTAACGTTGGGTTTACGCAGACGAGCCCCGGCCCAATCTCAGCGGACTATTCGGTCATCGATTCAGAAGAGAACGAGACACGCACACGTCGGCCGTCTGGTGGTGAGCTTGTCTCGCCCGCCTGGGACCTTGTGAATGCTGCGAAGCTGACTCGGCGGTTGAGCGAGCTGAGAGACCGGGTTGCGAATTGGAAATCGACGTCGCAACGAGATGACGCACTTACCAAAGCGGCGATGCTCGCACTCATTGATATTGCCGCTGCCGACGAAGCTTCCGTCGTCCGCAGTGCTGAACAGTTTTTGAAAGCGGCGATGACGAATCCTGCAACGGCGGGGCCGACCGCGGCTGAGCTTCTTGTGTTCACACATGGAGTGAGTTTTGACGCCGTGCGGGAAGCGGTTGCTGCCGGTTCCGAGCGTTATATCCGGTGGATGAATGCTGATTTTTATCGGTCGCCCGTCCGACGACACTTCAAATCGGTACGAAGTAAGTTGCGTACATTTCAACTGGTCACGCTTCAAGAACCGACCATTCCATTGGACGTGCGACCTGTCAAACAATGGTCAGTTGTAAGTCGAAGTCGAGCAAAGTCCCGTGGGATGGGTTGTCCCGTTTCGGAATGGGACTATCAGCCGGGGTTCGTTGAGAACGTGGCCAGTCACGACGAGGACTATCTGTACTTTCGCGTGCCTCTGAAGGGCAACTTCGAAGTTGAATGCGACGTGACGGGATTCGGCTGGCAGGACAGTCAATTGATGTTCGGCGGTTTGTGGGTCGCTCCTGTTTATACCCATGCCGGGTACGACGTGGGGAACTTTCACATGGCTCGACCGCGTGTCCAGTTTTCTCCGCCGATGACCAAAACGAAAGAGTGGATCCACTATCGAACGGTCGTCCGAGACCGCGTCATCTCGACATATTTCAACGGTCGGTTGATGCGTCAGGGAATGGTGACTCGCGAGCACGATCCCTGGCTGGCGATTCGTAGTTCACCGCGTCATGACGGAGCCGTTCGCGATCTGCGGATCACGGGGCAGCCGGTCGTCCCGGAAGAAATTCGCCTCTCCGTCGATCCAAACTTCAACGGGTGGGTTTCGTATTTCGACTACCGCGTTGGGGGATCAAACGGCCAATGGCGACAGATTGGGCGGACCACCGCCGGCGGTGAGATTGTTGGGGCTCGCGCGGGCAGGCCGAGCGGGTTCGTTACTAGTCTGTTAAACGCTTTCGGCAACGCCGCGCAGAATGCTCAGGAAGACGCAAAACTGCCGGCGCACAAAGAACGGCTGCTGCGTTATCACCGGCCGATGCTCGAAGACGGGACGATC
>Ga0055584_100006841_pt1 | contig 11185 bp, 9 predicted proteins | sample OSDHelmetaG_FD_58716 | JGI IMG/M metagenome (GOLD analysis project Ga0055584, IMG submission 58716) | Pelagic marine sediment microbial communities from the LTER site Helgoland, North Sea, for post-phytoplankton bloom and carbon turnover... | ecosystem: Environmental > Aquatic > Marine >...
GATCGAACTGCCGACCCCCTCGGTGTAAACGAGGTGCTCTCCCAGCTGAGCTAATCGCCCTTATCCAGCCCGCCAATCTTTCGCGGGCGGCGCACCATATTCCAGCTGTCGCCAAATGAAAAGTGCCGGCTGCAATTTGCAGCCGGCACTAGTGCAGAACTCTTATAGACGAGAGGTCTATTTGTTCACTGCATCCTTCAAGCCCTTGCCTGCCTTGAACTTAGGCTGCTTGGACGCAGGGATTTGGATTTTTTCACCGGTTCGAGGATTGCGGCCTTCGCTTGCGCGACGATCTGCAACACTAAAGGTCCCGAAACCGACTAAACGGACTTCACCGCCAGATTTCAGCGAGGCAGTAATTGTGTCGAAAACACTATCCACTGACTTAGCGGCATCTGCCTTTGTTAATCCGGTACCATCTGCCACAGCGGCAATCAGGTCGTTTTTATTCATATTTGACCCCTACTCTAAAGTCTGTTGGGTGAAAACTAATGAGAACACCCCAGCTACGTTATGATGTTCCCTAACCACCGCGATCTTCCAGATATTGAAAAACCACAGTTTTCTATCGCTGGGATAACCAAATACTGATGGCGGATTACCTCCTCGTCAATGCATAGACTCCTAAAAAACGACGGAAAACTGCGAAAAAAATACCTTTTTTCGTTGTCAAGCCCAGAAAACCGCCCTTTTTTAAGAAAAAACCTGGGTTCCGTCGGTGTAATTCGACTAAATCCGGGCTTTTATGGGGTCTCGAAAGACTCGGACCTACTACACCTAGTAGAGCCTAGTGAGTCACCAAAACGTCGTCATCGGCATCACCATCAACTGGTGCGGACGATGCATCGTCTTCATCTTCCTCTGACAATTCGAGTGGAACGAGTGGCCTCGTCAGCGCTTTTTCAAGCACTTCATCAGCCATACTCACCGGAATGATCTCAAGGTCGCGTTTCACATTATCCGGAATTTCCTCAAGGTCTTTCTCATTCTCTTTCGGGATCAAAACGATCTTGATTCCACCACGCACAGCGGCCAGCAATTTCTCTTTGAGGCCACCAATCGGCAGAACCCGTCCCCGTAGGGTAATTTCACCAGTCATTGCGACGTCTTTTCGAACCGGAATCCCGGTCAGGGCCGACACAATAGCGGTGCACATGCCAACCCCGGCGGACGGCCCATCCTTCGGGGTCGCCCCTTCAGGAACGTGAAGGTGAATGTCGTTCTTCTCAAAGATACGAGGCTTAATACCAAACGGCTGCGCCCGGCTACGAACGTATGACCGAGCTGCCTGAATGGACTCTTTCATAACGTCGCCAAGTTTACCGGTCAGCGTTACTTGCCCTTTACCCGGCATCACAACTGCTTCGATCGACAGTAATTCACCGCCAACTTCAGTCCACGCCAATCCAGTCGTCACGCCGACAAGATCTTCATGCTCAGCTTCGCCATAACGGTACTTCTTGATACCTGCGTACTTTTTCAAGTTCTGACGCGTGACCTTAATCGTCTCATGCTTTTCGACGACTATTTCCTTCGTCGCTTTTCTAATCAAGCGAGCAAGTTCGCGCTCTAAACTACGAACTCCGGCTTCACGCGTGTGATAGCGAATGACATCCCGCAGCGCCTGATCGGAAATACTCCATTCGGCTTCTTTAAGACCATGTGTCTCACGTTGCTTCTGGATCAAATGGCCCTTGGCAATCTCAAGTTTTTCATCTTCGGTGTAACCAGCAAGCCGAATGATCTCCATCCGATCAAGCAACGGCTGTGGCATGCGCAGTGAGTTCGCCGTTGTCAGAAACAACACGTCAGATAAATCGTAATCCACTTCGAGATAGTGATCCTGGAACGTAGAGTTTTGTTCAGGGTCTAAAACTTCAAGCAATGCAGACGATGGATCACCGCGCCAATCGCTACCCAGTTTATCGATCTCATCGAGCAAGAAGAGCGGGTTGGATGTTTTCGCTTTCTTCATGCCTTGAATAATTTTACCAGGCATAGACCCGATATAGGTTCTGCGGTGACCACGCACTTCTGATTCATCACGCACACCACCTAGAGACATGCGGACAAAATTTCTGCCCGTCGCCTTGGCAACTGATTTACCCAAAGATGTCTTACCCACGCCTGGCGGACCAACTAGACATAGAATTGGGCCTTTTAGTTTCTTGGTACGTTGCTGAACAGCAAGGTATTCAACAATGCGTTCTTTCACCTTCTCAAGGCCGTAATGGTCTTTATCTAACTGGTCTTCAGCAGACTGTAGGTCCTTGTTGACCTTTGAGCGCTTCTTCCAAGGAACGTCGGTCATCCAGTCGAGGTAATTACGGACAACAGTAGCTTCCGCAGACATCGGACTCATCGCCTTCAGCTTCTTAAGCTCGGAGACAGCTTTTTCTCGAGCTTCCTTTGGCATGCGAGACTTAGCAATTTTCTCTTCATACTCAGCCGTTTCGTCTTTGCCGTCTTCCGTCTCGCCAAGTTCTTTCTGAATGGCTTTCATTTGCTCATTCAAATAGTACTCGCGTTGCGTCTTCTCCATTTGGCGTTTGACGCGGTTACGAATGCGCTTCTCAACTTGGAGAACGCTAATCTCACCTTCCATAACGCCGTAAATTTTTTCCATGCGTTCAGCCACAGTGCCAAGCTCAAGCAGCTCTTGCTTGTCTGAAATCTTGAGGGCGAGATGAGACGCAACTGTATCCGCAAGTTTCGACGGTTCTTCGATTTGATTGACCGAAACCAAAACTTCGGGTGGAATTTTTTTGTTGAGCTTAATGTACTGCTCAAACTCAGTGACGATGGAGCGCGATAGAGCTTCTAATTCCGGCTCCTCTTCGGCCTCGCCTTCAAAGGCTTCTGCGTAGGCTTCAAAAAACTCAGTGTTTTCTTTGTATCCGGTAATCTTGGCCCGCTGCCCGCCTTCGACCAGAACTTTAACGGTTCCGTCTGGCAACTTTAGCAACTGAAGCACAGTCGAAATGGTGCCGACGTCATAGATGTCGTCAGCCGCCGGATCATCGACCGCAGCGTCCCGCTGAGCAACAAGCATAATCTGCTTATCATCACCCATCACGTCTTCAAGCGCTTTGACGGATTTTTCACGTCCGACAAACAGGGGCACGATCATGTGTGGGAACACAACAATGTCGCGCAGTGGCAAAACGGGATACAATTGACCTTTATCGGAACTCACGTGTCATACCTCGCTGAGTGGCGCGTCCGAGGATCGGTACGCAGCCAGCGGCATCATTCAACCGCTCTAATTTCTTGTCATATACACTGTCGGCATAGTCAGAATTGCCGGAGCGTACCTCGTATTTAGGAAGCCGACGCGCCTTGCGCAATCAGGCCCCAAAAAGGACCGCTCTTTTAGTATGAGACTAAGCAGGCGTTCCTAAGTCTTCGCGCCGGTCGGCATAGATGTACAACGGCTTTGCACGGCCCTCCGTCACCTCACCATTAACCACAATTTCTTCGACGCCTTCCAAACTTGGCAAGTCGAACATGGTATCCAGCAAAATGCCTTCCATTATCGAACGCAATCCACGAGCGCCTGTTTTACGCGCAATCGCTTTCCGCGCGATCACACCTAAAGCATCGTCCGTGAAGCTCAAGTGAACATCTTCAATATCGAACAAGCGTTGATACTGTTTGACCAGAGCGTTCTTAGGCTTAGTCAAAATCTCGACCAAAGAACTTTCTTCAAGGTCTTCAAGTGTCGCAAGAACAGGAACACGCCCAACGAATTCTGGAATCAATCCATACTTCAAGAGATCTTCTGGCTCTATCTCACGTAAGATTTGGCCTGTCTGACGATCGTCGTCCGATCGCACATCAGCACCAAAGCCGATCGAAGTTCCCTTGCCACGCCGGGAGATAATTTTATCCAACCCAGCAAAAGCGCCACCACAAATGAACAGAATGTTCGTTGTATCGACTTGCAAAAACTCTTGCTGCGGATGCTTACGTCCACCTTGAGGCGGCACAGATGCAACCGTGCCTTCCATAATTTTTAGCAAGGCTTGCTGAACGCCCTCACCCGAAACGTCGCGGGTAATCGACGGGTTATCAGACTTGCGACTGATCTTATCAATTTCATCGATGTAAACGATGCCGCGTTGCGCACGCTCAACATTGTAGTCGGCAGATTGCAGAAGCTTGAGAATGATGTTCTCAACATCTTCACCAACATAGCCGGCTTCTGTGAGCGTCGTCGCATCCGCCATCGTGAACGGCACATCTAAGATGCGCGCCAGTGTTTGCGCCAACAAAGTCTTCCCGCACCCGGTCGGACCGATGAGAAGGATGTTCGACTTGGCAATTTCAATTTCTGTGTTCTTGGCGTTCGAGTTCAATCGCTTGTAGTGATTGTGCACCGCGACCGCGAGAACCCGCTTCGCATGGGCCTGGCCGATAACGTAGTCATCCAACACAGTCAGAATATCTTGCGGTGTTGGCACGCCTTCGCGGGATTTGACCAAGTTGGTCTTGTTCTCTTCCCGAATGATGTCCATGCAAAGCTCAACGCATTCATCACAGATGAATACAGTCGGGCCCGCAATAAGTTTGCGTACCTCGTGTTGGCTCTTTCCGCAGAAAGAGCAGTACAAGGTATTTTTCGTATCGCCGTTGGACGACTTGGTCATTGCATCTCTCCGTGATCCAGCCCCATACGGCGTGTGGGTATCAGTCGGGCCACTACATCTTGCGTTGGACTGATGTTAAACGAGGGTTTCCGCCAAATACAACGACAAAACCTTGTAAATCCAGTTAATACCACTAATGAATAAGAATTTTGGCCATCAGGCTATACTTAAGGATCAAGCGCCTAAGCCAGAATTCCCCAGTTTTACTTGGTATCACCGTCCTTATCGTCCTCGAATTCATCTTCAGGCTTCGGGCGTTCGGTGACGACAGTATCGATCAGCCCAAATGTCTTGGCCTCTTCCGACGTCATGTAATTATCCCGATCCATGGCCTTTTCGATCGCCTTAAGCGTCTGCCCAGTGTGGTCAACATAGATTTGATTGAGGCGCGCACGGAGCGCCAAAATCTCACGGGCTTGAATCTCAATATCTGAGGCCTGCCCCTGGAACCCGCCAGAAGGCTGATGGATCATGATCCGAGCATTCGGCAGAGCGTAGCGCTTTTCAGCGGCTCCGCCAGCTAGAAGCAACGAGCCCATAGACGCGGCCTGCCCGGTGCAAACCGTCGAAACGGAGGGTCGAATGTACTTCATCGTGTCGTAGATCGCGAGACCAGACGTCACAACGCCGCCGGGAGAATTGATGTAGAACGAAATGTCCTTCGTCGGGTTCTCTGACTCCAGGAACAACAACTGGGCGCAAATGAGTGATGAAACCGTGTCGTTGACCTGCCCGGTCAAGAAGATGATCCGTTCCTTAAGCAGCCTTGAGAAAATATCATAGGACCGCTCGCCCCTATTGGTCTGCTCGACGACCATTGGAACCAGGGTATTGTTATAAACTTCTATCGGATCGCGATCTTGCATGTGCTCTCTCAGGTTTTGTGGGAACGCTGCCCGTTACGAGTAGGTATTAATTGGCTGCCGGAACAGGTCCATCTGTCTCGGTTGCGCCAGCTTCTTCAATGAGTTCCTCGGGCGTTACTGTCTTCTCTGTCACTTGGGAAAGCTCAAGGAGGAAGTCAATAACCTTATCTTCGAAGAGCGGTGCACGAACCTGCTCAATGGCCTGTGGGTTGTTCTGATAATAGCTGACCACAGCCTGTTCCTGGCCTGGGTAGCGAGATGCTTCACGGCCAATGGCTTGAGATAGCTCTTCCGGTGCGACCGTCAGATTGTTCTTGGTGCCAACGTCAGACAGCAGAAGCCCCAAGCGCACGCGGCGCTCAGCGATTGAACGATAATCGGTCCGCAGCTCATCGTCGCTTTTGCCTTGGTCATCCGGATCCAATTGATCGGTTTCCTTAGCTTGTTCGACCTGCTTCCAAATCGTCTCAAATTCAGCGTCTAGCATAGCCGGTGGAACGTCGAAGGAATGCTCGTCGGATAAGTGATCAAGCAGCTCCCGTTTGACCTTCATGCGAGAGAGGTAAACATAATCTTGCTCGATCTGCCCCTTAACCGCTTCACGCAAAGCAGCGACATCATCAAAGCCGAGACCCTTAGAAAATTCTTCATCAATTTCAGGGACTTCCAGGGCTTCTATATCTTTTAACTTTACCTTGAATACCGCTGGTTTACCGGCGAGGTCACTGCTGTGGTAGTCGTCCGGGAACGATACTTCGACGTCTTTTTCACCGTCGATGTCCATACCAACCAACTGCTCTTCAAACCCAGGAATAAATTGGCCTGAACCTAGCTCTAGCTTGAAATCTTCGGCGGTGCCGCCTTCAAAGATTTCACCATCAACACTCCCTTCAAAATCGATGACGACCACGTCGGAAAGCTGTGCAGCACGCTTATCCGTCAGCGGCGCAGATTTCTTGTTACCTTCAGCCATCTTGCCGATGGTCTCGTCAATTTGAGTATCACCCGCTTCAGCAACCAATTTCTCGATCTTGAAGGATGAGAGGTCTGCCATCTCAATCTCAGGCAGAAGCTGCACTTCAATTGAAAATTCTAGGTCAGCGCCCTCTTCGAAGGTGACCAGGTCAACCTTGGGCTGAACTGCTGGCTTCAGCTCTTTTTCTTCAATCGCCTTTTGGGTCGACTCTTGAACCGTCGCTTCTAGGACTTCACCGCGAACAGACTCTCCAAAACGCTTGCGCAGCAGGTTCATGGGAACCTTGCCAGGTCTAAACCCAGGCAATCGAACCTGTTTACCGACTTCGGTTAGGCGGTCCGTGATTTTGCCTTCAATTTCCTGCGCACCAACGATAACGCTGAGTTCGAGTTTCAGGCCTTCAGAGCTTTTTTCAGTAATCTGCATCATTTTACCCTTAGGTGAACGCCGATCGGCGTCACTGATTATTTGACGTATCCGTCCCAAAACGCGCGCAACTCAGGGCCGCGCAGTGCTGCCTAAGTCTTTCGCCTCAACGATCGATGGTGCGGGTGAAGGGACTTGAACCCCCACGACTTTGCAGTCACCAGGACCTAAACCTGGCGCGTCTACCAATTCCGCCACACCCGCATACCGACCGAGACGGCGGCAACGCAGCATTCGTTTAATCGTCCGGCGGTAAATAGGCAACACCCAACAGGGTGGCAAAAGTATAATTTCCTCAGGTTTTCGCTAGCACTGCGGGGATCGCCTCCAACAAACCCTCGGCGATCAACCCCGGTCCGGCGGAATGACCAGCCTCCCCATGCACCCAAACACCCGCACATGCAGCCTCCCAAGCATTCAGCCCTTGGGCCATCAGGCCGCAAATGAGACCGGCCAAAACATCACCGGACCCGGCGGTTGCCAGCCACGGCGGCCCGTTCACAGAGATTGATGCACGGCCGTCTGGAGCGGCAATAACGGTATCGCTGCCTTTCAGAACAACAGCGGCACCGCTTCGCTTGGCCGCTAACCTGGCTCGGCTCAGCTTGTCTGGGACGCCTAAGTCGCCGAAGAGTGCTGCGAACTCCCCACCATGAGGCGTCAGAACAACATCGCCGGAAGACGCTCCAATGGCCGTAAAGAGATATTCAGGCCTGTCCGCGAAGCTGGTCAACGCATCGGCATCCAAGGTTGTTGAGCGGTTTGCGTCCAAAACTTCAAGAACCTGACCTCGCGTCGCCTGGCCAACACCATAGCCAGGGCCGATAAGGACAGCATTTCGGCGCGTGTCCTGCAAAATCTCAGCGGCCGTATGTTTGCTAGTGTCTTCAAACATTAGACCGGCCGCATCTGCCAGATATTCTGGCCTCGCACCTTCGGGAGCCGCAATGGTCAATAAACCAGCCCCTACCGCACGCGCCGCACCTGCCGCCAATCGCGCTGCACCGCTCATGGCCTGACTGCCAAAGACAACTGCATGACCGCGGGCGTATTTGTGCCCAACAGCCGTCGGGCTTGGAATGGACCACTGTTCCGGTCCATTGACCGCGAGGTCTGGCTTAATCGCTTCAAGGACAGCACCCGGGATTCCGATGTCGGCAACGATCAATTCGCCACATAGATCCCTGCCCGGCAAAAGAACGTGTGCCGGTTTTGGCCTGAAAAAGGTAACCGTCAGTGCGCATTGCGGCGCAAGAGCAGCCTCACCCCCCAAGACCAACCCCGTGTCGCCACTGACGCCACTGGGAACATCGATCGCAATGCAGGGAATGCCATAGGTTTTAAGGGATTGAATCGCGTTGAGTGCTGTACCGTCCAGAGGGCGGCTCAGCCCAGCCCCAAACAGGGCATCCACCGCCAACCCAGCCCACGCAAGACTATCCGGCGATATTCCTTCTATATGCCCGCCAACGCTGAGCCAGCGCTCGGCATTGGTCGCTGCATCACCTTGCAGGACATCAACCTGCCCCAGTAGACCAACACGAACGGGCCAGCCCGCCTTGCGCATCAAGCGCGCGACCACAAATCCATCGCCGCCATTGTTGCCGGGGCCACATAACACAACCAGTCGCTGTCTGGGCCACCGCGCACGAATTTCCCGAGCCACCTGGAAGCCAGCAGATTCCATGAGGTACAAGCTCTCGACACCCCCTTCCACGGCGGCGGCATCGGCCCGATACATTTGGGCTGACGTTAAAACACTCAAGCCCTCGATCTCTATTCCGTTACCCATATAAATAGCGTGCTATTTTCCTGTAATGAGAACACCAAGTGTGCGTTACAAACCATGGTACCTCAAGGAGGGATCGTCTATATAGCGCCGCGATGATAACGCGTTCAAAACTCAAGACGGTCCACACCATGATCGGAGGTCTCTCATGAAGATCGCCGTTCTTGGCGCAGGCGTAATCGGGGTTACAACCGCACAGGCTCTAGATGCGGCTGGCCATGAGGTCGTCGTTGTCGATCGGCAAACCGCCGCGGCTGAAGAGACCAGCTTCGCCAATGGTGGGCAGATTTCCGCTGCACACACCGTACCCTGGGCCGCGCCGCACATGCCGTTTCAGGCCTTCAAGTGGATGTTTCAGGCTGATGCTCCCCTCCTTATAAAACCCTTGCGGTGGGATCCGGCGCTCTGGCGCTGGGGTTTGCGCTTCCTGGCCAATTGCTCAACCGAACGCGAGGCCCAAAACTTCGAAAAAGCCTTGCGGGTCGCCAAATACAGCCGCGCTGTGCTGCAAAGTTTGCGTCAACGGCACGCGCTCCAATACGACCAGAGCAGCGGCGGGATCCTCTACATCTACAGAGACCAGACAGCCTTGCTCAAAAGCCAAGAAATGGCGGCTAAGCTGGCCGATTTTGGTTTGCCACAGACTATTTTGGACCGCGACGGCCTGATCGCCGAAGAACCAGCCCTTGCCGGATCTCAAGAGCCGCTGGTTGGCGGTCTCTTGAGCCCAGACGACGAAACCGGCGACGCTCATAGCTTCACCCTCGCCTTGCAAAAAATCTCTGAAGAGAGCCGCGTCACCTTCCAGTTCGGCACAACCGCAAAGGCTCTCACCACCCGCAATCGCGAAATCACCGGGATTGCGACGGATAAAGGAACAATCCAAGCAGACGCCTACGTGGTCTGCCTGGCCAGCGAAACACCCAGATTGCTCAAGCCGCTAGGCCTGAACGTGCCCATATACCCCGCCAAGGGCTACTCCATGACCACAGCGATTCAGTCTGACGAGGCGGCGCCAAGCCGGAGTATTACAGACGAAGGAAAATTCGTCGTCGTCACGCGCATTGGCAATAGCCTAAGAGCGGCTGGAACGGCGGAATTGGCTGGATGGGACCGCACACTCGATCCCAAACGCCTCGCCCCTATTGTTCGAGCCACACAATCCCTTTTTCCGGATGCCGGCGACTACAGCCAAATCCAGCCATGGTGCGGCTTACGGCCGGCAACGCCGGATTCCGTGCCCATCATTGGAGGAACGCCCTATGGCAACCTATTCCTCAACACAGGCCACGGCACGCTCGGCTGGACCATGGCCTGTGGCTCAGCCCAAGCCTTAGCGGACCTCATGTCAGGGCGAACGCCGGAAATAGACCTCGATGGATTGGGTTTAAGTCGCTTCTCTTCTTAAAATTTACTTTAATAAAACTCCATAATTAATTGTTTTTATTTGATATTTATTTCTACAATAAAAAGCCACAATTGCATCCAAGGATAACGCCATTAGAGCCGTCTCAATATTGAAGGGAGACGCCATGACGGATAGCAATAGGGCCAAGAGGCAATACACGGATCAAGACACACCGTTCCCTGGACGTCCTGAATTCGAGGACCCAGTGATCCGGGCTGCCATCGCCGGAGACCGGCAAGCCTTCGCCACCCTCTTTGACCGCCATTACGACCTGATCTACCGGATCGCTTTGCAATACACACGCAACCAACCTGACGCCGAGGACATCGCCCAAGAAACCTGCGTCAAACTGGCGCGAAAGCTTCATAGCTATCGGTTTAAATCAAAATTCACGACCTGGCTGTATCGCCTCACCCTCAACACCGCCAAAGATTGGCAGCGGAAAGCCTGCCACAAGTACGAGAAGTCCTGGCCAGAAGGGTTTGATGTGCCTGCTGCAGCAACCTGACCCGAACGCCATGTCATCGCTCGAGAGGCTCTTGGTGCCGTCGAGGCGCTCCCCAAAAAGCTCAAGGCGGCCGTTTTGCTCGTATTCAGGGATGGACTAAGCCACAGCCAGGCCGCGCACGCCCTTGGATGCGCTGAAACCACCATCTCCTGGCGCATTCATGAGGCCCGCAAGGTCCTAGCGCGGCAGGACCATGAAGAAGGCCTAGGAAATAGCCATGCGTGACGTCGATTTAGAGACTTTATTGGCTGAAGAAGTCCCCCTGCCCAGCCAAGCAAAACGGATGAAAGCGCGGGCCCGCGCCCTCGATGCCTTCGAGAAAACCCATCACCGGGGCATTGGCGCGGCCGTATCCCGGCATCTGGTCCGCAGTTCTGCGCCGGCGTGGCATCTTATCGCCGATACCCTAGACAGCCCTTGGACGGTGACCATCTTACGCATGGCAACGTCACTCATTGCCTTAATCGTTTTCACGGCGATGCTGCTCGCCGCATACATCCTAATCGGCTGATCTCAATCCGCCAGAGGCTGAAGCGAAAGATCAACGTCCAGCCCCAATTGGC
>Ga0055584_100006842_pt1 | contig 11184 bp, 9 predicted proteins | sample OSDHelmetaG_FD_58716 | JGI IMG/M metagenome (GOLD analysis project Ga0055584, IMG submission 58716) | Pelagic marine sediment microbial communities from the LTER site Helgoland, North Sea, for post-phytoplankton bloom and carbon turnover... | ecosystem: Environmental > Aquatic > Marine >...
AAGGAGTCAACAAAAACAATTGGGTATTTAGTTCTGCTCCAAAAAAAGACAAAAAAAAAGCTGCAGCAATAGATGGAAAAATGGTAGCAACTTTAGCCATTAACCGAGTTACTACTACTGGTAATAAAAACCATATTGGAAGAATTATTATTGGACAAATACATTCCAATACCGATGAACCAATTCGGTTATATTACCGAAAATTACAAAATAATAAATTAGGTTCTATTTATTTTGCGCACGAAAAAAACCATGGAAAAGACACTTATTATGAAATGATCGGAAGTAAAAGCAGTACTGACGATAACCCAATAAATGGTATTGCTCTTAACGAGGTGTTTAGTTATTCTATAAAGGTTAAAGGAAACGAAATGTGGGTAACTATTTATCGAGAAGGGAAAAATGATATTACCCAATATTTAGATATGAGTGAGAGTGGATATGATGAGGGTGGACAATACCAATATTTTAAAGCTGGAATTTATCATGTAAATAATTCTGGTGATAATAATGATTATGCTCAGGCTACTTTTTATAAACTCGAAGTTACACATTAAATAAAAATATAGCTGTTTACTTATTAACACCTTTTCTTTTTAAATTAAGTAAACCTCTTTTCTTTAAAGAAAAGAATGGTGTTAATTGCACTTTCCAAACCTTAATACTTTTTGAAAAAGTTCACCCCTAAAAGGTAACTTAAAATAATTTTAGTAACCGCACAATAAAACACACAAAACACTGATTTTCAATTTTTTAAAGCAGTAATATATTGTATATTTAGATACTTAAACTTCTAAATATGAAACATTTATACATTTATTTATTGCCTTTTTTTAGCTTTAGTCAGCTTTATATTGAAGATTTTGAAGACAGTTCTATAAACTATACAACATCAACAACAGAGTTCACCGATGGAGTCGATGATTTTTTTACCCGTACAAATGGTGATAATATTAGTAATAATTATTCCGTGTTAAATACAGCAGGTGATTATTATTTTGCAGCACAAGACATCGATGGAGAAGGCGCTGCTTCTGAACAAATAATTACCTTAAACCCTATTGATGTTTCTGATTTAAAACAAATAAATTTCTCAATCCTTATTGGTGAAGATGATGCTGCTGATAATACTGGAGATTGGGATAAATCTGATTATTTCAAAATAACATATAAGTTTGACTCATCAGACGTTGAAAACCTTTTATGGATTGCTAATAATGGAGATACTTTTAATAGTTATGCCTTAATTGACACTAATTTTGATGGAATTGGGGATGGTACGTTAATTACTTCGGAAATGACTTTATATGAAAAAGATATAACTGTACCTAGCTTAGCAAGTAACATAACTTTTTATTTAACTTTTGATCTCAATGGTGGCGATGAAGATCTAGCTATTGATGATATATTAGTTACAGATATTAGTAATACTTTAAGTATTACTAACAATAATATTAAAAAAGAAAAATTTAATATTTACCCTAATCCTGTAACCGAAAATACTATTTTAATAACTAGTAAAAAAGAGGAAAATATCCACTTAAACATTTTTAATGTTGCAGGTCAATTAGTTTTCAATAAAATTACAAAAACTAATGAATATACTCCCATTTATGAATTAAATCCAGGTGTCTATTTATTATCTATAGAATCTTCATCTGAAAAAATAACTAAGCGAATTTTAATAAAATAAAAAGGAATCTTTATTACTAACTCATTTTACTTATAGAGTCTTCAATAACCTTATTGAATTCATCTAAATTAACAGGTTTGGTAATTACATTACTACAGCCTACCGCATAAGCTTCTTTCAAGTCTTTATCTGTAGAATAAGCTGTATGGGCTATAATTGGAATATTAGGCTGCATTTTTTTTATAATTTTTGTAGCCTGATATCCATTCATTATAGGCATTCTAATATCCATTAAAATTAAACTAATATCCTTATTATTTTTACAAATACTTACTGCCTCTCGACCATTCATTGCTCGTATAATTTCAAAGTTAAAGATCTTAGATTTTAATAAAATTGAATTCACCAACATAAAATTAATTTCTTCATCTTCTGCAATTAATATTTTATAAGTCTTATTTTTTGGTTTAACTGTTTTGATCCTTTTTACATTAAAACCCTTTTTTATTTTTTTAATAGGAAGATTAATAAAAAAAGTAGAGCCTTTTCCTTCTTTCGATTCAAAGGTTATATCTCCTTTAATAATTGTTGCATTCTTTTTTGCTATGGTTAAACCAAGACCAAGACCTCCATTTAACTTTTCTACTGTTACTTTCTCAGAAAAAGAAAAAGCCTCAAAAATAATCCCTTTCTTCTCTTCCTGTATACCTACACCTGTATCATTAATTGTTATATTTAAAATATCTGCATTTATACTATAATCTAACTCTACTTTACCTTTTTCTGTAAATTTAATAGCATTGTCTAGAATACTTTTTATTATTTTCTCAAGTTTTTCTTTATCAACTAATATTATATCAGTCTCAAAAGCATTTAATTTTTTAAATATTAATTTAATGCCTTTTTTTAAAGCACAATTTCTATAAACAGATATTATATTTTCAAATACTTCCGTAATATTCGTTTCTTTTAAATCGCAAGAATTATCCCCTGTCTGTAAGCTCGAAATCTCTAATATATTTTCAATTACACTTACCAGTTCTTTTCCACTATCAATAATAGTTAGTGCATATTCTTTTTGTTCTTCTTTTGATATTTCTTGTTTTGATAACAACTCCGAATAACCTAAAACTCCATTCATTGGAGTTCTTATTTCATGAGAAATGTTTCTAATAAATTGATTTTTTAATTTATTACTTAATCGAGAATTTTTTAAAGCAATTTCTAACTCTTCTGTACGCCTTAAAATAATTGTATTAAGCCTTTTATTAAATAAAAAACCTACTCCTATTATTGTTATTAAAGACCCTATTACTGGTATCAAAAAACTTAATTTTAAATACAATGGTTTTCTTTTTGTTAGAAGCCAATTATCTAAAATTTGACTTTCTTCTATTGCCGATATAGAGCTAACAGCCTTTTTAATTATACCTTTTAAAATAGGCTCAGTATTAGTTACAAGTATACTAGGCTCAAATTTAAAATTAGTTCCACTAATTACTAAGTTGTTAAAACTATTGTTATTAATAAAATAATTAACAGCCGATCTAGGACCAAAAAAAACTTGGTACCCACCCTTGCTTAAAATTCTTAGAGCTTCAACGCTACTATTAACTTCAAATAAGTCTGCCTCTGGGAAATCTCTCTTTATAATTTCGGTAATTCCTTGGTTGGGTACTACTATCAAATCTTTAGTATGGAAATTATCTAAATTAATTTTATCAGCCTCCTCTATACGTGTAACTAACACGTAATCAGAAACAAATAACTTAGTGAAAAAAGAAAAATGTTCAGCTCTTTTTTTAGTTTTTTCCACAGCTAAAACCACGTGTGACTTATCTTCTAATGCATCATTAATTAAAGTCGATTGGTTTTTATACTTTACTTTTATAAATTCATAGCCTATTTTTTCCTCTATAAGATTCCAGTAATCAATATAAATACCCATTACTTCATTTTGTTTGTTTTCAAACTGATAAGGAGGGTATGAGCCTAATAGAACAGATACTTTTAGGTTTGAATTATCTTTAAGCCATATTTTTTCTTTTTCTGAAAGTTTAATTGATTTATTGGTACAAGAAATAATACCTAAACATGAAATAGATAATACTAAAGAAGCCCACCTTAGCATAAGTTAATTGATTTTGAGTTACTTATATATAAATATAAGTAAATACACAATCAAAAAATAAAAAATATATTTATCGTTGTTACATTTTTGTTATAAGTCTTATTCTATCAGATTAAAAGCAAGGTTACCAGCTTCCACCTGCTCCTCCACCACTAAAACCTCCGCCACCAAAGCCGCCACCGAAACCTCCTCCAAAGCCGCCGCCCGATGAAGAACCTCCACTATAACCACCACGACCCATATTACTAAGGATTATAATATCTAAAAGGCTTTGAGTTTTACGATTACTTCCTCCATTATTTTGATCGTCATCATTACGTTTTTTAGACCAAATAATAAACACGAAAACTGCAATAATAACAAAGAGCATATAAGGAAAACCATCTCCTTTTCCTTCAAGTTTATTCCGAATAGGACTCCCTTTATAAGTACCATTCAGCATTTGTATAATTGCAGTGGTTCCTTTATTTAAACCATTGTAATAGCTACCTGTTTTAAATTCTGGAATAATTACAGATCTCACCAATTCTCCTAACTGTCCTGCTGTTAAATATTGCTCCACTCCATAACCTGGTGAGATATGTATTTTCCTATCGCTTTTAGATAATAAAATAAAAACACCATTATCTTTATCTGACTGACCTACACCCCATTTGTGAGCCCAACGAGGAGTTAGAGTAGATATGCTTTCTCCTTGTAAACTTTGGATTGTTGCCACTACAATTTGGGTACTTGTAGTATCAGAGTATCTTATTAACTTGGTGTCTAAGGCTTTTTTTTCTGCAGGGCTTAATACATTTGCATAATCGTACACAGCTACTTGATCGGTAACTTTAATTGGTTTAGCGGGTATATTAAATTGTGCATTTACAACTGTTCCTATAAAACAACATATTACAACCTTAATTACTAAAAATAAGTTTTTCATTAAGCTTTAGATATTTCGTCTGAAAGTTCGTTTTTATCGTTTACTTTCCACGGGAAATGAGTTTTTAGTACCTGTCCAATTTCCTTAATTCCAACAATTAAACCTTGGCTAAAGTTTCCTTGTTTAAATTGCTTTTGAATCAAGTCTCTTGTTGAGTTCCAAAAGTTTTCTCCAACAATTTTATTAATCCCTGCATCACCATAAACTACAAATTTTTTAAGGTTTACAGCAATGTATACTATTACTCCATTTTCCTCTTTAGTGTTATCCATTTTTAATAAATGGAATACCTCTTGAGCACGTTTATATACATCAGAATCGTTGTACGATTCTAAATGTACACGAATTTCTCCCGAAGTTTGTTTTTCTGCAAAACGAATAGCTTCCACTACATCGTGTTCTTCCGTTTCACTTAAAAAAGATTCTGTAGCTGTACTCATTATTTAAAATTGAAATCAACCTCAACTGGTTTTTCTGCGCCAGCTTCTGCATCAAAATATGCTTTAGCATCAAAATTGAACCAACCTGCTATTATATTATTTGGAAACGTTTTAACATACGTATTATAAGGCTTTATAGCCTCGTTAAAACGAGTACGTGCTGTTAAAATTTGATTTTCTGTGCTAGCTAATTCATCTTGAAGTTTCAAAAAGTTTTGATTTGCTTTTAAATCAGGGTAGCGTTCAACAGTTACTAATAAACTCTTTAAAGCACCACTTAAACCTCCTTGAACTTTATTAAATTCAGCTAATTGTTCTGGTGTAATATTCGATGGATCTATGTTTATTGATGTTGCTTTTGCTCGTGCATTAATTACATCAACTAAAGCTCCTTTTTCATAATCAGCTGCACCCTGAACTGTTTTTACCAAATTCCCTATTAAATCGTTTCGGCGTTGGTATGCCGTTTGCACATTACCCCAAGCCTCAGCCGTATCTTCATTAAGAGTTACCATGTTATTATAGTAACTACATGAGTTTAAAGAGCATGCTAATAAAATAAGTGCAGTTATTCGGACAAAAAATTTCATAGTTAGTTTAGTTAGTTTATTATAAATTCGATTTTAGTTCTTCTAAAGCCGATTTAATTTTATTCAATTTACGAATTATGTCAAAATTGTCTAAAGCGTCTTTATTTTTAGTTTTTAAATGAGTTTTAGCCCCATCTAAAGTATATCCTTTTTCTTTTACTAAATGATATATTAACTCTATATTTTTAATATCCTCTTTAGTAAAATAGCGATTACCTTTGGCATTTTTTTTAGGTTTTATAACAGAAAACTCTGATTCCCAAAAACGTATTAACGAGGCGTTTACATTAAATGCTTTGGATACTTCGCCAATAGTGTAATATAATTTTTCCGGAAGGTTTAAGTGCATATTAATCTAGAGATTGGTTTGCTTCTTTTGATTTTTCTAACAAGGTTGCAAATTCTTCTGCTGATAAGTTTCCATAGTAAAAATTAATTGGATTTATACGCCTTCCATCTTTTATTACTTCGTAATGTAAATGTGGCCCTTGCGAACGCCCTGTACTCCCCACAAAACCAATAATATCTCCTCGCTTTACCTTTTGTCCTCTTTTTACATTGTATTTATGCAAGTGTCCAAAAAGTGTAGTATAGCCAAAGCCATGTTCTATACGAATATGCTTCCCGTAACCCGAAGAACGACTATCAGCTCTAACAACTTTACCGTCACCTGTTGCAAATACTGGTGTACCTCGTGGGGCAGAAAAATCCATTCCTTTGTGCATTTTTCTTGCCTTTGTAAACGGATCTGTTCGCATTCCGTAACCCGAGGCCATACGTTTTAAATCTTCATTTCGTACTGGTTGAATTGCAGGAATAGAGACTAATAATTTTTCTTTTTCCTTTGCTAAACTTGCTATCTCATCTAAAGATGCCGATTGGATAGTAATTTGTTTAGCTATTTGATCAACTCTACTATGTGTTTGTTTTATTAATTCTGAATTTTCAAAACCATCAAATTTATTATAGCGGTTTACCCCTCCAAAACCAGCCTTACGCTGTTCTTCTGAAATTGGTTCAGCTTCAAAATACAAACGATAAATAGTATTATCCCTTTCAGCAATTTCGTTCAATACACGCTCTTGCCTATCCATTTTGTTATTAAGCCTTTTGTATTCTTGCTGCATGTTTTGTAACTCTCGCCTATACGTTTTTTCCTTAGGCGTTTCAATACCAGGAATACTATAATATGTAACCAATAATATAAACGCAGCACCAAAAACACCCAGTATACTAAAAAGCGCTATACTCCATTTACGCCCTTTGTTGGATTCAATTTTACGGTATGAAAGTGTTTCACTGTCGTAATGGTATTTAACCTTTGACATAATTTAAATTATACTATTTTTGCAGAATGCCACAATAGGCAATTCATGAGTGACTAATATTCAAAGATAATAATTTGTAAACAAGTGCACAGTGCCTTGGAATCTTAATCTTTGTAATGCACTAAATGAACTAAAATTATAACACCCATTTTCGATGAAATCGCAAGACATCCGTAAGCAATATTTAGAATTTTTTGAATCTAAAAAACATAGCATTGTACCATCAGCTCCTATGGTTATAAAAAATGACCCTACGCTAATGTTTACTAATGCCGGAATGAACCAGTTTAAAGAGTTCTTTTTAGGGAATGGTATTCCTAAAAATACTCGTTTAACCGATTCTCAAAAATGTTTACGAGTTAGTGGAAAACATAACGATTTAGAAGAAGTCGGTATGGATACTTACCACCATACTATGTTCGAAATGCTAGGAAACTGGAGTTTTGGCGATTATTTTAAAAAAGAAGCTATTGAATGGGCTTGGGAGTTATTAACCGATGTTTTAAAAATTGATAAAGATATATTATACGTTTCAGTTTTCGAAGGAGCTGAAGATGATGGCTTAGGTTTAGACCAAGAAGCTTACGACTTATGGAAAGCAATTGTTCCTGAAGATCGTATTATAATGGGAAATAAGAAGGATAATTTTTGGGAAATGGGAGAGCAAGGACCTTGCGGACCTTGTTCCGAAATTCATGTAGATATTCGTTCTGACGAAGAAAAAGCTAAAGTTCCTGGTCGCGATTTAATAAATATGGACCATCCACAAGTTGTGGAAATTTGGAACTTGGTATTTATGCAGTTCAACCGTAAGGCCGATGGTTCTTTAGAAAAACTACCCGAGCAACACGTAGATACCGGAATGGGTTTTGAACGTTTGTGCATGGTGCTTCAAAACGTAAAGTCAAACTACGACACCGACGTATTCACTCCACTTATTCGTGAAATTGAAACCATCACTAATTCCGTTTATGATAAAGATAGCTTACCAACCAACAACGATGGTAAGGTAAGTGTGGCTATACGTGTAATTGCCGATCACTTAAGAGCTGTAGCTTTTTCAATTGCCGATGGACAATTACCTAGCAACAATGGAGCTGGTTATGTAATTCGTAGAATTTTAAGAAGAGCTATTCGTTACGGGTTTACTTTCTTAGATACAAAAGAAGCCTTTATTTATAAGTTAGTTGATACTTTAAGTGCTCAACTTGGAGATGCTTTTCCTGAATTAAAAACACAGAAAAATTTAATTATAAATGTAATTAAGGAAGAAGAAAATTCTTTCCTTAGAACTTTAGAGAAAGGTTTAGTACGTTTGGATACTATTATTTCTGAAATAAAAAATGATACCGTTTCTGGTGAAAAAGCTTTCGAATTATACGATACTTTTGGATTCCCTATTGATTTAACAGCACTTGTATTAAGCGAAAAAGGATACAAGTTAGACGAAGTAGGTTTCGATGCTGAATTACAAAAACAAAAAGACCGTTCTCGTTCCGCTGCTAAAGTTTCAGCTGGAGATTGGCAAACACTAATTGCTAATAACGACGAAACTTTTATAGGTTACGATAACCTTACGGCAGAAGTAAAACTAACACGTTACCGAAAGGTAGAAAGTAAAAAAGACGGTGAATTATTCCAGCTGGTTTTTAATCAAACTCCTTTTTATCCTGAAGGAGGTGGACAAGTTGGAGATAAAGGATATTTAGAAGCTCCTAATGGCGATGTTATTTATATAATTGATACAAAAAAAGAAAACAATCTTATTATCCATATTACAAAAAACCTTCCAAAAAACATTGAAGGTACTTTTACTGCTGTAGTCGATCAAAAGCAACGTACACGCTCATCTGCAAACCACTCGGCAACACACTTATTACACCAAGCATTGCGTAGTGTTCTAGGAACACACGTGGAGCAAAAAGGTTCTATGGTACATAGTGGTAGTTTACGCTTTGATTTCTCTCATTTTTCTAAAGTTACAACTGATGAATTACAAGAGATTGAAGATTTTATAAATGCTCGTATTCGTGAAAAACTTCCGTTAGAAGAAAACAGAAATAACACCTATGATAATGCAATTTCCGAAGGAGCAATAGCTCTATTTGGTGAAAAATACGGAGATACTGTTCGTTCTATAAAATTCGGAAAATCGATGGAACTATGTGGAGGTATTCATGTTCCAAACACTGCCGATATTTGGCATTTAAAAATTACTAGCGAAAGTGCAGTAGCATCTGGTATTCGTCGTATTGAAGCTATTACAAACGATGCTGCCAAGCAATATTTTGCTACGCAATCAGAGGCTTTTAATGAAGTAAAAACCTTATTAAAAAACACTAAAGATCCTATAAAAGCAATTACTAGCTTACAAAATGAAAATAGTGAACTTAAAAAACAAATTGAACAGTTATTAAAAGAAAAAGCAGGCAACCTTAAAGGTGAATTAACTAATCAGTTTACCAATATTAACGGAACTCAATTTTTAGCGACTACAGTTGATCTAGATGCGCAAGGAATTAAAGATTTGTGTTTTGACCTTGGGAAAAACTTAACTAATGCTTTTATAATATTTGGTAGCGCAACAAACGGAAAAGCCTTATTAAGTTGCTACATTTCCAAAGAGCTAGTTATCGAAAAAGATTTAAACGCTGGAAAAGTGGTAAGAGAATTAGGAAAACACATCCAAGGTGGTGGTGGTGGACAAGCATTTTTTGCTACCGCAGGTGGTAAAAATCCTGATGGAATTGCAAAAGCTTTAGATGAAGCTAAAAATTACCTTTAGGACTACTTAACATTTATTTTAAAAAGCTCTGTAATTTAGTTTACAGGGCTTTTTTTATAAGTCTAACAGTTACAATATTTATGTTTTAGCGTGCATTAAAACAGACCGGTGTGACTGAAAAATAAAAAATAGAACATTTAATAAGATTTGGGCTCGCTCTGAAAAAATTCCTTTTTCAGAAATAAACAAATGGGCTGACAGACAAATAGAAAAAGAAAAAGACGACAAACTTTATTTTGATTAATCATTTTACCAAATCGACTAATGAATTTATTGAATTTTTAATCAAAGAAATTGAATAGGATTTTAAATCCTACCGAAATTCGAGAGTTAATACTTGGATATTACAATGAGTATCTGAAATCGGATAACTTCAAGTGGAAAAAATCTAAAAAGAACTTATAGTTTATTTGTTTCTGAAATGATAGAACTATTACAAAAAGTTGAATAGTCTTAAATTAGAAGAACAATTTGCGGAGTTAAATACTAAAAAATCAGAAATGAAAACATTTGATTTTTATAATTTTTTAGCTACACAACATTCTGAAAAAAATTATGAAGAAGCAAAAGTAATTTCTGCCTTTTATGAAATAAATTTGAGAATATACTCTAGTTTAAATGATTTGAAACTATCAAAAAATGATAGAATTTTTATTTTGATGGGTGCTGCACATGCAGTCTATTTGGATATTTTTATTGGAAATAACGATAAATTTATTTTAGAAAACCCCTTGAAGTTTATTAAAATTTCAGAATAATACTAAGCACAACACGATATATAAAACATAAGACTTTTGTGCTAAATGTCAAATTTGATATTTAAACTAAATTAAAAAACAAAATATTTATATTTTACTAAGTGCTAAAACCGAAATGTACTGCTTATCCTCTATCTTACGTTTCTTATACTAAACATTAGTAACAAGTGATTTAATGAAAATAATAAGATTAAAAAGAATTTCAGATAATTATTTCAAGAAAGCATGGGCGCTTTATGAAGATTCTTTTCCTTTTGAAGAGCGAAGATTATTAAACGAGCAATCTTACATTTTACAAAATGACCGTTATCACTTTGATGTTTTAATTGATAAAGAGCAATTTTTAGGATTTATATTATGGTGGGATTTTGATACTTATAGGTATATAGACCACTTTGCTACAGCCCTAGAACAAAGGAATAAGGGGATTGGAAAATTGATACTAAATAAATTTATTAGTACTGATAATAAATCGATTATACTAGAAGTTGAACTACCTATATCCAATATTAATGAGCGCAGAATAAGGTTTTATGAAAGAATAGGATTTAATCTAAATCAACATTATTATGAAGTCCCTCCTAAAAAAAA
>Ga0055584_100006843_pt1 | contig 11183 bp, 9 predicted proteins | sample OSDHelmetaG_FD_58716 | JGI IMG/M metagenome (GOLD analysis project Ga0055584, IMG submission 58716) | Pelagic marine sediment microbial communities from the LTER site Helgoland, North Sea, for post-phytoplankton bloom and carbon turnover... | ecosystem: Environmental > Aquatic > Marine >...
GTATGCGCAGCGGGATTATTCTTATCTGGTTGCGGCGGCGCACTTGGCGGCGGGCCTTCAACGACTCAAATTGTGACCGAACCTGCCGGGGCTCTCTGTACTCTAACTGGTAAAGAGTACATGGTGCAGCTTTTGGCCCCTTTGAAAACCAAGCTGCCAAAAAATGCCGCACCGATAAAACTGTCCTGTGCCGCTCCGGGGCATAGAACATTTGTGACAATCCTCAAGCCAACGTTCAATGACAAGGTGTTACACAATTTTCTTCTAGGGAGTTCCATGGGAATGGCTGTTGATATGATGAACGGCAATCATGAGAAATACCCCCGGCGAGTGGTGCTTCATTTGGAGCCAACGTCATTTGCGACTGTTGCTGCCCGAGATTTCTGGTACGCACGCTATCGGCAATTTATCGAGTTCAAGTGGCAGCGTGTTCTTGATGATATTCAATCTGAATGTTCCGAAGGTTCAGGAGAAACCGGGAATTGCAAAGATGCAGTTACGAAAGCACAGAGAGCCCGCGATCAGGAACTGCACCGCCTTGAGCAGCGTCGAAGACGCGCCGCATTAAATCCGACTTATTCGAGTCAGACGACATCTCTACCTAATTTATAATAATTACGCTGCTTTTTTCCGCGGTTTCGCCTTCAACAAACCGGCCCGTTTTAGAACGCCGTCAAGCCGTTTTTCCAGCTCCTTGGAAGCTGGCATCATCGGCAACCGGTGTTCGTTCTTCGGCATGATCCCAAGCCGCTTCATCATGTATTTCATCGGTTGGGGATTGGTATCGTAAAACACCGCTTGATTAATCTCGAACAGCTCATAGTGAATTTTCTGAGCCTGCTTCATCTTGCCCTCCCAGATCAGCTCACACATCTTGGAAAGCTGCTTGGGCATCAAATTGCCGACTGCGTTCATTAGTCCGCAGGCGCCGACCGTCATCATCGGATAGGAGAGGTCTTCCAGCCCAACAAAGATGCGAAAATCCATGCCAAAATGATCCAGGCAATTGGAGACAAAGCCGAGATCATCAACTGCATGCTTCATACCTACAAAGTGCGGATTCTTGCGGCTGATTTTATCAAGCGTGTCCAGGGTCACAGAGACGGCGGCTCGCCCAGGAATGTGATAAATCATCCAGGGAAGACTGGTTTGTTTGGCGACCTCACCGTAATAGGCAACGAGTCCTCGTTGAGAGGGTCGAATGTAATATGGTGTAACGACCAGTAATGCGTCCGCCCCAGCCTTGTCTGCATGGGCTGTCAGAGCCACCGTTTCAGCCAGACTCTGCGAACCAGTTGCGGCAACGATTGGAACCTTGCCGCGCGCCGCTTCGATAGCGACATCAACTGTCCGGTTGCGTTCTTCGACGGTCAAGGTGGATGGTTCAGACGTTGTGCCATTGACCAGAATGCCGTGGGATCGATTCTTTACCTGAAACTCGACCAATCCAGCATAGGCGTCATAATCAACTTTGCCATTCTTGAATGGTGTGATTAGTGGCGGTATGGACCCCTTGAGGAAGTCCTTGGGTAAACGCATCATCTTGTTAGCTCGCAATCTTGTCGCGGTTGGTGTCAAAACCCATCTCGGCGCCCAGAACACTCCATGGTTTCTTGAGGTCTTCCTGCCAAAGAAGAGATTCCATAATGATATTCAAGGGCTGGTCCTGAATTGTTAATTCATAGATAGGGTCCGTCCCAGTACTGGCGTGGTTATGTACGCCCCAACCAGGTGCAGTTAGCAACAGATCCCCTGATTGCCACTCATAAACTTTTCCTTCCACTGTCGAGCGTCCTTCGCCCTGGAAGATATAATTCATGGCCGCTGAGACGTGGCGATGCGGTTTATCGACAATGCCTGGTGGACGGATGGTGATCGTCGCAAAGAAGTTGGGGGTTGTACCATTCGTACGACCGGTCATCGGATTCCACAAAAGATAAAGACGCCGACCAACATAATCAGACCCAAGCTCCGAAAGTTTGTCGAGCTCGGCCTTGACCTTTTTCCAGGGCCAATGAAGGGCATGGGATTCGACGGCTTCCGGCGCGATTAGAATCTCGTAGGGCATTAGCCAGGCACCTTCATCGGTTAATTGAAAAGTGCCGTATGGGCTCTTGCGCCGCGGGTCGTCTTCGGCAATACCGCCCTCCTCTTCTTCCTCAACGAGCTGGACGTCAGCCGCTGGATCTTCTTCGACGATATGCACATTCATTTTTTCCAGAAGCGGTGCATTCGTGTAGGTCAGGCGGACCTGAACTTCGTCGGTGTCGTTGACGTGAATATAGGTCTGCATTGATGGGAAATTGAAGACGTCATATTGCTCGAAATCAATTCGTTTGCCGCCGACAACAGAATGGCCGCTGCCCTGGATGCAGAAGTTAACCTGGGTCGAATTATGGCGGATGGGTCGGGTCTGTTCGCCGGGGTTCAGAACTTCAACGATTGGGCGAATGCCGGGTGCTAGTCCAAGGCCGACACCGAGCTTGTGTGAATCCGGGTGAACGATCCAGCTTTGGCGCCGACCATTATTCGGTGTTGGTAGTTTCGACAGTCGTTCAATTTCAGCGTCAAAATCTGCCTTTTTAATGATGGCGGGTTCCCACAGTTCAGGATTGGGTTCTGTCGTACCTGACTTGTCGAGAAAAATGCCTTTTTGGTCGGCCATGGCTGTCCTCCGTTCGATCAGAAGTGCTTTCAATCTTGGCTGAATGCAGTCCTTTAATTTGTGATCTCCGTAAAAGCCCGGAAATCAGGGAATTTAATTACTTAGATACCGCACTTTTAAGCTGCTTAAAAGGTCAAGTTGTAGTGTTTTCTTCGTCTTGATCCAGGTTCGATTTCATGACCCTCATCAGGCGCTTAAGTGTTTCTACCTCTTCAGCACTAAGGCTGCTGGTAGCAATTTCATTGATATTGATCGCCATTTGCAGCAGCTCGTTCTTCAGGTTGCGGCCTTTTTGGGTCGGGAAAATATTGATAGTCCGTCGGTCCCGGCGGTTGCGAACCCGTCTGACAAGGCCGTTTTTTTCAAGTAACCGAAGAACGCTGGCCGTGGTGGGTTCAGTTGTTCCAACCCGGCGTGACAGTTCGCGCTGGCTAAGCCCTTCCTCAATCCATAGGGCCCGCATGAAATAATACTGGCCGAGTGTCATCCCATAGTTTGATAGATTACGCCGCAGCGCCTTGCCGACTGCCAGATTGGTATCCCGAATCAGATAACCCGGACTCTCATTGGGATCGAGCCAAATTTCGTCGTCATCTATCTTGGACCCACTCAAGTCAAAAAATCCTCAATATTGACGGAGTCGTGATTGGTCGGCATAGCCCGATCAAAACGCGTCTTGTCTTCAATACGAGAACTCCACGGTTTTGTGGCATCAATCGCCACTTTAGTACCGATCCGGTACATCGGGCTCATACCCGGGACAATATCGGACACATTGTCCAGCGACCAGATTCTGGTGTTATCAATCTTGGAGACGTCGTGTTCTGCATTGACGCGTGTCGTGAGTGACCAAAACACCTGATTCAAATCGGAGGCATCCATATCTTCATCTATAGCGATGGCAAGCTTTGGATGTAGATAGGGGCTTGATAAGGCAGCGAGCAGCGCGGTCTTGGCTTGCCCGGCGATCCGCGGACGCAATTTTATGACGACAGCCATTAAACCCGAGACGCCAAGACATCGAATATCGAGAATATCTAATCCGCCTTCGACTTTGGCTAGGTGTTCGTACAAGGCGGCCTCGACGCAGGTGCCGGTGATGGACTGAGGATCAGTCATTGGCGCGCCCGAATGCATGCCGTAAAAAATTGGGTCCTTACGATGGGTGATGGCTTTAACGACAAAAATCTCGGTTGACCCTTCTTCAGCATACCCGCCGGTGACTTCGCCGAAGGGCCCTTCTTCGGTCATAGCGTCAGGTAGAATTTCCCCCTCGATAATCATTTCCGCATCAGCGGGCACCTCAAGATCACTGGTCTCACATTTTACCAGTCGAACGGGGTCTTCGAGTAACCCACCCGCAAGCGATAATTCGTCGACCCCATATCGCGTTGTAAACCCGCCTGAATACAGGATAGCCGGATGAACGCCGACCACCATCGCGACTGGCATGGATTCTTTGCGCTCCTGATATTTCTGATAGGTCCGCAAGGCATGGCGCGGGCAAATCAGAAAACCGCTTCGGTCCGGTCCCAGAATCTGCTGCCGGTGATAAGACATGTTTCGCGTTCCGGTTTCGGGGTCTTTGATGACCGCCATACCGGATGCGATATAGGGGCCCGGGTCTTCTTCCGAAGTCCACATTGCAGGCAACTTGGTGAGGTCGGCATCTTCACCGGTCAGGATAACTTCTTTTACTGGTGCTTCTTGGGCATCGACTGTCACGGGATCGCGCGGCGTTTTAATTCGTTCAACGAGCGTCGGAATTACGTCTTGTTCGGAAACACCGAGCCCGATCGCCCATTTCTTTCTGTCCGTTATGACCTGGCTCGCTAACCGCCAGCCCGGAAAACCCTTGAGGTTTGTGAACAAGGTGGACTTGCCGAACTGGTCATATGTTTTCCAGCCAATGGCGGAAACGTTCTGATGTGGATCTGTTTCGGCATCGACACGGACTAGCTCGCCTTGCTGTTCGAGATTTTGGACATGGCCGCGGAAGGATTGGTCTCGCATGAAACTGGTACCTTAGAGACTAAAGTTGTTGATTTTGGGGCATTCTGCTTGGCACGGCGAGGCAGTGCAACCACGTGTGCCGAACTTTAAGGTTGTTGACCCTAATCTTTGTAGGCCAGAGAATGCCGCCGAGCGTTCGGTGGGACTTCGGCAAGGGCAGGAAAGCGCAGTTAAATGCGACAGGGTGGTGTTTATGGGGGCAGGCTAATTTTACGAGCCTTGTTCTTTGTTTTTATTTTTTTGCCAGTGTCGAATGGGGCGCAGGCACAGACCGCTGACGACGATCAGATTTTTACACTTCAGTTTGCCAATGATTATTTTGGCAATAGTGACCAGCATTTTACCAATGGTTTTAGGGTTGCCTGGATGCCGTCCGCAAAGTCCGCACCACAATGGGTTGTTGACGGCGCCTCCTACTTTCCTCCGTTTGACCCGGCAGGAAAAAAGCGGGTTGTGTTCTCTCTGGGGCAAGGCATTTTTACGCCAGATGATCTTGCGGCAACATCCTTGCTGCGTGATGAAAGACCTTACGCTGGCTGGCTCTATGGCGGTGTCGGTCTCGTGTCAGTGTCAGATGATCGACTCGACAATATTGAATTGAACCTGGGCATGGTAGGGCCGGCATCCTTGGCTGAAGACGTTCAGAAGAGCTGGCATAAATGGTTTGGCTTTCAGCGTCCCAATGGTTGGGATAACCAGCTTAAAAATGAACCCGGAATACTGCTCAATTACGAACGAAAGTGGCGCATGCGGACGCCGCAAAAATATTTTGGTGTCGACGCCGATTTCACACCGCATGCCGGCGTTAGCCTCGGAAATGTTCTTACCCAGGCATCGGCGGGATTTACCGTGCGCTTCGGCGGCAATTTACGAAAGCATGATGATTATGGTCCACCCCGTATCCGGCCAAGCCTGCCGGGCTCGGATTACTTCGTACGCAGTGATGGCCTGAGTTGGTATTTGTTTTTCGGGGCGGAGGGGCGCGGCGTTCTGCGCAATATTTTCCTGGATGGGAACAGCTTTCGGAATAGCCACAGTGTCGATAAAAAACCGTTTGTTGGCGATATACAAGGCGGTATCGCTGTTGTGATGGGCCGGGCGCGTCTGGCCTATACGCATGTATTTCGGACCAAGGAGTTTGATACCCAGGACGATACCGATCAATTTGGATCGATCAGCCTGTCCTTTATCTTTTAATCACTTGCCGCAGACGTCCTGCCGTTTTCCCAGAGAACGTTTTAGATTAGGGTACGGTAGGAATTTTCGCATTTAAAAATAGAAAGCAGCTTCGATGACCTCTTCGTTTAATCCACCCATCCGGCGGCTCATGGGCCCGGGTCCTTCTGATGTACATCCACGTGTTTTAGGAGCGATGGCGCGACCAACTATCGGCCATCTCGATCCAGAATTTTCTCGGATGATGGAAGAGGTCAAGGATCTGCTGCGCTATGCATTTAAGACCAAGAATGCCCTGACCATCCCGGTGTCTGGTCCCGGGTCGGTCGGTATGGAAACCTGCTTTGTAAATCTGGTTGAAGCTGGTGACAAAGTCATTATTTGCCAGAACGGTGCTTTTGGCGGACGCATGAAAGAGAACGTCGAACGCTGCGGTGGCACGGCGGTCATGGTGATGGATGATTGGGGTAAACCTGTCGACGTCACTAAAGTGGAAGATGCGCTTAAAGCCAACCCCGGCGTCAAAGCGGTTGCATTCGTACACGCTGAAACCTCGACCGGTGTGCAATCTGATGCAGCCGCGATCTGTGCGTTGGCGCAGGACCACGGAGCATTATCGATTGTTGATGCTGTGACCTCGTTAGGTGGCACTCCCGTTCTGACTGATGAATGGGGGGCTGATGCCGTCTATTCCGGGTCGCAGAAATGTTTGTCCTGTATGCCGGGAATTTCGCCAGTGACAATCAGTGAAAAGGCCGCGGATGTCGTGCGCGGCCGCAATCACAAGGTTCAAAGCTGGTTCATGGATTTGAATTTGGTGATGGGTTATTGGAGCGGCGAAGGCGCCCGTGTTTATCATCATACGGCGCCGATCAATCCGCTCTACGCCATTCACGAAGCCCTGGTGATGCTGGAAGAAGAAGGTCTTGAGCAGGCCTGGGCGCGACACGCCGCCATGCATAATGCCTTGCGCGATGGCATTGAGGCGATGGGGTTGTCTCTCATCGTTGATGAGGCATACAGACTGCCCCAGCTTAATACTGTTTCTATTCCGGAAGGTGTCGATGAAGCGGCTGTCAGGGAGACTTTGCTCTCCCGATACAATCTTGAGATTGGAGCCGGGCTCGGTGATCTCGCGGGTAAGGTATGGCGCGTTGGCCTGATGGGGCAAAGTGCTACAGGGGAACATGTGACACTTTTCCTCAGTGCGATGGAAGATGTGTTGAGCGAACAAGGTGCTACGATAAATACTGGTAAGGCTTTACCCGCAGCGCGCGCAGTCCTTGGATAACGGAGAGTTTTTAATGGAAACCGCCACTTTCGAACCTGGAGGTTATCGCTATGTGCGTGGCCCCTTTCAATATTCTGGCGGGGTTGCGGCAGAACCTGGCTTTGCGATCGAGCGCGCCTGCTTCAAATCGCCAGTGCCGATCGAAGAGGGCTTTGCCCGTATAGAAGCCCATCTCAAGGATAACGGGCTCGCGCTGACGTCGTTCTGCGCCTGCGAGTTGCGATCACCGGTACCCTTTACCGAACAAGGGTTCATAGATTTCAACCGCGTTTATGTTGGTACTCTGGAACGCTGGGGAATTTTTAAAGACGACGAGAATCCGGTCGCTCGGTCTAATGTATGTCCAGAGGTTGATCCGCCCGTCGAGCCAAGTTTTCAAGCGTTTTCATATTCGGTTCCGAGTAACGGGAGTGACGGCAGTTTTGTGATCGCTGGTTCAGCAGAAGCCCCTGAAGGCCATGGCACCTATAAGGAGCGGATAATCCGGCTCGGTGATCAATCACCAGATGCAATGCGGGAGAAAGCAGCATATGTCCTGGGCGTCATGGAAGCGCGGATGGCGGCGCTCGGCAAAAGCTGGGCCGATACGACCGTGACACAGGCCTATACCGTTTATGATGTGCATTCGTTTCTGGCGGAAGAGATTGTCTCACGCGGTGCCATCAAAAGCGGGCTGACCTGGAATTACGCACGGCCACCGGTCGATGGACTTGATTACGAAATGGACGTCAGGGGCGTTTTTACCGAACGGGTGATTTAGCCACCACGTCTGATCTTGTTTTAGGAGTCCGGCGCACCGTAATAAAGGTTTGTCGTATGCTTGGCCTCTGCGAAGAACAGCCAGCGCTCGACCATTGTGCCGGCCATCATGACAATTACTGCCAGGATTGCTGCAGGTAATTTTAGCCAGGGGTCGGCTTCCACGGTTCCAACCGCAAGAAGCCAGGGGATCAGGAAATATCCAAAGAAGGCCCAGCGGCGCAGTTTCACCGAGTGTTTACGCGCAATAGTGAATCCCATTTCCTTCTGGACATAGTTTTCCTGCGTGTTGGGCGCATCAAGCAACCTTACTTTGCCAAAATCACTAAGACCTGTGGCGTTCTCTAGCGGCACCCATGTCGGCGAGGTATCGAGAAAAATCCAGTATTTGCGTTTTAGCCAGAGGGCAAGTACACCGGTAATGACAACAATCATGCCAATGCCCGGCGTGTGCAGATCGAACAGATGTGCCAACATGTTAAACCACACACTGCCAGTCCAGATCGCAAAGGCGAGGTATATGCGAACTGTATGGCGGTTAAACCAGGCGCGGATGGTTCGCAGTGTCGCATAAATCATTGATGTCGCGTAGACGGTCAAAACGGCGAATAGCAAGGTAAGCGTTGCAAACAGGCGCCAAGCTCCGTCGTGACTTTCATAAATGACCCAGCCGATGGCAAACAGGCCGAAGGGTACGAACCCTGCGATGGCCAACACGCCTTCCCGGGACAGCCAGGATGTTTTCCATTGTGATAAAGCGCGCCAGGCGCGTTCCGGGTGCCCGAGATGGAAGGTGGAGGAGAGCAGGCCACTTATCACCATCGTAAAGGCGAGAAAAAAACCGGTGAACCCAAACCAGCGGTCAGGTTCAATCCATTGGCCCGCGGCGAACAAGCCCATCAGAAACAGCAGGCCGTATCCGGCACCGGAAAACGTTGTGAATATTATGACGGAGTAGGCGGGATGCATTGCGCGTTTGATCCAGGCTTATCGGGTGAGGACTTTATCGAGCCAGCGGAACAGGCCGCCGGCCTCTTCAACGTCATTCGTTGGTTCGATGGGTTTTAGTTGGCGGGGGCGGTCGTCTTCATATCCGGTGCTTTTAGGGCGTGGCGGCAGATATTTATTGACCGGCTGGTAATGCAGTTCCGGCATCAGGTCATAGCCGCCGCGATCTTCAACCATCCGGGAAACATCAGAATTGGGGTCGCCGAGATCACCAAAGTGACGGGCATTCGCCGGGCAGGTCGAGACGCAGGCGGGAACGCGTTCTTCTTCCGCGATATTTTTATTATAGATGCGGTCGATACAGAGTGTGCATTTTTTCATTACCCCGGCATCGCCGTCATATTCGCGGGCGCCGTAGGGACAGGCCCAGCTGCATAGTTTGCAGCCAATGCAGATATCCTCATTAACGAGAACGATGCCGTCTTCAGCTCGCTTATAGGAGGCGCCTGTCGGACAAACTTCGACGCAGGCAGGTTCTTCACAATGTAGGCATGACCGCGGGAAATGAACGGTCCGGCTGTCGGCACCGTCGCCGCATTCATATGTGTGCACGCGGTTAAACCAAACGCCCTCGGCATTTTCGCCAAATGGGTCAGTGTCCGGTAAAGGGGCTGAGTGTCCGCTGGTATTCCATTCCTTGCAGTTCACAGCACATGCGTGGCAGCCGACACAGATATCAAGGTCGATAACCAGCCCTAGTTTTTTGCCTGTCGTGTTTACGGGAATTTGGGTCATTAATTGTTTCCCCGTTTAGCATCGCGTGAATACATTCGGCCGTAGCGGAGGATATCAGGTCTCTCAGGCAGGGCTGCCGGCGGTTGCAAGGTTGCGAATTGCGGCTCGGTTTCTTTGCTTTCTTCCTCACTGCATTTCTCAATGCGGACGCGCAAATCATACCAGGCCGCCTGTCCCGTCACCGGATCCGAGTTCGCATATCGGAAGCCGTCACCTTTCGGTGGCAGCAATTCTGAGATCACATGGTTGAGGAGAAAGCCGGTTTTGGCTTCCGGGGATTTCGGATCAAGGTTCCAGGCACCTTTTTGCTTCCCGATGGCATTCCAGGTCCACACCGTATCGCCGTTGACACCCTCCATCAGCTTCGCCCGCGCTTTGACTCGGTTGTGGTGGCTAATTACCCAGACCCAATCACCATCTTTGATGTCATGGGATTCGGCTGTCTTGCGATTGACATAAAGCGGGTTGCTACCGTGAATTTGGCGTAACCAAGCATTTTGCGAGCCCCAGCTGTGATACATTGCCATCGGACGCTGCGTCAGGGCATGCATGGGAAACTCATTGGTATCCAGAGCCTGGCCTTCAAAGGGTGGGTACCAGATCGGCAGAGGGTCAAAATATTTGTTAATGCGGTCACGATGTTCGTCGGGAGGCTGGATGTCGCCATGGCCCAGCGCCGCGAGCCGGAATTTCTGTAACGGTTCAGAGTACACCTGCATGATGATCTGATTGGCGGAACCAATAAAGCCAACGGAGGCCGCATAATCGAGATAATCGCGATTGGAATGCTTAAAATAACATTGTTCCGGTGGCAGCTTGTGCTCCCAAAAGCAGCCATTCTCAACATATTTGTCGAGCTGATTCTTGTTGGGGGCACCTGTGCCATGGCTGGTGCCGTCTTCGCCGCGCCAACCGGCGAGCGAGCCGATACCCGGGGCCCTTTCGTGATTGACGAGGTAATCAGGATAGCCCCCGGGGTATTTGGCGCTACCATCTTCATTGGTCAGACCCGGCAATCCGATGCGGGCTCCCAGATCGATCAGGACGCTTTGGAATGGTCGGACGTCCCGGTCTGGTTCGACGACAGGTTGCCGGATCGAGTCGGCAGCGCTTTCCGCACTGCAGATTGGACGATCAAGGAGAGAAATGCAGTCCCATCTTTCGAGATAGGTGGTGTCGGGTAAGACGAGATCCGCATAGGCGACCATTTCCGAGAAATAGGCATCCGAATATAAAATCTTGGGAATCTTGTATTCGCCGGTTTTCTCGTCCCTGGCCGTGAGCATCTTTTTGGTGCCGCCCGTATTCATTGACGAGTTCCAGCTCATATTTGCCATATACATAAACAGCAGATCGACTGGGTAGGGGTCCTGATTATGGGCGTTGGTGATGACCATGTGCATCATGCCATGCGCCGCAATAGGGGCTTCCCATGAGAAGGCGTGATCGATCCGGCGCGGCGTTCCGTCTTCTTCGACGAGCAAGTCTTCGGGCCCGGCAGGGAAGCCAAGCGGTGGGCCGGCCATCGGTGTGTTC
>Ga0055584_100006844_pt1 | contig 11182 bp, 7 predicted proteins | sample OSDHelmetaG_FD_58716 | JGI IMG/M metagenome (GOLD analysis project Ga0055584, IMG submission 58716) | Pelagic marine sediment microbial communities from the LTER site Helgoland, North Sea, for post-phytoplankton bloom and carbon turnover... | ecosystem: Environmental > Aquatic > Marine >...
GTGTACCGGTCTTCGTCCGGCGCTTCGACCGTACCGGTTTTCACCCGGCGTTTACAACTAAGGACGTCGATGGCAATTCCATCTTACACAACTCCATGATCGTCTACGGAAGCGGAAGCGGCAACGCCGATTCCAATCGCCACACCCACGACAACCTCCCAGTCGTTCTCGCGGGAAGCGGCGGCGGACTACTCACGCCACAGAGAAACATGCAACACGGCGGGCAGCCTATGTCCAACCTGTTCCTTAGCCTCGCGGATCGTATGGGCGTGCAAGATCTGGATCGCTTTGGGGATTCTACTGGCAGATTAGCCAATGTATAAGACTTCCGAGATTCAACTCTCGATCCTCATTCGCTGCCCTGAAATCTCAAACCCCATCGGAATAGGCTTGTAGGGCCCACTAGGAGAACAATGATGCGATTGAAAATCTTTCAGTTCCCGGATTTCTAGAGTTCCTACTACAACATGGTTATTGTCTCCGCCGCGAAGTCTCACCACTTCTCTTCTGAAGTCATCTTTGTTTGGAGAATGAATTCGACTGTCCGCAATGGAATCTTGAATACGAGTTTGAGGGCGCAAGGCCATGCTAGAAATCTGTGCCGAAATACTGTTCCGGCTCCTGCCACTATCTAATAAGCTTTGGGTTAGTGTCATACTCAAGATTAGAGTTCTTTTGAACAGTACATATACAAGCTGATTGTCAACCAGTCCACTGCCAACCCGATTGAAAGTGTTTCGCCAAACATGCATTCAGTATGGGAGTATACTGAGAGCCTATTTCACCCTCATAGAATACCACTTTAATGAGAGATATCCAATTTACCATAACCGCCACTGCTTTGATGGCCCTACCCATGACTGTGTCGGCACAAGAAGACGCGGCCAAGCCCGATCTTCCTGCCCCAGTCGGAATGACTTCGAAGGAAGATCACAAGCACATGATGGATCAGTTAGGCATCAAGTCGATCCGGCGTGGCGCAGACGGGCGAGATAAGGAATCGCCTCGCTACGCGAACTACGACGAGGCCAAGGCGAATCCTTATCCGAATCTGCCTGAGGTACTTCTCACGCAAGACCGAAAGAAGGTCACAACGCCGGAGATGTGGTGGAATCAACGTCGTGGAGAAATCGTCGAGTTGTTTGATCGCGAGGTCTACTGACGAGTGCCTGACAATGTGCCGAAAGTGACCTGGAAGGTCGTGAATACCCTTGAGGAGAAGCGCGGTGAAATTCCTATCATTACCAAGGAATTGGTTGGGACGGTTGACAATGCGTCCTATCCGCATGTGACGGTCGAGATCCAAGCTTCCGTCTCGACTCCTGCCGCAGCAGAGGGACCCATTCCGGTCGTGGTGCAGTTCAGTGGCTCCTTCTTCTATGGCCGCCGCCCTGGTGTCGATCCGGCTCAGCGACCTGGCTGTGGGCGTGGCTTTTGAGGACGTGGCGGTGGGCCTCGTGGACCAAGTTGGAAAGACATGGTGACGGATAAAGGCTGGGGCTTTGCCAAGATCGATACCTACAGCATCCAGTCAGACAAGGGCGACGGTCTGACCAAAGGCATCATTGGCCTTGTCAACAAAGGCCAACCTCGCAAGCCCGACGACTGGGGTGCTTTGCGTGCCTGGGCGTGGGGGACAAGCCGTTTGTTAGACTACTTTGAAACGGCTGATGCCGTGGACGCCGAACGCGTCGGTCTGGAAGGCCAATCGCGTTGGGGCAAAGCCACCCTGGTTGCCATGGCTTACGATCCTCGATTCGCCATCGCCTATGTGAGTTCGTCAGGAGCGGGCGGCGCGAAACTGCATCGGCGCAATTGCGGAGAGATCGTGGAGAATGTTTCTAACCTTCGCCGAGCGCTACTTGAAGTAGCGGCGCTGTATTCAAATCACGGCATGAGTGGGCTCTTGGAAAGATCGATGTGATAGATCGTCCCTAAATAGCCAACGACATACAGTTCACCATCGGGGCCTTGGCCAAAGGACGCTGGCGGTTCTGGTGCCTTACCCACCTCTCTTTGCCAGGTTACTTTGCCACCGTCCTCGCGCATCGCGTAGATTTGTTGCGTGGCGAAGTCGCCAAAGAGATAGACGCCGTCCCAAGTCGGGTTGCGTTCGCCCCGATAGACGTAGCCTCCTGTCACGGAGGCACCCAAGTGGCGCGTGTAAGATAACAATGGCTCCACGTACACTTCTCCCTCCCTCTGGTAGGTATCTTTGAACCCTTCCCAACCCTCACGAACATTCCATCCATGGTTCTCACCACGTTTTACTAAAGCGATCTCTTCGTATCTAACTTGGCCGACGTCGCCTAACCAAACCTCTCCCGTCTTAGCATCGAACGAGAATCGCCAAGGCTCGCGAAAACCGAGTGCCCAAATTTCGTGATGCCACTTGTCAGGCTCACGATCCACGAAAGGGTTGTCTTTAGGAATGCCATAGGCACGGCCTTCAGGCACGTCATCCACATCAAGGCGTAACATCTTCCCAAGGAAAGACTGGCTACTCTGAGTGTAGCCTTTCGGATCCTCCTGAGGTCCTCCATCTCCCATGGCCACATAGAGGAACCCATCTGGCCCGAATGCTAGCGTCCCGCCGTTGTGATTGTCGGCCGGTTGCTTCACAGCAAACAACTGTTTCGAAAGCTCTCTTGAATCGGTTTGCAAATCCTTGGCTGCTCGTTTCTCCACCACCACGGTGTGGCGTTGCTCTTCGATCAAGGTCTCGTGCTTGATGAAGAACCTGCGGTTGCTAGAGAAATCGGGATGAAAGGCGAGACACATCAAGCCTTCCCAAGGCCCGTCCGTGACCGCTTCTCCCCAATCCGCAAAGAGCGTTTTCCGTGCACTGTCGCCAGTTCCATGAAGTAGCCATGCCTTGCCCGTTCGATGCTCTAAGATCACCGAAGTATCCGTGAGTCCCGGGACAGGACTGAGCCACACAGGCTTATCAAATTTCAGCTTCTCAGAGTGAATCGCTGTGAACGTGACCGGTGTGGCCAGCTTCTCCATCGACTCAATGGCTTTCCTTTCTTCGGCAACAGCCAACCCCTTAATGGAGAGGACGATCAATAGGAGAATTCTAAGCCTCAACCCAGCTCGTTTGGGCGAACCGATATCGCGGTGATTGTCGAACATTCCGCAGGGGTGCTCTCGTGCCTGCATGCCTAGAGTCGGCAGCGCCATTAGGCCGATTGCATCGGATGATGAAGTAGTATGGTGCATAATGAGATTCCTCTGATTCAGTCTGGTTTAGCGCAGAATCTCGGACTTCTTCATGCCGGCACCGAGAAAGTAGCTTGGATGCGCTGGCTTATTGTACACGATATTCTGCCACGCGATGCCTAACCGATACTGTGGATCATGCATCAAGGTAGGGAGTCGATGTTTCGAAGGATTTGTGGTGGTGTAGAGCCGCAAGGAGTTGCCATCGGGAGCGGGAATCAGCAGCTCTTCACGCCAATCGCCTAGGATGTCGCCGATCAAGCTTGGGCGGCCACCCCGTCGACGTCCTTGATTGCCTTCACGAGTGGCTAACAGAGCCTCTTCGCGACCCGTTTCCCAGTTCCACTTGGTAATGGAAGAACCACGACCTAACAATTCCCGTAAGAGATCGCCGTCCCACCAAATCGCAAAGCCGGTAGTTCGAGGGCAGGGACCAATGTCTTCCCCCTTAGCATTGCGCAATCCTCCCGGGCCGCCCCAGGCTTCAGCTCCCGGATGACGGGGATCAATGTCGGCAACAAGACCAGCGCCCACATCCACGCCAGGGCTATGACTCCATAGCACTTCACCCGTTCTCGCGTCATGCATTCCGGCTCCAGGGGTTTGAAAGGCCACGGTGCGGTCTTCATTCTCCGTGATGAGGAAGAGTTCGAGTCCTGGCCGATCAGGATAGAAATCACTGATGTGCATGGAGTCGCCATGACGACGCCCGGTCGAGTAGAGCCCCTCACCATTGTCATCAACGACCATGGCTTGGTAAACGATCTCGTCTTTGCCATCGGCATCGACGTCGGCCACCGATAGCGAATGCCCACCCATGCCGGAGAACGGCGAGGCATCGTCGTAGGGCGGGTAGCTCGACTTGGAGTCGAACGTCCAGCGATTGGTGAGGGTGCCATCACGCCAGTCCCACGCCGCCATGACAATGCGCCCGTAGACCCCACGACACATCACGACGCTAGGTCTCTTACCATCGAGGTAGGCCACGCAAGCGAGAAAGCGATCGCAACGGTTACCGTAACTGTCGTTGCCTCCGTTCCCGCCTTTGCCACCCCAGCCATCGATAGGGTCTCTGCTAGGAATGTAATCGACCGTCTTCAGAGCTGCGCCTGTCTTGCCATCGAAGATCGTGAAGAATTCGGGGCCCTCGAGAATGCGTCCATGCTTACGGTCCCCTTCTTTCTTGATACGCCAGTCCCGGTTCTTGTCGCCTATTGCCTTGCCCGTGCCATCGATCGTGCCGTCTGCTGTCTTGCAAGCCAACTCGGCGCGGCCATCGCCGTCCAGATCGTAGACCATGAATTGGGTGTAATGTTCGCCCTCACGAACGTTCACGCCGAGATCGATTCGCCACAAGTGCGTCCCGTCCATCTCATAGGCATCCAAGATCGGCTTGCCGGTGATCCCAGGATGTGAGTTATCGCGAGCCCGTGATGTCTGGTGGAGAACGATTTCATAGTCACCATCGCCGTCCAAGTCCGCAATCGATGCGTCACCGGGTCGGTAGTCAGGAATAGGCTGAATTGGAATCTCCAAATAGGTCTTATCCCAAACCTTCACCGAGCGCGAGGCTTCCAATTCCTTGCCATTATGAATAGGACTAACAGCGTAGGTAGCCGCTTTGCTAGGGCTTGGAGTCGTATCGATCACGTTCGTGCCGTCTACGATGGGGTCCTGATTGATTAGAACGGGTTCTCCGCCTCCAATCAGTCGATAGACATTGAAGGCCACCCCCTCAGGATCAGTAGCGAGAACACGCCAACTAACAAAGACGCCTTCGGCGTGTTTCACCGCGACAAGCCCTCGCGTCAACGTTTCCATCTGGCGTTGAGCCATCGTATCGGATGCCAGAATGAGGCAGAACAGAAGAAGTAGACGTGATGTCATGATTTGGCTTTGAAGACTCTTCCTCGCCTGATCGATTTAGCGCTCTTACCGAGAGATCTCATCTAAACCGACTTGATTCGAGGGACACTCAGGATCGACCCTGGAGGTATGCCTGTCGATCGTTTCATGCACTTTCGAATCTCTTGAAATTTGCGGACTTCGACGAGAATTCGCGCATAGAGATTGGGAAGGCATGCCTAGTCCCATAAAGGACCGTGTTCTACAAACAAAGTCATTCTATGAAGCTGATACCTATTCACCTCGTGCTAGCTTGTCTGCTGGCAGCCCCGCTCTGCCTGGCTCAAACGGAGCCGCCCAAGGACGACTGGAAGCCCGCCTCCACCAACCAGGCTGGCAAAGACTATCCACAGGTGAATTCGGAAGGCCGGATCAAATTCCGGATCGTAGCACCCGAAGCCACGAGCGTGGGCTGCACGTTTCGAGAGAGCAGCGAATTCACCAAAGGTGAGGACGGCGCGTGGTATGGACACACTCGCAAGTTGGACGAAGGCTTTCACTACTACATGCTCAAGATTGATGGGGCGGAAGTTCCGGATCCCAACAGCAAATACTTCTTTGGTGCCAATCGCTGGGGAAGTGGTGTCGAGATTCCCGCGCACGACCGGGATTTCTACGCACTCAAGAACGTGCCTCATGGCCAGCTCAGGGAAATCTTCTTTCACTCCAAGAGCACGGAGTCCGAACGTCGTGCATTCGTCTACACGCCTCCGGGTTACGATCAGAACTCGGAGAAACGTTATCCCGTCTTGTACTTACAGCACGGTTGGGGTGAGAACGAATATGGTTGGGGTGTGCAGGGCGGTGCGAGCCGGATCATGGACAACCTGATCGCGGCGGGTAAGGCAGATCCGTTCATCATCGTGATGACCTATGGTATGACGAACGACACCCGAATCGGCGGGCTGAGAAACTTCGACATCAAGCATTTCCAAACCGTGCTCGTCGATGAGCTGGTGCCTTACATTGATTCCAATTTCCGCACGCTCACCGATCAGCCGAACCGTGCCATGGCCGGTCTTTCGATGGGCGGCATGGAAACGAAGATGATCACGCTGAAGAATCTGGACAAATTCTCTCACATTGGCCTCTTCAGCGGCGGATCGATCTCGATGGACGATGTCAAGAAGACGCCTGGCTTTAAAGAGAAGGTGAAATTGGTCTTTGTGAGTTATGGCAGCAGCGAACTCGATGGCGGTCGGACCCGCCGTGGCGGCGACCCAAAGGCGAACGCCGAGGCACTCAAGGAGGCAGGCATCCACAGCCGCTTCTACGTCTCGCCTGACACGGCGCACGAATGGCTGACGTGGCGACGCAGCTTGCACGAGTTCGCGCCGATACTATTCAAACCGCAAGCCAAACCCACACGCGAAGAGCCACGGAGTGAACGGCGAGGCCGCCGCAGTCGTGGAGGTCGATTCGGAGGCCCGATCGAGCTCGGGCCAGATGACAAACAGACCTATCCCGACCCACCGGAAGGCATCGTGGCAAAGCGTGAGGGTATTCCGTACGGCAAATTGGAGATGATCGAATACGAATCCAAGACCGTCGGCACCACACGCAAGATGAATGTCTACACGCCGCCCGGATACACGAAAGAGAAGAAGTATCCCGTGCTCTATCTCTTGCACGGCATTGGTGGCGACGAAACGGAGTGGCAACGCTTTGCAACGCCCGACATCCTGTTAGACAATCTCATCGCTGACGGCAAAGCCGAGCCCATGATCATCGTCCTGCCAAATGGCCGCGCGCAGAAGAACGATCGTGCCGAGGGCAATGTCTTTGAGTCAGCGCCTGCCTTTGCAGTGTTCGAACGCGATCTGTTAGACGATGTCATTCCCGCCATTGAATCGCGCTACAGTGTCGATCCGAACCGCGAGAAGCGCGCACTTGCTGGCCTCTCGATGGGCGGTGGCCAGTCACTGAACTTCGGCCTTGGACATCTCGACAAGTTCGCCTGGGTCGGCGGCTTCTCATCAGCCCCTAACACCAAGTCTCCGGAAGAACTCCTGCCCGATCCTGAAGAAGCCAAGAAGCAGCTGAAACTGCTCTACCTTTCCTGCGGCAATAAAGATGGCCTCATCCGCATCAGCCAGGGCTTGCAACGTCACTTGAAAGAGAAAGGCGTGCCGCACGAATGGAATGTCGACACCTACGGCCATGACGCCACCCACTGGCGGAACAACCTCTATCATTTCTCGCAGAAGATTTTCAAGTCAGCGGAGGCGACCAAGGAGAAGCCACTTTCCCTAAAGAGCAATTTCGAAGACACCCAACTTCAACCCAAGAAGGGACTGCCGGCCTTCGAATACATGGAGGCACCCGGCTTGCTGCCGAATTACACGCCCAATGCCCAATGGGGCACGCAAGGTGAACCAATCACGACGATGCAGAAGCCCTTGTCGCCCGAGGAATCGATGCCGCATCTGGTCACCTTCCCCGAGTTCGACATCTCGATGTTCGCCGCCGAGCCCGACATCTACAAGCCGCTCTGGCTTGCCTTCGATCAGCGTGGTCGCGCATGGATTTCGGAAACAATTGACTATCCTAACGAACTCAAATCTCTTGGTGAAGGCCGCGATCGCTTGAAGATTCTCGAAGACACCGATGGCGACGGCAAGGCTGACAAGTTCACCGTCTTTGCAGACAATCTTAGCATTCCCACAGGATTCTTGTTTGCTGATGGCGGCGTGATCGTGACGCACTCAGGACGCACCGAACTCTTCAAGGACACCGATGGCGACGATCGTTCGGATGAAAGCAAAGTCCTGTTCGAGGGCTGGAGCATGCGCGACACTCACGCCACCGTCAGCCACCTGCGCTACGGTTTCGACAACTGGATCTGGGGAACGGTCGGGTATTCCGGATTCGAGGGTACGGTCGGCGGAGAAGAGATTCGTTTCGGCCAAGGCATCTTCCGTTTCAAACCAGACGGCTCCAAACTGGAGTTCGTCCGCTCTAGCAATAACAACACTTGGGGGCTCGGTCTCACCGAAGACAACATCATCATCGGCTCCACTGCGAATGGCAACGCCAGCATGTACATGCCCATTTCCAATCGCTACTATGAGGCGGTCAATGGGTGGTCGGCCGCCCGGCTTGAGTCCATCGCCAGCACGCAGAGGATGTACCCGATCACTAATAAGGTTAGGCAAGTCGATTGGCATGACCGCTACACCGCAGGTTGCGGGAGCGCGATCTACACGGCGCGTAGCTTTCCGAAGGCCTTTTGGAACCGAGCACAATTCGTCGCCGAACCTACTGGGCACTTGTTAGGCTTGTTCTTCCTTGATCGGAAGGGTGCCGACTTCGCCGCCCACAATGCACGCAACCTTGTCGCCAGTGACGACGAATGGTCATCGCCGATCTATGCGGAGGTCGGCCCGGACGGCGCGTTGTGGATGGCCGACTGGTACAACTACATCATCCAACACAACCCCACGCCGAAAGGGTTCGAGACCGGGCGTGGTGCTGCCTATGAAACGCCGCTTCGTGACAAGACGCACGGGAGGATCTATCGCATCACGCACAAACAGGGCAAGCTTTCGACGAGGGCGATGTTAGATCCTAATAACGCAGCCACCTTGGTCGCCGCACTTGAGAATGACAACATGTTCTGGCGAACTCACGCACAGCGTTTGTTAGTCGAACGAGGCAATACGGATGTGGTTCCGCAACTCGCGGCACTCGTCGCGAAACAGTCGGTGGACGAACTCGGGCTCAACCCCGCCGCGATCCATGCCTTGTGGACCATGGAAGGTCTTGGCGCGATGAATGGCGCAAATGAGGAAGCGACGAACGCCGCGATCGGTGCGCTGAAGCATCCGTCTGCAGGCGTGCGTCGAGCAGCGGTGATGGTGTTGCCGCGAAACGAAGCTGCATTGAATGCCGTGCTTGAACATCGACTGCTCAATGACACGGACGCCCAGGCACGCATGGCAACGCTACTAGCACTTGCCGAATTCCCCGCCAAGGAAACCGCTGGCACAGCCGTCTTCACCGTCATCAAGGAAACACGAAACGTCGAAGATCGCTGGATCCCCGACGCCGCCACCACAGCCGCCGCAAAGAATGACACGGCCTTCATCAAAGCGATGCTCACGAGCGCGCCACTGGATCTTGAAGGAGCGTTAGGCAATGTTCTCAAAGTCGTGACGACGCATTACGCTGGACGAGGCCCAAGAGACAGCATCGTTTCCACGTTAACGGCACTTAAGGGAGCGGCACCGGAGGTGGCAACCACCGTGCTCGACGGACTGATGGAAGGCTGGCCCACTGACACCACACCAACGCTTACAAACGCAGACAAACAACAGCTCGAGACCGTCATGGACGAGCTACCCGAAAGCGTCCGTGATCGCTTGTTGAGCTTGGGCGAACGTTGGAAAGTTCCCGGCCTGTTCACCGGGCGGATGGAAGCAATCGTTGCCACACTGAAGGCGCAAGTGGGCGATACAAGCGCAGCCGACGAGGCACGAGCCGCTGCCGCCAAACGCTGGATCGCTCTACAGGACGAGCCGGCCGTGGCTGAATCCATTCTCAGTCCTATCACATTGCTTTCTTCACCAACCTTATCTGCGGGCTTGGTCGATGCCCTCAGCGCCAGCCGCCAAGACGACGTAGGCGGCGTCATCATGAAGCATTGGGCCAAGTACACTCCAATCGTCCGACGCACGGCCATCGGCGTGTTGTCACGTCGCTCAGAATGGGCCCTGACAATGCTAGGTGCCGTTCAGGACAAGACGATCGAGCGCACGGACATCGCGCCGGAGTACTGGTCGCAACTGCAGCGGAACCGGAATCGCCGCGTCGCTGGGCGCGCCCGCCGACTTGCGAATGCGAGCGATGAAGTTTCAGCGGATCGAGCTGCCATCGTCGAGCGCCTGCTCCCGTTAGCCAAAGAGAAGGGAGACGCCGCACGCGGCAAAGAAGTCTACACAGCGAGTTGTGCGGTCTGCCATAAGCTCGGCGAAGAAGGGGGTGCTGTCGGGCCAGACCTGAACGGAATTGGCTCACGCGATCGGGCCGATATCTTGTTAGAGATCCTCGATCCCAACCGCTCCGTCGAGGCGAACTATCGTCTCTGGACAGTCACGACCAAAGACGACAACACGTACGCTGGCCGACTTGAAGCCGAGACGCAAACGACCGTGGAGATCCTCGACCTCGTCGCCCAGAAGCACGTCATCCAGCGCAAGGATATCAAGTCACTTGAGGTCTTGCCACAATCCATCATGCCCATCGGATTCGAAGCGCTTCCAGCCGACGACATCAAGGGCTTGTTAGAATACCTTTCTCAAAACACAGACATCCATGCAAACTAGACGAATCTTTCTCACCCTGGCTTCCGGAATCCTCTTCACTGTCGCCTCGCTCTCTGCGGTTCAGGCTCAACGCCCTGACCGTGGCCCGCGAGTCGTTTCTCCTGAAGTCAACGAAGGCAAAGTCACATTCCGAATCCTAGCATCAGATGCGAAAGTTGTCCGGCTATCTGGATCCGACATCCCCGGCGTTGAGCGCGGCACTGACATGACCAAGAGCGAAGAAGGCGTTTGGGAAGCCACGTTGGAGATCTCACCTGGCTACTACCGTTACAATTTCAACGTCGATGGCGTGTCCGTTATCGATCCACGCAATCCTTCCACCAGTGAATCTAACAACAACACCTGGAGCCTCGTTGGCGTTCCTGGCGCAGAATGGATGGACACCCAAGATGTGCCGCGCGGCGCTCTCGGCGAAGTGACTTATCGTTCATCGGCGCTTGACCGGTTTCGTCGCATGCACGTCTACACGCCGCCAGGCTATCAGAAAGGAGAAGGGACGTTTCCTGTCTTCTATCTGCTGCATGGCTCAGGCGATAGTGACGACGCGTGGACTACTGTCGGTCGCGCAGGCTTCATCCTCGACAACCTGATCGCCGCCGGTAAGGCCAAGCCGATGATCATGGTGATGACTGCTGGTCACACGAGTTCTGGACGAGGACGAGGGCAGAGTGACGAGTTTTCGAAAGACTTCCTGAACGACGTCATGCCCTACATTGAAAAGCACTACCGCG
>Ga0055584_100006845_pt1 | contig 11181 bp, 11 predicted proteins | sample OSDHelmetaG_FD_58716 | JGI IMG/M metagenome (GOLD analysis project Ga0055584, IMG submission 58716) | Pelagic marine sediment microbial communities from the LTER site Helgoland, North Sea, for post-phytoplankton bloom and carbon turnover... | ecosystem: Environmental > Aquatic > Marine >...
CCAGTGCAACCACGGCCGCCCGACCTATGTCGAACTCAAACTGTCGGACATCGAACGCCTCTTCGGCCGCCGATAGGGTTCTCACGCAGAGACGCAGAGACGCAGAGACGCAGAGAAACAAGAAAGTAATCACACAGAGGCACAGAGACACGGAGAGGTCGCTTATCTCACGACGTTCCGTGATTTACCTTGGGTCTGAACGTTTTTCTCATCGTGCCCTCGGCGCAACTGAAGCGCCCCTGTGTCTCCGTGGCTCTGCATGAACTGTCTTCCTTCTTTTCCTTGTTTCTCTGCGCCTCCGCGTCTCTGCGTGCCATACCTTTGGGGTGCCAGCCTCAGGCTCGAAGAGCGGCACCTTGGGGTTAGATCGGGCAACCGAGTCATGAGTAGGGCGGATTGATTCACGCGGAGACGCGGAGAACGCGGAGGGTTCAGTCAAGTCTCGGCGGCTAAGACGAACGCACTTGCAGCGTTGGTCGGCCATTCATGTTGAATCGCCGCGCGTGCGCGGCCAGCCATTTCCCCCTGTCGCCACGTGATCCGGTCGATCATTTGATAACGACCGTCCAACACGCTCATGACTCCGCGTTCTCGGCGGCTCCGCGTGACAATCTTGGTTCAGGTCAGTTTCAGGAACACCAGCCGTGTGTCGCCATAGATGCGTTCGTCTTCCATGACAAACCCATCAGGCGCCTCGAACGCTGCCTTGCGGTGGAGTTCGACGCAGGAAAGCGCATCGGGTGCCAGCCAGCCTGAATCCAACAGGTTGGTCAGCACCTCGGCGGTGACCTCCAGGCGATAGGGCGGGTCGAGATAGGCAAAGTCGATGGGCCGGGCAGGGCGTGGCATTGGCTTTGTGGCGTCGTTGCGCAGGAAGCTTGTGCGTTGCTCCTCACCCAGCGTGGCGATGTTCTGACGTGTCGCGGCAAAGGCAGGCTGGCCGTTGTCGACCAGGGTGGCATGGGCCGCGCCGCGTGACAGTGCCTCCAGGCCCACCGCGCCGGTGCCGCAAAAGATATCGGCAACCCAGGCGTCTTCCAGCCCGGACCAGTCCAGGCTGTGGGCCAGCAGGTTGAAAAGCGCTTCGCGCACCCGGTCGCTGGTCGGCCGGATATCGTGACCCCCGGGCGCGACCAGTCTGCGACCCCTGTGTTTTCCAGCAACGATGCGCATCAGATTGCGCTCCTGATGCCATCAGGCATCGGCCTGCGCCCAAGCGCACGACCGTGCGTCGCCGCCCCTGCGGCGTAAGTCAAGCGCGTGGAACGCGCGCCCGGCGCCTGAGGGCCAGGAAAGCCCGCAAGCAGTCTACGGCCCCTGTGTTTCCCCGCGACGATACGCATCAGATCGCGCTCCTGATGCCATCAGGCATCGGCCTGCGGACTTTAGGTTTTCCGGCGACCATGTAAATGCACACGTTCGGCCCACTGGCCGCCCAGTTGTTCGCGGATGGCCTTGCCCGCCATCTCGTCGACATGGCCGCGTTTGAGCTGACCCAGCTGGAACGGCCCATAGGAGACGCGCAGAAGCCGGTTCACGTTCAGCTCCAGTGCGGCCAGGACCTTGCGGATTTCCCGGTTCTTGCCTTCATGCAGGCTCATGGTCATCCAGGCATTGGCTCCGTTCTGGGTGTCGATGGTCGCTTCGATGGGACCGTACTTCACGCCGTCGACCGTCATGCCGGCCTTCAGCCTGGCGATCATATCCTTGGTCGGCGTGCCATAGACCCGCACCCGGTAACGCCGCGCCCAGCCGGTTTCGGGCAGCTCCAGCCAGCGCGCCAGCTCGCCGTCGTTGGTGAGCAGCAGCAGGCCTTCGGAGTTCATGTCGAGCCGGCCCACGGCCACGACATGGGGCATGGTATCGGGCAGCAGATCGAAAATCGTCGTGCGGTTGCGGTCGTCCTTGTTCGTGACTAGCGCACCCTCGGGCTTGTAGAAGCGCCACAGCCGCAGGGAGGATTTCTCACCGATCCGCTCGCCGTCAAAGGTGATGACGTCGTCGGGTTCGACGGTGAAGGCAGGCGTGGTGAGGGTTGTGCCGTTGACCGCGATCCGTCCGTCGGTGATCAGCTTCTCGGCTTCGCGCCTGGATGCAATCCCGGCATGGGCCAACCGCTTGGCAATACGTTCCCCCATCAGGCCCTGCACGCGGCTAGAAAGGCATCGAAGATCTGCCGGTCGCCCTGGCTGATGTGATATTCGGGATGCCACTGCACTCCCAGGCAGAACCGATAATCCGGGTGCTCGATGCCCTCGATCACGCCATCGGGTGCGGTGGCATTGACCAGCACGCGATCCCCCACGGCATCGGCCGCCTGGTGATGGGCGCTGTTGACGGGCAGTTCGGAGGTTCCCACGATCCGGTGCAGCAGCGACCCCTCGGCCACGGTCACGTTGTGTCCGGCCTCCGTGCGCGGATTGGGCTGTTCATGGGCCAGGCAATCGGCCACGGCATCGGGGATGTGCTGGATCAGCGTGCCACCCAGCACCACGTTCATCAGCTGCTGGCCGCCACAGATGCCCAGAACCGGCAGGTCGCGTTTCAGCGCACCGTCGGTCACGTCCCATTCAAACCGCGTGCGCCGGTCCTTGGTTGTCACCGAGTCGTGGCGGCTTTCGGCGCCAAACAGTGCGGGATCGACATCGAACGCGCCACCGGTCACCACGATGCCGTCGAGTTCATCGAGATAAGCCTGTGCCAGATCAACTTCATGGCTGATCGCCACGGGCAGGCCGCCGGCCGCGACCACCGATGCCATGTAGTTCTGGCGAATCGCATACCAGGGCATGTTGGAATAGTTGCCGGGTTCCTCGGAATCGAGTGTCAGGCCGATCAGGGGACGGCTGCGTTGCTTGGACATGGTTCGGATTCCCATTGGGGCAGCGGAGTTTATCAGACTTCACGTGCGGTGTAGCGACACGCAGGAGACCATGCAAGATTGTCCGAGATGAGGCAGACGATGACCCCCATGGAACGCGCGCTCGAAGAAGCCCGCGCCGCCGCGGATCGTGGTGAAACCCCGATCGGTGCGGTCATCATGCGCGATGGCGAGATGATCGCTTCGGCAGGCAACCGCATGCGCGAACTGAACGATCCCACCGCCCATGCCGAAATCCTCGTCATCCGTCAGGCCTGCGCTGATCTGGGCCGCCAGCGCCTCGATGGCTTCGATCTTCATGTCACGCTGGAACCCTGTGCCATGTGCGCCGGCGCCATTGCCGAAGCCCGCATCGCGCGACTCTATTACGGCGCGGGTGACCCGAAAGGCGGGGGCGTCGACCACGGTCCCTGCCTCTTCAACCAGCCTACCTGTCACCACCACCCCGAAGTCTACGGCGGCATCGACGAAACCCGTTGCGCCACATTGTTGCGCGCGTTCTTTGCTACGTTGCGGGAGTCCTCTTGAAAGGTGACGCCTTCGTGATTGCCCCTTTCCGCATGGTTCTGCTCATTGGACTTTGCCTCTGTTCATTAGGTTTGAACGCGCAAGAAACCGAACATCCTTTTGACGAACAGGCACGCCAGCGCATGGCTGACATCTTTGGCGAACCCGAGCCCTACTGGGTGTTTCTGCATACGCTCCGAAAGGCCGTCGCATCGCATGATGCGGAAGCAGTCGCGGCGATGGTCCGTTACCCCCTCTACCTTGATGGCAACCCCGACGAGGAAATCGTCTCAGATGTAGAGTTTGTCGGAGGGTATGACCGCATCTTCACGCCCAGTCTGGTCCGGCTGGTTGTGGAAACGCCCTTCAATGCCTTGCTGATCAACTGGCAGGGTATTGGTTATGGAAACGGGAAGATTTGGATCAACGGGTACTATGAAGATTGCGACTGCTCGCCTTGCAGTGATGGAGATCTGCGCATTGCGGTTGTCGCCATCAATCCCGGACTCTATGAGAATTTGGCCGTGCATTCCGGGCGGACCGTGTTCGAGGGACAATCTTGCGATGACGTGGCACGCTCTGGAGAACAAGAGTGAATGATTGATGCATGACGACCTGATCGGGCTTCCACCCGCCGTCACCGAACCCCTGACCGGGTACCCGGAACGCGACGATGCCGCCGTGACGTTGGCGGCTGAAACCTTCCGTGCCGCCATGGCCACGCGGCGCTCCGTGCGCGATTTCTCTGACCGTCCGGTTCCCCGGGCTGTCATCGAGACCTGTCTGGCAGCTGCGCATCGTGCACCTTCGGGAGCAAACCAGCAGCCGTGGCACTTTGCGGTCATCGGCAAAGGCCCCATCAGGAAACGCATCCGTGAGGCTGCCGAGGAAGAGGAGCAGGTCTTCTACCGTGAGCGCGCCCCCCGGGAATGGCTCCAGGCGCTTGCTCCTCTGGGAACCGACTGGAAGAAGCCGTTCCTCGAGACCGCGCCCTGGCTCATTGCCGTGTTTGGTGCGCGCCACAGTACGGGCCCGGACGGCGCACGCCGGAAGCACTACTACGTGCCTGAAAGCGTGTGCCTGGCGTCAGGCTTCCTGCTCTGCGCACTCCATCATGCAGGCCTTGCCACCCTGACCCACACACCAAGCCCCATGGGCTTTCTCAACGGGATTCTCGAGCGCCCGGAACACGAGAAGCCCTATCTGCTGATCGTCGCGGGCCATCCTGCCAGTGACTGCGAAGTCCCGGCTATCACCCACAAACCCCTGGATGACGTTACCAGCTGGTTCTGATCGTTTGCCAGCCTAGACCCAGCGCCGTACCTTCCGGCAGTACGCGATATAGGCTTCGCCGAAGAGATCAGCCAGATAACGCTCCTCGCGCCGGATCACACCCCAGTGCAGGGTCGCGATCAGGACGGGCCACAACATCATGAGCCAGAGCGTGTCCACGGCGCAGGCCGCACCCAGAAAGCCAACCACCATGGCGAGATAGATGGGATTGCGTGTCAGCCCATAGGGCCCGCTGTCGACCAGCTTCAACGTCGGCTGCCAGGTCTCCACGTTGGTGCCCGACTTGCGGAACAACCACGCACACCAACCAATCAGCCCCAATGCCGGCACGATCAGGCCCACCCCCAGGATGGTCTGCACCACGTCATTCAAGAAGGGTGCGGGAAACAGAACATCCAGCTCGACGCCCGCAAGCAGCAGTGCCAGCACGACGATCGGCGGCGGAGCAATGACGCCTGCGGTTTTCTTGCTCTCGGCCATCGGGCTCAGCGGCCCACCGCGCGCCAGCCGATGTCGCGGCGGCAGAAACCCTGGGGCCAGTCGATGGCATCGACCGCTTCATAGGCGCGGGTCTGGGCATCTTCGATGGTTTCGCCCAGGGCCGTGACGCCCAGGACGCGCCCGCCGGTCGAGAGCCATTGTTCGCCGTCGCGGCGGGTGCCGGCGTGGAAAACGGTTACGTCTTTCATGGCATCGGCAGCTTCCAGGCCGTTGATGGGCGTGTCCTTGGGATGGCTCGCCGGGTAACCCTCCGTCGCCATCACCACGCTCAGGGCGGCCTTGGGCCACCAGCGCAGGGAGGTGTGGTGGAGTTCGCTGCTCCGGGTGGCCATCAGGGCGGGCATCAGGTCCGACATCAGACGTGCCATCATCACCTGGCATTCGGGATCGCCGAAGCGCACGTTGAATTCCAGCAGCTTGGGGCCTGCAGGCGTCATCATCAGACCGGCAAACAGGACGCCGCGGAACGGGCAGCCGCGGCGGGCCATTTCGGCCACGCTGGGGCGGATGATGGTTTTCAGAATGGTCTCCTCGACCTCAGGCGTGACGATCGGCGTGGGCGAGTAACAGCCCATGCCGCCGGTATTGGGGCCGGTATCGCCGTCGCCGACCCGCTTGTGGTCCTGAGCCGTAGCCAGAGGCAGTACGGTTTCACCATCGACCAGCACATGGAAACTTACTTCCTCACCTTCCATGAACTCCTCGATCACAACGCTGGAACCGGCCTCGCCGAAAACATTGCTGATCAGGGCGTCGTCGATGGCGCCATGGGCCTCCGCCACACTCATGGCGACCGTGACACCCTTGCCCGCGGCCAGACCATCGGCCTTCACGACAATCGGTGCGCCCTGTTGCGTGACATGGGATTTGGCAGCCTCGGCGTCGGTGAAGCGCGCCCAGCCTGCGGTCGGCACCCCGGCAGCGTCGGCCACTTCCTTCATGAAGGTCTTGGAGCCTTCCAGTTGCGCCGCCTCTGCACTGGGGCCGAAACAGGCAATGCCCGCGGCTTCCATGGCATCCACGATGCCGGCCACCAGGGGCGCTTCTGGCCCTGGCACACAGAAGTCGATGGCGTTTTCCCTGGCCCAGGCGACCAGACCGTCAATGTCTTCGGCCTTGCGATCGACCAGCGTCGCGACAGAGGCCATGCCGCCATTGCCCGGCGCGGCAAAGAGCTGCGTCACCAACGGCGAATTCGCGATGGCCCAGCATAACGCGTGTTCACGCCCGCCGCTGCCGATGATCAACACTTTCATAGTCTGCCTCGCGTTGTGATCGCCGCCCGGCCTTGTATCATGCGCCCATGTCGGACACAGCCAGCCCAGCCAACACGCCTGCGGATAACCTGCCGGAATTCTCTGTCGGCGAGATTGCCCAGGCGGTCAAACGCACGGTCGAGCAGGCCTTTGACCGGGTGCGTATCCGTGGCGAGATCGGGCGTGTCACCTTGGCCGGCTCCGGCCATATGTATCTTTCCATGAAGGATGACAATGCGGTGCTTGATTGCGTTGCCTGGCGCGGCACGGTCAACCGCTTCACACACATGCCCGAACAGGGGCTGGAGATGGTCGCGACCGGGCGCATGACGACCTATCCCGGACGTTCGGCCTATCAGCTCATCATCGAAAGCATCGAGCCGGCCGGGGTCGGTGCGCTCATGGCCCTGCTGGAACAGCGCCGCAAGCAGCTCGCCGCCGAGGGCCTGTTTGCCGAGGAGCGCAAGAAGCCGCTGCCCTACCTGCCCGGGGTCATCGGCATCGTCACTTCGCCGACCGGTGCGGTGATCCGCGACATCATGCATCGCCTGCGCGACCGCTTCCCGCGCCACGTACTGCTCTGGCCCGTCGTCGTCCAGGGGGATGCCGCTGCCGACCAGATTGCCACGGCAATCCGCGGCTTCAATGCCATGACGCCTGATGGCCCCGTGCCGCGCCCGGACCTGCTGATCGTCGCGCGCGGCGGCGGCAGTGTCGAAGACCTCTGGGCCTTCAACGAGGAAGTCGTTGTGCGTGCGGCGGCCGAAAGCGATATCCCGCTCATCTCTGCCGTCGGTCACGAGACTGATACCACCCTGATCGACTATGCCTCGGACCGGCGTGCACCCACGCCCACGGCGGCTGCCGAGATGGCCGTGCCCGTGCGCGCCGAGCTGGAGAGCCGCGTGCTCGACGCCGAAAGCCGTCTGATCGGCGGTACCGCGCGCCTGCTGGAGCGCATGCGCAACGACGTGCGCGGTCTCAGTCGCGGCCTGCCGCATCCCACCCGCGTGATCGAACAGAAAACCCAGGACCTCGACAACCTCGCCGAAACCCTGCGCCGCGTCATGACGCTTGGCTTGAGCGAACACCGCGCTGCGGTGCAGGAGCTGGCCCACCGCCTGCGCCATCCCCGCGAGACCCTTGCCGAGAAACGTGCTGCCCTCGCGCAGGCCAGCGCCGCCCTGCGGCCTGCCGCGTTGGCCGAACGTCTGGCACAATCGGGCGAGCGTCTCGACCGCACCGGGCGCGATCTCACCCGTGCCTTCGATCAGCGTATGACCGAGCCGCAGCAGCGTCTGGGGCAACTCACCAAACTGCTTGAAAGCCTGAGCTACAAGGGCGTTCTCCAGCGTGGTTATGCCGTCGTGCGCGGCCAAGACGGCACGCCTCTGTCACGCGCCGCCGATGTTACCCATGGCGCCGCACTCGCCATCGAATTCGCCGATGGCCCCGTCGCCGCCACCGCCGGCGAAGGCGCACCACCGCCATCGCCTCCCAAGGCAGGCAAGCCAAAAGCCAAACCTAAAGCGCCTGACCCTGCACCCACAAAGCAGGGCAATCTCTTCTGAGATCTGGCGCGAACGGCCAGGGAGTTTTTTGGCACGCAGAGACGCAGAGGCGCAGAGAAATAGGAACAGGAGAAGGAATCGCTGGGGACACATAGGAGCCCCGCGTCATTCCGCCCTTTGTGTCTGGTGGGCTCTTCTGCTTGATAGGATTGCTGCGCGATCCCAATCACCAATCGGTACACCGTTACAAAGCTGTGTTCGGTCCAAACCACAGGGCTCCGCCCTTATGTAATTTTTTGTTTCTCCGCGCCTCTGCGTGATTCACCTTTTTGGTTTTGACTTGTTCCGCCGCGGCTCCGCGTGACTCATCCCTTGCGGGAACGCAGTCCTCACCCCGTCAGATCACCCATCACCTTGTCGAGTTTCTCGATCAGGAAGTCGGCTTCGGCACGACCGAAGGGCATGGGCGGGCGCACCTTCAGGGTGTTGTGATGGATGCTCGCGCGGTTGAGCAGAACGCCCTCGTGGCGCATCGCATTGGAGACCTTTTCGGCAAGATCGGCGTCGGGCTCGCGGGTCGCGCGGTCCTTCACCAGTTCGGCGCCGAAGAACAGACCGGACCCGCGCACATTGCCGATCGCTTCATAGCGTTGCGCCAGCGCATCCATGCGCTCGCGGGCGTAACTCCCGGCGTCATCGGCATTGGCCATCAGGTTTTCGTTCTCCAGCACATCCAGCGTCGCAATCGCTGCGGCGCAGGACACCGGGTTGCCGCCGAAGGTGTTGAAGTATCCCGTCGTCTCGCGGAAGGCCGCCAGGATCTCGGGCGAACTGATGACGCTGCCCACGGGGTGCCCGTTGGCCATGGGTTTGCCGGTGGTCACGATCTCGGGCGCCAGGCCGACCTTTTCGTGGCCCCACATATGGGTTCCCGTGCGCCCGAAGCCCGGCTGGACCTCGTCGGCGATCATGATGCCGCCAGCCGCGCGCACGGCTTTGGCGGCGCCGTCCAGGAAGCCCGATGGCAGGGTCGGAAAGCCCTCGTTGGCGAAATAGGGGTCCAGGATAAAACAGGCGACGCCGTGGCCGGCTTCCTCAAGTTCGGCAATGGCCTGCTCCACATGGGCCGTGAAGGTCTCGGCAAATCCCTTGCCCTCTGCCTCGCCCATGGGACGGTAGCTGTCGGGGGCGGGCACAAAGCGGATCCAGTCGGCCCGCCCGCCGATAGGTTCGCGGTGGCGCGTCACCTGGGATACCAGCCATGTGTTGCCATGATAGGTGTCGTCGGTCGCGATGATGCCCATCTTGCCGGTGGCGGCCTGGGCCATGCGCAGGGCAATGTCGTTGGCCTCGCTCCCCGTGCAGGTCAGGATCGCGGTCGAGAGATCGTTGCCCAGATGTCCGGTCAGGCGTTCGACATAATCCAGGATGTTGTCGTGCAGATAGCGCGTGTGGGTGTTCAGCGTGGAAGCCTGGCGCGTGATCGCCTCGACCACATGCGGGTGGCAATGGCCGACATGGGGCACGTTGTTGTAGCAGTCGAGATACTTGCGTCCGTCGGCATCCCACAGCCACACACCTTCGCCCTTCACCAGATGCACCGGCTCGTCATAAAACGTCGGCAGGTTCGGCCCCAACAGTTCGCGACGGCGTTCGATCAGTCGTGCGGTATCCTGGGGCATCATCTCTCTCCTTCGTGTCTGCGCGACACTATCGAACTGTCATGACAGAGACGCAACGTATTGGTTTCACGTGTACGGCCAACTCCGCATGTTTCTCGTAGAGACGAAAGAACCAATAGACGGGATGGACACGCGGAGCCGCGGAGGACGCGGAGTCTGCGTAACCCAGAGCTTAGCGACCGAACTCCTGCGTTCGTTGCATGTTGTGAAGTTTCGAGTATTTCGCCGCGCAAAGCGCGGCAGTGAAACCAACAATCCTTGCGCCGAGAGCAGAAGATGTGTTCATCAACGACGCATCGGCCACTTCAAACTCCGCGTCCTACGCGGCTCCGCGTGACAAGACCTTTTGGTTCCTCTGCCTGTTCGGCACCTCAATCGGGCCAGCGGCGGTGAATCCACAGCCAGTGATCGGGGTTCTCGCGGATCCAGGATTCGAAGGTCTGGTTGACCGCCAGCAGGATGGCGCGCACATCGGCCGCCTTGTCGCCGGTGCGCGGGATGTCGATGGGTTTGAAGACATGGGCGTTGAAATGCGCATTCGGCAGGCGCCGCACGCGCACCGGGACCAGTGGCACGTCATACTTCAGCGCCAGTTCGGCAATGGCCGGCGCGGTCATGGCGTCACGGCCGAAAAACGGCACGGCGACACCTTCGTTGAACTTCTGGTCGGCCAGAATGGCGATCGCGCCCTTGTTGCGGATTGATGCCAGCAGGGCACGCGCGCCGTCTCGCCCCTTGGGCACCCAGGTGCCGCCGCGCTTGTTGCGCCAATGCTGGATGATCTTCTCGGACCATGGATTGCTCGCCTCACGATAGACGATGGTCAGTTCCAGGCCCCGCTGGATCGCCAGCAGGGACGAGACTTCAAAGTTGCCGAAATGGGCGTTGAAGAAGATCGCCGGCATCGGCGTTGTCGCAGGATTGCTGAGGTCGACATCGGCCGTCACGCTCACCCGGTCGCCGTGATAGACGTCGATCTTGTGCAGATGGGGTGTCTCGCCGACAAAGCGGCCCAGATTGTCCCACATGCCCCGGATGACCTCATCGGTTTGGGCTTTGTCCAGCTCCGGCAGGCTCGCCTTGATGTTGGCCCGCGCGATGGCGTTCTTGCGCGTCATGATCCGGCCCAGGCCGCGCCCCAGCAAGCCACCCACAGCCGAGGCACGCTCGATCGGAAGCAGCGAGAGGAAAGCAAAGACCAGCCACAACAGGCCAGCTTCGAAAAGGTAACGCAGGGTTTTCATAGGCCCGGATGGCTTCGCAGGGAGAACAGAAGGTCATCAAGCTTATCCCAGTCACGGAAGACAAGCTCAACCCCGACCGGTTCGGCCAGGGTGCGTGTATCGGCGTCCAGGCGCACCCAGTCCTTTTCCGTGGTGACCAGACGCGCGCCGTCCCGGGTCGCTGCTTCCAGCATCTCCATCACGACCATGGGGTCGAGCGTCTGGTGATCGGGAAAGCTCCGGGTCTGCTGGACCACGGCACCGACCTGGCGCAGGGTCTCGAAGAACTTTTCGGGCCGTGCGATGCCGGCAAAGGCGTGCACCGGC